>VOFH01001519.1_pt1 | contig 33460 bp, 34 predicted proteins | sample 5384091 | NCBI WGS metagenome assembly VOFH01 (sample SAMN12384727, study PRJNA508395) | human gut metagenome | isolation source: healthy gut G | host: Homo sapiens
GGAAGCCATCCTTTCCCTCCGAAGCATAAGAAAAGGAGGAAACCCCAGGTCCGGATGCACGCTGTAGCCTCCCGGCACGGACATAGCCTGCCAGGAACCATGCACGCAGATGAATGGCAGTATTCCCATATCTGTGCTGACCGAAACCGACCCTGTTTGTTCAGATGGAAACATTCTTTGAACGAACCATGTCAGACAATGAATCAAGGCGGCAAACCGGAAAACAAATACACTTTTGGGCTTTTTTACAATTTGGTTGCTCCGCCATCTGGAAAAACAAAACTGGACATGGCATATTTCCGTTAACCTTTATTTCAAGATCAGAATAACCCAAGCAGGGATATAATCCCTAACAAGAAACAGCCTTTTCTCCGGCCTCCCCCCCCTCTCCCCTGAAAAGCGCCAGCGCCCGCAACAACTCCGGCGTCTTAAAAACTCTTCCCGCAAATTCATGAAAGGTCACACCGCTGTGCTTGAGATTCGTTCATGGCCACCGGCAAAACTCCTGCAATACGTTTCCAGTGCCACGGCCTGTTCCCCTTGCCAGGATCTGGCATAACACACGCCACGAAAATCATGGCTATCCCCTACTTTTCCATTCTCTTGTATCCAGGCATGGTATTTCCCCTTGCCGGGGAAAGAGTCTTTCCCAAACTGGGCTTGAACGGCACTACCTGTGACCATGCCGCCGTCCCCCTCATTTCAGATACTTTTTCTCTGCTTTCTGCGTTCCGGCATGTTCTTGTTCGTTGGCATGAGTTGTTGCTCCTTTCCCTCCTCAATGTCAGAAGAAAATTGTACTATTCCAGCACTAGAAAATTACAACATATTGAAAATTAACTGCAAACAATAACAACAATTCTTTGGTCGCGGATTTGAACTCTACCGGGCCTACCACTTTCAACCTTCTGCTTCTTTGCAGAGTCACTGCTTCCGCAAGGGTTTTTCATTTTCTGATTCCCCCTCCTCTTCTTTCGGATGACCGTGCTTTGAAAAAGCTGGCGTGGCATTCCGGTCCGATCGTCGAAAAATCTGAACGCCGGGTGCTATGGGACAAGAATACCGGGGCCGCCATCTTGGAAACACGGGCGAAATGAACGGTATTTCCCAACATGATAAAAAAATCTTTGACATCTATAAGATCATTCCGTAACTAATTGCGTAACCAATTACGTTTTTAACAACACAAAAAAACGCATATGGATTTTTTCAACCAGACGGGCAAAATGGCCATTGGAAGCAGACTGCGCATGCTGACGGACAAGATAACAAATGACGCCGAACTGATTTACGGCATGTACGGCGTGGACATCCGCCCGAAATGGTTTTCCGTCTTCTTTGTGCTGTCCCGCGGCGGAGCGAAGACCATCACCGCGATCGCCAGGGAAATAGGACATTCGCATCCGTCCGTCAGCAACATCGTAAAAGAAATGGGCGCAAGGGGGCTGGTGAAAGAAACGAGGGACAAATCGGACGGAAGAAGAAACATGGTCACGTTGTCTTCCAAGGGAAAAAAAATGGCCGGAATCATGGCCGAATGCTATCCCGACGTTGAGTCCGCCGTGGAACAAATCGCCCGGCAGGCCAGGAACGACCTGTGGCGGGCCATTGAAGAATGGGAAGGGCTGCTGTCGGAAAAACATTATTCGAACGGGTAAAGAAGCCAAAAGGAGAGGGAGGGAAAGACATCGCCATCATTCCCTATGAGCCCCGCTACCAATCCGCTTTCAAGGCTCTCAATGAAGAATGGATCACCGCCTACTGGGAAATGGAAGAACCCGACCACAAGGCGCTGGACCACCCGCAGGAATACATTCTGGACAAGGGAGGCCACATTTTCATTGCCCTGTACAGGGATGAACCTGTCGGCGTATGCGCTCTGTGCAAAAAAGACGATCCGGAACATGAATATGAACTGGCCAAGCTCGCAGTCAGTCCCGGGGTTCAGGGAAAAGGAATCGGTGTATTGCTATGCCGGACCGTCATCGGCAAGGCAAAAGAACTGGGATGCAAAAAAATCTTTCTGGAAAGCAACACGCTTCTGCGCCCGGCCATACGGCTCTACAGAAAACTGGGGTTCAAGGAAATTCCGAAAAGCCATCCGGCCTACGAAAGGGTCGATATTCAAATGGAACTGGTGATAGACTGACCATTTGCCGCAACTTCTGCGGCTATCCGTGATCCATGTACCCTTGGCGAATCTCCTCCCTTCCTCCGGGATTTGACAGAAATGAAGCAGCCCCTTTTGAGCCTGTACTGGCCAGAATCAATCTTCTCCGTTCTGTTTCGAAACAGGTCATCAAGCAGTTTGAGCATATCCGGGCTTCCTCAGGCCTTGTTCCGCCGCCTTGGCAATCCATTTTCTGCCTTTTGCCTCATCCTGCTCAGTTCCGTTCCCTGTCAGGTAAAGCAGCCCCAGCCCAAACTGGGCAGCCGGAACGTTCTGTTCCGCCGCTTTCCCGTACCATTTCACAGCTTCACGGTAATCCTGCTCCACGCCTGCACCTTTCAGGTACATCCGCGCCAAATGATACTGGGCGTTTGAATTTCCCTGCCGGGCGGACGCCAGATACCATTTGAAGGCCTCTTTCAAATCCTTCTCCACTCCCTGCCCCCCTTCATACATGGTCCCGAGATTGTCTTGAGCCGCGGCATATCCCTGTTCCGCCGCAAGGGCGTACCATTTGCACGCTTCCTTCAAATCCTTCTGCACCCCGTCCCCCGCCTCATACATGGTCCCCAGATTGTTTTGAGCGCGGGATGCCTGTTCCGCCGCAAGGGCATACCATTTGCACGCTTCCTTTACATCCTTATCAACACCCTTGCCATTCTCATACAAAAGCCCCAACCGGTACCGGGCATCATTCTCTCCCTGGACGGCAGCCAGGGAAAACCATTGGAACGCTTCTTTCAGATCCTTTTCCGCACCCTGTCCATATTCATACAGGAGTCCCAGATTTTTCTGAGCGGAAGAATTGCCTTGCGCGGCGGAAAGAGAAAACCATTGGAACGCCTCCTTTGGATCCTGCGGAACGCCACGACCGTAATAATACATGGCTCCGAGATTGTTTTGCGCCCATGCGTTTTCCTGCCGGGCGGCGGCGGAAAACCACTTGAACGCTTCTTTCAAATTCTGCGGGATTCCCATTCCTCTCTCATACATGACTCCCACGTTGTTTTGGCCGTCGGCCTCTCCCTGCTGCGCGGCGGACAAATACAGATCGAATGCTTTTTTTGAATCCTGCCGAACTCCTCTTCCCGTCTCATACATCTTTCCGAGGTTGCTCTGGGCCATCCCATATCCCTGCGCCGCAGCCAGGGAATATAATTCAAACGCCTTCTTCCAATCCTGCCGGACTCCGAGACCCCGGTCATACAGGGTTCCCAGATTATTTTGAGCAGCAAAATATCCCTGACGGGCAGCGGCGGAAAACCATTTGAAGGCTTCCTTGAAATCCTGAGGAACCCCGAGCCCCCGCTCATAAAGAATCCCCAGATTGTTCTGGGCATCGGCAAGTCCCTGCTGGGCGGACAAAGTATACCACCTGGAAGCCTCCTTGAAATCCTGTTCCATGCCCAGCCCTTCCGTACAACAGAGGCCAAGCAGGTTCTGCGACTGGGGTATTCCGCGCATAGCCGCCAGAGTCAGCCATTTGACCGCCTTCTTTAAATCCTTCTCCGTCCCCACTCCTTATAATAGAAATTCCCCCATTGTGCTGGGCCGGCGCATATTCCTGCCCGGCTGCCAGCAGGTACCATTCAAAAGCCTTTTTTGCATCCTGTTCCACACCTTCTCCGCATTCATGCATCACCCCCAAGATAAAACTGGCTTTCCGGATCTCCCTGCTGCGCGGCACGGGAAAACCATTGAAACGCTTCTTTCAGATCTTTCCCCACCCCTTCCCCGGTATAATAACAAACTCCGGTCAGGAACTGTGCCCTGGCATTCCCCTGCCGGGCTGATGCCATGACGGAATCCGCCATGCTGCGGAAAAGAAAGAAAGACGGTCCCTTCCCCTCTTCAACGGGAGGAAGGGAGGGAAGCGTCCCGGAAGCAGGCACCGAAGGAACAAGCAGCATCAACGCAGCCGTAAACTTGACGGTAAACCGGGATAACCGCCGCCTCCGGCCGCCGGACGCCAAAGCAAAAACGCGCCTGCAACATGAATTGAAACAACCAGACATCATAGGAACTACCGGGCTTTTTAACTGAAGACGGAGTTCGACCATATGCTGGACAGACATATAATCATTCCGCAAAGAACAGGTTATGTACCAATACCCACAAAAACAGGAGAAATCAAGAGCATACCTTCCGCATTTTTCCTCCCCGTCCGAATATCCGGCCTCCGTTTCCCCTTTCATTTTCCTCTTCCGGAACAATGCTTCAGTCCTCATCCTGTCTTCCGGCCATCTCGCGGTGCCTGCGGGCCAGAAAAAATCCGGTGGCCGCCCACAGGGCGGAAATAGCGGCCCCGCCCAGCATGGCAAGCGGGGAATGGCCGCCCAGAACGTCAAGTGAACGTTTCAGCCATGCGCTCGCGGCGTCCCCGCCGCGGTAAAGCACCGTATCTATAAAGCTTTTGGCCTTGTACTTTTCCTCCGGAGACAGCACGGAATTCAGCATTTCGCGTCCAGGCCGCACCAGGCCGTATTCTCCAATGCGCCGTGCTACCGTCACGACGGCTGCCACGGCAAAGACCGGAGAAAAAGCCATCCAGACAAATCCCAAGGAAATGAGGACCGGAACCGCCACCAGCAGTGCGGATAGTCCAAACCTCCGGACAATGCGCCCGGCAAAAAACACCTGCAGCAGCATGGTACTCCCCTGAACAATGACATCAATGATTCCGAACACCCGGGTCTGCCGGACAGGATCGGGAAAGGCGGAAGCCACAGCCCGCATCAGTTCAAAGTACAGGAAGGTGTTGGTACTGGCCAGAAGAATGATGAACAGCCCGATCCCCATCAGAAAGGGGGAACGGAACACGGCGGAAGCCCCGGTAAACGGGTTGCCGCCAAGGGGACGCGCCCGGCAATCCTCCGGAAAAGGCGCGCCTGCTTTCCCTCCGCTGGCCGGATTCCCGTCCCGCCAGCGGTGCAGATACATTCCCGCCAGAACCGCCAGCCCCAGAAGAACGGCCGCCGCGGCAAATAGCCACATGCTCTCCACTGCTCCGGCCAGAGTTGCCGTCACGGCAGGCCCCAGCACGGCTCCCAGGCTGCTGCCGCTGGCCACCAGCGCGAACAGGCGTTTTACCTGGCCGCCCCTCATCACATCCGCCAGCACGCTCCATGCCACGGATACGGCCAGCAGGTTGAAAACGGACAGCCACACGTAAAACGCCCGTGCCGTCCAGGCACTGTCCGGACACGCCAGCATCAGCGCGGCAAATACTCCCAGATTGAGGATGAAGAATCCGTACGTCCACGGAAGGATGGACCTTCTCGGCACGCGGCAGGCAATCCACCCGAACAACATCTGGAACAGGAGGGACGCCCCAAACGTAGCCGTAAACAGCCACTGCAAATTCCGGACTCCGCCCGCAATGCCCATCATTTCCCGGACCGGGCGCAGCATGGAATACGCCAGGAACAGTAGAAAAAAAAGCAGAATGCCTCCGGCAGCGGCAGGCAGCTCGGCCTCATCCACATTCAAGGCTCTTCGCAGCAGGCGCCCCAGGCTTCCCCTCTTCCAGTTGGACATGCCCGCAATGTACCATATACCGTACAAACGCCTAATCCCAATTAATCCGCTCCCCTGAATTTCCTTCTCCGTTTACCGACATTCCCGGTTCAAACCGGAAGACGGAGGACGACCATAAAAAAGGAATCCGCACATTCCCTTAAAGACGGATGAAAACCGCACCTTCCGGAATAGTGAACAGCACCTCCCTTTGCCCGGATTCCCGGTTCCTGGTTTTCTTCTGTGTTGCATGCATGATTCCTCCTTTTGAAGCATCCATTTCCCACTGGAAACATAAATTCCAGCAACATCCCCTTTTTCCCCGTCCAACTGGACTGGAAAGGGAAACCGTGGTATCGTGGGCCGTCTTCTCCGTCCACCCATCCGTCCCTGGCCGGAACACGGACATTCCCCATGAAACAGAGAAAAATCATCCATGTGGACATGGATGCCTTTTACGCATCCATCGAACAGCGGGACCATCCGGAATACCGCGGCAAGCCCATTGCCGTAGGGCGTGCGGAAATGCGCGGAGTGGTGGCGGCAGCCAGTTATGAAGCGCGCCGCTTCGGGGTCCGATCCGCCATGCCTTCCATGAAGGCGATCAAACTTTGCCCCAAGCTTATCTTCACCCGCAACCGCATGGACGTGTATAAAGCCGTCTCCGCCCAAATCCACGAGATTTTCCACCGCTACACGGACCTGGTGGAGCCTCTTTCCCTGGACGAAGCCTTTCTGGACGTCACGGAAAACAAGCCGGGAATCCCGCTGGCCGTGGAAATCGCCCGGCGCATCAAAAAGGAAATTCGGCAGGAACTGCGCTTGACCGCCTCCGCGGGGGTATCCTACAACAAATTCCTGGCCAAAATCGCTTCCGACTACCGCAAGCCGGACGGCCTGTTCACCATTCATCCCTCCCGCGCCGCGGAATTCATCGCCCGCCTGCCCATCGAATCCTTCTGGGGCGTGGGGCAGGCCACCGCCGCACGCATGCACTCCCTGTCCATCACCAACGGAGCCCAGCTCAGGGAACGGGACCAGGAATTCCTGGTCCGCCACTTTGGAAAAATCGGCATCCTGTTCTACAACTTCGCCCGCGGCATTGACGAGCGCCCCGTGGAATCATCCCGCATCCGCAAATCCGTGGGCTGCGAGCAAACCTACCGTGAAGACGTCACCAAGACCCAGGCCCTGGAAAACAGCCTCCCCATTCTGGCGGAAGAACTGGCGGGGCGCCTGGCGCGCTCCGGATTCCGGGGCAATACCCTGACCCTGAAAATCAAATTCCCGGACTTCGTCCAGAAATCCCGGAGCATCACCGTTCCGGACTGCCTGACGGACATGGAAGACATCCTGCCCCTGGCGCGCACGATGATGGAAGAACTGGATTCCGGAGACAGCACCTTCCGCCTTCTGGGCCTGTCCGTCTCCAACCCTTTGGAAGAACATCCTCCGGGCGTCTGGGAACAGCTTTGGCTGGATTTGGAATACTAATACCTCCACAGACTCCCATATTTTCTGGTTTCTTCCCTAAAAAAGAACCTTATACACAAGATATCGTGCCATGAATGAGCGAAACCGCATCTGCTCCGGTCTTACCCCCGTATGAATACGGAAGAACGGAAACACTGGATATCATGGATGGCGACGATCGCGGAAGGCGTGGCGGGCGTCATGGCCGTGGAAGGGGGAGTTCCCGCCTCCCAGAGCGTGCCTGACCCCGGCCCCTCCCGCAGGCGGCATCCGCTGACTGAAACGGAAAAGCGCATCATTGAGCATCAGGGAACGGAACCTCCCTTTTCCGGGAGATTCGTCAGCTTTTTCGAGCAGGGCACCTATGTCTGCCGCAAATGCGGGGAACCCCTGTTCCGGTCAGAAGACAAATTCGATGCCGGCTGCGGATGGCCCTGCTTTGACGACTCCCTGCCGGACGCCGTCCGGAGCATCCGCCAGAACTCCGGACAGCGCACGGAAATCACCTGCGCCCACTGCGGCGGCCACCTGGGGCACCTCTTCAGCGGCGAACGGATGACTCCGAAAAACATGCGCTATTGCGTCAATTCCCTTTCCCTGGATTTCCAGCCCGCGCCGCAACCGGTCATCGCCGGGCACATGTCCTGAGAACGGGAAAAGGAGCGGCCGGGACGCACGCCGGGAGTGCCGTCAGGGTACTCCTGCCGCATTCCGGTTTCCGGGCAGGCGTTTCGCTGAAACATCTATTCTCCCTCCCGCGTAATGACGTATCATGGGAATGTCCATCATACGCATCATTCCGGTCCTGCTGGCGCTCTTCCCTGCCCCATTGCCGGCGGCAGTTCCCAGAATCGCCATTCTGGGGGACAGCATCCCTTACGCCGGCTACTGGCCGGCTCTCCTGGAATCCGGCCTGCGGCGGAATTCCGCCTATAGAAACGCGGAAATCGTCAACTTTTCCCTCCCCAGTGAAACGGCCTCCGGACTTTCCGAGCCGGGCCATGCGGCAGGAGCCTTTCCCCGCCCCTGCATCCACGACCGGCTGGACGCCATCCTTTCCCGGTACAAACCTACCCTGGTCATCGCCTGCTACGGCATGAACGACGGCATGATGCAGCCTTTTTCCGAGGCCAACTTTCAAGCCTACCAGCAAGGCATGGAACGGCTGAAAGCGAAGACGGAGTCCGCCGGAGCCCGGTTCATCGCCGTGACGCCACCCCTTTACATGGCGGACACGCCGGAAAAAGATTCCGCCCGCTACAACGCGGTTCTGGACATTTATGCCGAATGGCTGAACGGGCAGAAAAAGAAAGGCTGGCTGGTAGCGGACATGCGTCCCGGACTTTCCCGCCAAATCAGGGCGGCCAAAGAAAAGAACCCCCGATTCATGTATGCCCCGGACGGCGTCCATCCCGGCCCGGAAGGCCATTTGATGATTGCCCGGTCCGTCTGGCCCGCAATAGCTTCTTTCCTGAATCTTTCCCCGAACGTCCGTTTCGCGGAAGGAGATGCCTTCAACAAAATCCTGGAACGGCACAACCTCTTCAAACTGGCCTGGCTGTCGGAAACGGGCCATAAGCGTCCCGGTATTCCCGCCGGCGTCCCCATCGCCGAACTGCCCCGCATCGCGGAAGATGTCTGGACCAAGACAGCCCCAGAACCCGGGGCGGACCCTCACTCCCGCAACCTGAAAAATACGGTCCCCGTCGTGGACTTCATCCTGGATGCCCTCCGGAAAACGGGCGCTTCCATGCTCCGGGAGAACAAGGAGCCCGCACGCACGGGACCGGAAAAGGCTTCTTGAAAGAACCTCTTTCAGACCATGCTTCCGGCCTTCAGGACCGCAGGGGGATTAGCTTGACCTTTACCGGAATGTCGTTTACTTTGGTTCGAGCATTATTTGCAACCACTCACACTTATTATGACCGACCGCAGAATTGTTATCACCGGCATCGGAGTGATCAGCCCCCTGGGCAATGATCTTGCAAGCACCTGGGAAGCCATGAAGGCCGGACGCAGTGGGATTGACACCATCAAATCCATGGACGTCTCCGATTATTCCACGAAGATCGCCGGTGAAGTCAAGGATTTCGACCCCACCCCCTACTTCAAGACTCCGAAGGACGCCCGCCGCGTGGACCGCTTCACGCACTTTGCCATGGGTGCGGCCGGAATGGCTCTGAAGGACTCCGGCATGGATTTGGAAGCCGTGGACAAGACGCGCATCGGCGTCATGGTCGGGAGCGGCATCGGCGGCCTGGGCACGCTGGAAAGCCAGCACGCCACTCTTATTTCCAAGGGACCGGCCCGCGTGTCCCCCTTCATGATCCCGTACATGATCAGCAACATCGCCTCCGGCCTCATTTCCATGGAATACGGTTTCGGCGGTCCCAACATGTCCATCGTTACGGCCTGCGCCACCTCCAACCACAACATCGGGGAAGCATGGCGCATCATGAAATTCGGCGATGCGGACGTCATGGTCTGCGGCGGGGCGGAAGCCACCATCCTGCCTACGGGCGTAGCGGGCTTCAGCAACATGAAGGCCCTCAGCTCACGCAACGACGAACCCCAGCGCGCTTCCCGCCCGTATGATGTGGACCGCGACGGCTTCGTGATGGGTGAAGGCGCGGGCGTCGTCATTCTGGAAACGCTGGAACACGCCCAAAAACGCGGCGCCAAAATCTATGCGGAACTCGTCGGCTACGGCATCTCCGCAGACGCCTACCACCTCACCGCTCCGGACCCCGAAGGCCGCGGAGCCGCACGTTGCATGCAGATGGCCCTGGACCACGCGGGCATGAAGCCGGAAGACATCGACTACATCAACACGCACGGCACCTCCACGCCGCTGGGCGACATCTGCGAAACGAAGGCCATCAAGGCCGTCTTCGGCGACCACGCCAAAAATGGCCTGCTGATCAGCTCCACCAAATCCATGACCGGGCACCTTCTCGGCGCCGCAGGCGGCGTGGAACTGGCGGCCTGCCTCATGGCCATGCAGGACGGCATTATTCCGCCCACCATCAACGTGGACAACCAGGACCCGGAATGCGACCTGGACTGCGTGCCCAACAAGGCGCGTGAAGCCAGGGTGGACGCCGCACTGAGCAACTCCTTCGGGTTCGGCGGCCACAACTCTTCCGTCATCGTGAAGAAATTCGCCTGATTCCTTCCGGAACCCGGAATCTTCCCGGCGGAAGTGCCGATGCTTGTGTTTCACCGCAATCATCGCGCTTCCGCCTTCTGCATTTTTTACAACCATGGCCGCCAAAACACATCAGGACATTCTGCTCATGCGCTGGGCCCTGTTTTCCGTAACGGGGATCGTCCTCATCGTGGTGCTCTACTCGGTGGGGGTAACGCCTTCCTGGGCATTTGCCCTGAGAGAAGCCATGACCCAGGCTCCGTTCTTGCTGCCTCCGGACGCGCCCGCCCTGTCCCCCGGCGCCGGATTCCTGCTGTGCATACTGCTCACCCTCGCCGTGGCCTGCAATCTGCTGCTGATGCGCGGGCTTCTCCGGAAATCGGCCGTTCTCGCCGCCTTCCTGCTCCTGCTGGCCTGCTTCACTCCGGCTCTGGGCCTCTGGGGCGTTTTCTTCAACTTCGTGCCCTGCCTGCTTTCCGCCGGAACTGCGGGCCTGCTGGCCATCCTGTGGCCCCTCCCGGCGGAGCGGGAACAGGAACCATCTCCATCTCATGAATAATCTGGATTATCCCCTGCCTGTGCTTGAACTGGTCGCCGCCCTCAAGCAATTGCCGGGCATCGGCACGCGCGGCGCGGAACGCATGGCCCTGTGGATGCTCCAGGGGCACATGGGAGAGGCGGAATCCATCGCCCGGACCATCGGCCAGGCGGCGGACAGCGTCACGCCCTGCCCGGTCTGCGGCTTTTTCAGCACGGCGGAAGCCCCCTGCGAAGCCTGCCGGGACGAGGAAAGGGACGCCCGGACCATCTGCGTGGTGGAACAGGCCACGGACGTCATCCCCATTGAACGCAGCAGCGCCTACCGCGGATTGTACCATTGCCTGGGGGGCAAACTCTCGCCGCTGGACGACGTGGAGCCGGAAGACCTGAACATCCGCTCCCTGGTGGAACGGGTGGCCGGCCAGCCGGGGTGCGAAGTCATTCTCGCAACGGGGTCCGATGTGGAAGGGGAAGCCACGGCCACCTACCTGCACCACTTGTTGAAAGCCCTGGACTGCAAAATCTCCCGCCCCGCCCAGGGTCTGCCCGCCGGGTCCGGCCTCAGCCACGCGGACACGCTGACCCTGATGAAAGCGCTGGAAGGCAGAACCGTGCTTTAACCGCTCCCTTCCGGCAATCCACGTATTTCCGGAAATACGGACACTCTGAAGGAAACCGGCCGGAGAGTTTTTTCTGCCGTCTGAAACATATCCTACCAAGCCGCGCACCCCAAATCTCCAGAGGAAGCATATGCCGGAACTACTAAAAAACAGATACAATGACGAATCTCTCCGCGCGCTGGCTCTGAGTATTAACACCGTATATCCTCCGTTTCAGGTTGACGATTTTGTCAACGGCATCATGGACGAAACCTGGGACGGATTGGAGCTGAAAGCCCGCATGCGGCAAATTACCATCAATCTGGGAAGATATTTGCCGGACGATTATGAACAGGCGCTTGGCGTCATCGACAAGATTGTTGCGGGTTATCCCGAAGGATTTAATGACTTTACGTTAATGTGCTTCCCGGATTTTGTGGAAGTCTATGGGCAGGAGGAGCGCCATTGGAATTTGTCCATGGCCGCGTTGGAAAGGTATACCTCGTCCTCGTCTTCCGAATTTGCCGTAAGGCCCTTTATCATCAACCATGAAGAACGCATGATGCGGCAGATGGCCGCCTGGGCCCGGCATGGCAACGAGCATGTCCGGCGGCTTGCCAGCGAGGGCTGCCGCCCTCAACTGCCGTGGGGACAGGTGTTGGGCAGCTTCAAAAAAGACCCGTCGCCGGTTCTCGGTATTTTAGAACAGCTTAAAGCCGACCCGTCCCCGTATGTCCGTAAAAGCGTGGCCAACAGCCTGAACGATATTTCCAAAACACATCCGGACCTCGTTGCAAAAATTGCAAGGGATTGGTACGGAAAAAACAGCCATACGGACTGGATTGTAAAACACGGGTGCAGGACACTTCTTAAAAAGGGCAACAGGGATGTGCTGGACATCCTTGGATTCGCGGATGCCGGTTGTGTGGATGTGGACGGCTTTGCGCTGGGCGCCGCGTCCGCTTCCATTGGGAAGGAAATGGCCTTTTCCTTCAACATTGAGGCAAAAAAGCGGCCAGGGTACGGCTGGAATATGGCATTGATTACGTCAAGGCGAACGGCAAAAGAAACCGTAAGATATTCCAGATATCCGAGCTCTCTTTAAAGGAAAACGGGAAAAGGTCTTACACAAAAACCCATTCCTTTGCGAATGCAAGCACACAGAAGCATTACCCCGGCACCCATTCGCTTACGCTTATTGTAAACGGCACTGAACGTGGAACACTGGATTTTGAGGTATTTGACACATAGCCCGCTTTATAGCAGGACATCAAGCCATCTTCCTGGTGTCCCGGTCTTTACGATATTCCCGTGCGAACCGAGTCGATTGATGTCCCCACTGCCCGCATCATGCACCTTTCATCCGCATCCCCTTTTTAAATGAGAAAACGCCTATTCCATGCGGCTTTGCGGAAGGCTGCCTGGAAATCATCTGCCTCTTCATCACCGCCAATTCACCTGTTCAGACAATGAAAAAGCCGCTCCCTTTACTTGCAGGAGCGGCTTGAAGAAACAAGTACCCTGCGGGAAATATCATCTTTTGCGGCGTCTCAGCAGCAACACGGCGAGTCCAGCCAATCCCAGGGAAGCCGTTGCCGGTTCGGGAACAGTATTCAACTCAATGGCCCCCAGCCCGACAAAATATCCATTGGTCTCCGCCCCCCGGGACAGGGAAAGTTCCATGGAATAAGTCTCTCCCGCCGTCAAGGTAACGGCCTTGTCCAGAGAAGACTCTTCCCTTACTCCGGAAGAACCGCCCCGTTGCCCCAGCGTCTCCACGCTGGCCTTCTGTGCACCGGAAGGAGTGACATCCCCCGTTCCCGCATAAGTCAGGGAGGAATCAGCACAACTGGCCAGAACCGTATCTCCCAATTTCAAATTAAACATATACGCACCTTTGCGGTTGCTGTTCTGAATCTGATTGGAACCGTTAAACGTAAAAAGATTCAGAGCTATTGAATCAATGGTTACATCTTCCGTTACGGTGAAGGACAAAGTCAGGGTCCATGTACCTCCAGTCCCCACATTCACGTTGGGACTCAAAAAGGAATTAACATAATTGGTACCCGTTTTCTGTCCCAGCGCACCGCCGGAAGCATTGGTAACCGTTTGGCCTGTGATAGAAACTCCGTCACTGACGGAAGGGTTGTACAGGGCGGCCGTCGTTCCGGGATTGGCTTGGTAATCAAAGATAATCGCTGCCTGGGCCGTGCCTGCAAGCGCGATGAGCGAGGTGGCAAAAAATAAGGAAGGCTTCATCTTCAAGTATAGTTAACTGTGTTAAATAGTGTTTTTGCACCAATTCCCCATGGATGGTAACGCGCTACGAATAACGGATTAGGAATTCGGAATGTGTTTTTTTCATTCAGAAATATATAAAAAATTATATATTAATCGATTATAAAAATGTTCAAGAAAAAGTAAAAGCTATTTTTCTTCAAGAGCGATCAGGCCGGATAGCGTTAAAATACTCTATTTCCAACTTTTTCCATTGACTCCGAATTCTAATCCGTGGATAGGTTCCAAACCAGACATAATTATAATGACGAAAAACAATGCCATTAAGTGTTTTGGGATGTTTGCATTCTCCCAGTGTCGATCAAATTCATCAATTTTCTCCAGTCTTAACCACTGTGCAGCCCGCTCCCGCCAATTGCCTGAAAAGTTCGACCCTTTTCCTGCGGCCACTCTGGTACGACAACCATTCTTCGCGCAAATCGCCACGTTCAGCCATTCTCTTGCTTGAACGGCTTCTCAAGGAAACATTATTTTCCAAAAAGCTAAAACAAAGGGGCATTCGGCAGGGTGGCACAGCATGCCGCGCCCTGTCGCCGGAATGGAGAACAAGGCAGCGGCTTCCTTCATGTATTGGAGAGCAAACCATGAATATCGTCCCACTGAATGTGAAAAAGCGTCTCCCGCTACCTATGTCACTGTGTAAACGACCTCGCCTGCTCCATTCCCCCTTCTGAATAACGGAGAGAGCCCCACCTCCACATCGTGGAGAAATCCTCTAGATACGAACCTTGCCGGGGGATTGGAAGCGGCTCAACAAACAAATTTTACAGGTTTTCGCGGAGGTGAAAAAGTGCAAAATCGTTTCGTGTACACCACGAAATACTGCTTGCCATTATTAAGAACGGCTAAAAAAGAAGAACGCATCATACCAATAAGACATACTTAAATCATCCTGATAAACTGGAATTTGTCAGCCTTGCTTCAATTCTGGATAGGGGATAATCAGGGACTGTTTCGTTTCATGACCCCCAATAACCTTTTCCATCCAAATCATGTTATACCAACGACCAAATTATACCCGCATTGATGAAACTCTCCAACTTTTACAAAACCCAGATGCGCGTGGAAATCGGCACTGTTAGCTGTCAAGTATTCATCATCACATTCTGGAGAACCGATACAAGCGTATAGGTTGAGAATACCCATATCACGCAGAGCCTTTTCCAACGCCTCATAAATAGCCCCCCCCATTCCGCATTTCCGTGCGTTATGGTCAAGATAAATTGTCATTTCGCAGGACCAGTCATAGGCAGCTCTGCCGATAAAAACACCTGCATATGCGTATCCTTCAATACGGCCATCTTTCAAAATGACCAGATACGGATAACGTTGCATGGTCTTTTTCATCCGTCTCTTAAATTCGTCAAGGGACGGCGTATCGTATTCAAAGGTTATTGCCGTGTTCCTTACATAGTAGTCGTATATTTCCAAGATACGCTCCGCATCTTCCATTGTCGCATCACGAACAACAACCATAAATATTCTTCCTTCACAATTTTCGATTTGTCGTTCTGTGCCTTATCCGTCTAAGGAGAAAACACATAACCCACTTTCCTTATTTTAATATCAGCGCATGGAAATGTCAAACAGCCCATTTCGTTTCATTACTTTCCGCTGCTGCTTATAACCCTGTTTGTTCGCTTGGGCGTCCTTTTACTCTTTGCAGGATTGCATTGCATATAGCAGCAATACTGATTTCCGGGCTTTTCCGACTGGAAAAAGGACTTTATCGCCGCCTGATATTTACTATTTTTTATTCTAATTCAAATATCTGTGTTGACTGCGGATTTTTCCCACCTGCACATCCTTTCTGATGGGCAATCATTATTGCCATCACGACGAAGGGCATGAGTCACTCCCTTCCCACTTCATTCAGCGTTTCATCTATAGCTATGTGCGGAAAGGATGAACGTACGTACGGGCCGGACGGGGTTTGTTCTCCGCATCAGGAAAATTTGACCGGCAAATCCGTCAATCCGCGAGTCCGTCCACGCGGGCCCGGTCAAAATCCGCCGGACAAATAGTTACGTTCACCCGGTCGCCCGGTCGGAGAACATCCCTTAACGAGGCATTCTTCTTCTCCACGAAAGCCACAGTCGTCTTGCCATTAGGCAGAGTGGCGCGGAATGCTGTATCGGCAATGCGTTCCATAATAACAGCCACCGTCTGCACCGTATGGAAAGGATAAGGTTTCATCAGCAAGCTCCGTCTAGAGATTCATCAAGCCGTCCATCAAACCGCTTCCGGTCTTGAGTCCTTCTTCCACGGCATCCCGCAGATTGGGCATCACCGGAACAGGAACCTTGTCGCGGCAGGAATCTGAATCCGTCCTCCCTCTTCCCATCCTTGTCCCTGCCGTTCCCCGCCGCCTTGTTAAACAGGCGCGAGGCTACGTCCGCCGCCTCCGCCACTTTCTCCATGCCGATTTCCTTCAAACGTTCTCCGGCCGCCTTGAGCAGACGCGCGGACAGATCCCGAAGGATTGTCCCATGTGCCGCCAATATTCACATTCGCCCAGACGAGTCCGCCCCCCCCGCCCTGGCGGGAAGCGGAAAACACGTCGGAAAATCCCGGAAGGGAATTCCACATGCCATCGGCCCGCAAGCCAACCTGAAAACGCCCCTTCAAAGAGCCGTCATCCCCTATTTCCAGCCAGCCTTCCACCCGCATCAGGTTCTCGCTCTCTATCACTACATCGGACACATGCCAAACGCCTTTGATATAGCGGAACTGGGCGGAAGCCTTGTGCAGAGCCAATTGGCGGAATCTGGAGGAATCGCAGAACAGGGCCAGCCTGTCCAGAACGGGCAGCCCGGACAGCATGCCGTTCTGCAGGCGGACCAGGCCGGCCACATGAGTCAGCCTGCCCTGTTCCCCGCGCAAATCCACTCCGCCGCTCACTTCTCCCTGGACGTGCTTCTTCCAGTCGTCAGCCAATATGGAAGAAGCGGGAATGCTGTTGATCACGACGTTGGCAGTCCAGGACGAGGACATTTTGTCCCAGTCGCCTTTGATGTCCAGGTACCCGCCCGCCCCGGTCGTCAGGCGGCAGGTGGGAATGTTCAGCCGTCCGCTGGAGTGGTTGAACTGCACCGTCCCGGACATGAGGGAAAATTCCGGACAAAGCTTGAAGGGAACCATCAGTTTTCCGCCGCGCAAGTCAAACCTGTACTGGCTGGAGCCGGCGTCATGCGTGCACTCCACACCCGTCCCGTCCAGGGTATACAGATGGCCCGGAGTTCCGTAGGAAACGGAAAAGGAATTGATGCTTCCCTTTTCCAGCCGGAACGTATCCGGCAGAATATTTTCTTCCACCCAGCTTTTGGGTTCGTCCTCCTTCTCCTTGAAGCGGAAGGGTACGGGAGACAACTGAAGCTTCAGCTCCGCAATACTGGCGGAATTAATGACAAAAGCGCGTTTCAGCAGGTCCCAGCGGCTGAACTCCGTTTCAATGGACCTGGCCTGGAGGCTGGTCAGGGAATTCGTGCCCCTGCATGGTCACCCCGCCGCACCGTATTCCGGAGCCGTCCCACTCCAGGGGTTCGATCCGGGCGTCATCCACATTCATGTCGTCAATGGCCGACTGGCGCAGCATGGACAGGAAAGAGTCGCTTTTCAGGTAGGACCTCACGTACAGATAGGACCCCGTCACCCCCGCAACCGCCAGAACGGCCGCACCAAGAACGCCCCACAGCAGCAACTTCTTCCAAAGTCCTCCGGTCCGGGCCTTTTTTCTGCGTATCCTCCTCGTTCTGGGCATGGTATCAGACTATAGCAAATCCGCGCACGGTCAAGCCTGCGAATTCCCCCGGAAGAAGCCCCAAACCCTTGCGGCGTGCAGATAAAACGGAAGCTTCTCCCCGTACATGGCCGCCTGCGTCCAGAAGCCGCACGCCCGTTCCCCGCCGCCTACTGGGGACCATGGTAGATCTTGTGCCTGCCGGAAGCCATGGTGATGAAAACCAGGAACAGCACGTAGGCCGCCAGGAACCCCATCGGGATCACGGCGCCATGCTCCCCGCGTCCCAGGGCGGCTACGGGCGCCGCCTGCTTCACCCAGATGTTTTCCGCCAGCCAGACCAGGAAAATAACCAGCAGCAGGGTAGGCGTCACATACTTCATGATGAAACGGTAAATCCTGGGAATCCGGATGGCGGAACCGTCCTCCAGGTCCCTCAGGCCGGAATCTACCCCCAGTTTCCAGGAAAACAGAATCATCATCACCATGCCGCTCATGAAAAAGCAGAGGGTGCCGAGGAAAAAGTCATACGTATCCATCGCCAGCAGGTCCTTGCTGAACCACGCCACGACCAGTGTTCCCGTAGAAGCGAAAAACCCCTGCACCACCACGGCCAGCTTGCGCTTCAACCCCATGAACTCCTCAATAAACGCCAGCCCCACCTGCATCATGGAAATGGAGCTGGTCACCGCCGCCACGGAAAGCAGCAGGAAAAACAGGCTGCCGAATACCACGCTTGACCCCATCTTGGCAAAAGCCTGGGGAAGAACCATGAACCCCAGCGCAAAGGTGCCCTGCCCGGCCGCCCCGGCCACTCCCAGAAACGCCACGGCCGCCGGCACGGTCATCATGCCGGCCAGCCCTACCTCGCACACCTCGTTGGAGGCGGAGGCCGACAAGGCGCTGAGGGCGATGTCCTCCTTCTTCCGCACGTAGCTGGCATACGTCAGAATCAGCCCCGTCCCCACGGAAAGGCTTAAAAACACCTGCCCGGCGGCGGCCACCCACAATTCGATATTCCGCAGTCCATCCCAAAGCGTCACCTTCGTGAGCCTCAGCGTTCCGTTGGACATCTCCACCTGGCGTCCGGCCTCCTCCATCGCTCCCGGCCTGGAGGCGGAAACCATGGAAACCGTTTTCCACTCCCCGCTTTCCGGCGTTTTTTCCTCCACCAAAACCTTGCTGGGATTCCACATATACCCCAGCCCCTGTTCAATGCTGCGGTCGGGATAATTCGGATCAGGGGTGCCGATGCAGAGGATGCGCACCAGCAATATCACGGAGACCAGAAGCAGCACGGGCATGAACCAGCGGGAAAACATCTCAATCCCCTTGCTGATGCCCCGGTAGATAATGCCCAGATTGATCAGAATAACGCCGCCCACGATCCAGAGCATTCCGTTGTCCGACAACAGGGCGCTTCCGTCTCCGGCCATGCCAGTGAAGCTGAAGAACGTCTGCGCCGTGCTCTCCGCCGTAACAAACAGCTCCGGCTGCGTCAGCATTTTCCAGAAGTAGCCAAAGCACCACGCCTCCACCACCATATAATAAAAAGCCACGGAAGACGGCCCCAGCACCGCCAGCACGCCCAGGAACTTCCACAGCCTGGACCCTTTCGTCAGGTACCAGAATACGCCGGGGGCGCAATGGGCGCCCTGCTGGCCGCCTCTGCGCCCGATGGACCATTCCGCCCACGCCACGGGCACGCCCACCAGAACCAGCATCATGCCGTAAGCCACCATGAACGCCCCGCCGCCGTACTGGGCGGCCAGGCCGGGAAAACGCAAAAAATTGCCCAGCCCCACGGCGCTTCCGGCCACGGCAAGAATCACTCCTATCTTTCCAGACCATTGGTCCTGCTGCGCCTTCAGGGATGACATGCAGGCAATACTGACAAAACAAGTCTCGTTTTCAAGAGAAAACAGGCCCTTTTGCCACTTGCGGAACGTCATTGCCACTTGACTTCCTCTCGTTTTTTGGAATCATTCTTTTAGAACCAAACCAAAAAACATATCATGCTCCTCATCGGAAAACCAGCACCTCATTTCAGTGCAAACGCAGTCGTCAACGGTACCATCGTCCCGGACTTCAGCCTTGACCAGTTCAAGGGTAAAAAATATGTGATCCTTTTCTTCTATCCGAAGGACTTCACATTCGTGTGCCCCACGGAACTGATCGGGTTCCAGGAGGCGCTCGGCGAATTCGACAAGCGTGACGTAGCCGTCGTCGGCTGCTCCACGGACAGCGAATTCTCCCACTGGGCGTGGGTGAACACCCCCCGCGAACAGGGCGGCATCCAGGGCGTCAGCTACCCCATCGTGGCCGACATCAACAAGACCATTTCCTCCGACTACGGCGTTTTGGCCGGCAACGAGGAAATCGACGAAGACGGCAACATCGAAGTCTCCGGGGAAATGATCGCCTACCGCGGCCTTTTCCTGATTGACAAGGACGGCATCGTCCGCCACCAGCTCATCAATGACTTCCCGCTGGGCCGCTCCATTGAAGAAGCCATCCGCGTCGTGGACGCCCTCCAGCACTTCGAGCTGTACGGAGAAGTCTGCCCGCTCGGCTGGCACAAGGGTGAAGCCGCCATGACTCCGTCTCACGAAGGCGTGGCCAGCTACCTCAGCAAGTAAACCGCGTTTTAAGCAATTTCAAGGCCGTTCCGCATGTTGCGGAGCGGCCTTTTTGATTTTCCACGCACGCGGGAAGAATCGCGACAACGCCGTCGCCCCTATTCCAGAGTTACGTTTACCTTGTTGTTGGCAATCAAATACTTGATGGCCTCCGCCGCCTGCATCCTGCTCATGGTCCCCTGTTTCACCCGCCGGGACAGTACCTCCACCAGCTTTCCGGCGAGAATATCGTCCACCTTTTTAGCTTCCACGGCCAGTTTCAGTTTCTGCATGGCTCCCAGCAGAGCCTTTTGCTCCACTTCCCGTGAAGAAATCTTGGCGCGCGCATCCTGCTCCGCCTGGTTGACAAAGGTTCTGGCCTTGGCCCCCTGCCTTTTCTCCCAGGCCTTGCGCGCGGCCCTGGCCTTCGCTTCGGGGTCTTCAATATCCACCTCGTACTTTTTCCCGTCCTCACCCGTCACGGAAACGGAAGCCGTGCTTCCGGAGGGGGAATGACGCTCCTTGAAGCGTTCAAACCGGGCCTTGGCGCTTCTGGAGCCGTCCCCGGAATGGGTATAATAACCGGCGGCACGTCCGGTTTCCAAAGAGCGTGAAGGTCCGGCGCCAGCCGAAACGGCAAGAACAGTAAATCCAGCACATCCAATAACAAGGTAGTTTTTATTCATGTTGATCCAACACATTTTCCACCAGGGAAACGGCTCATACCCGCATTTTTGTCTATTTTCAAGTACATTTCCGCATCTTTTCCAGGAAAATGTTCCCGTCATAAAACGGGGAGAATACGCGCACGCCCCTTGAGCCGCATGAACGCCTTTGCTACACACTTGGCATGAATGCGGATTTCATGGCAGCAGGCCCCACGGAAGACATATGGACAAAAACCATGGACTTTCTGAACATGCCGGACTGGCTCAAGCTGGAGATGGTGCAGTCCGCCGGGGCAAAAATCGTGCATGTGATCATCTGGCTGGTCATCAGCTGGATTCTTTTGAAACTGTTTTGCCAGGTGCTCCGCAAAATCACCTCCATGAAAATGTCTCCGCAGGCGTCCCGCCTGACGGTGAAAATCGTCAAAAACGCGGGTTATATCATCATCGGCGTGGAGGCCTTCGCCCTGATGGGGTTTGACATCCTCACTCTGCTGGGTGCGGCCAGCATCATCGGCGTGGCCGTGGGCTTCGCCTCCCAGACCTCCCTGTCCAACATCATCAGCGGCCTTTTCCTGGTAGGGGAAAAGCAGATCAACCTGGGAGACATGATTGAAGTGGACGGAATTACCGGCAACGTGGACTCCATCAACCTCATGTCCGTCCAGCTCCGGCTGCCGAACAATACCATGGTGCGCATTCCCAATGAAATGATCATCAAGAATCCGGTCAGCAACATCACCCGTTTTTCCACGCGCCGCTGCGATTTGACTTTGGGCGTGGATTATAACTGCGATATTGAGCACGTCGTAAGCGTCCTTCAAGAAGTAGTCAAGGAAAACAAGCTCTGCCTGGACGACCCGGCGCCACTCATCATGTTTTCAGGTTTTCAGGACTCTTCCCTGGGTTTCACGGTAGGGGCCTGGTGCCTGAAGGACAACTTCCTGGACTGTCAGAAAACCCTGGCGCACGATATCAAGCACCGTTTTGCGGCGGAGGGCATTTCCTTCCCCTTCCCCACCCGCAGCGTGGAGAGCAGAACCCCCATCAGAGTGGAAATCACCGGCACGCCAGAGAAAAATCAGTAAAGCTGTTCTTTTTGCTTTCTTTTTCCCCCGTGAAATTTCAATCTTGTCTGCGTAAAAGCCGCATTTATGTCTGACACACCAGCACCTGTTTTTAAAAGAATACTTCTGAAACTCAGCGGAGAAGCCCTGCGAAGCCCCGGAAGCATGGACAATATCTCTCCGGAAATCGTCGCCCGCATCGCTGAAGAAATCGCACAGGCGCACCGCGCGGGCGTCCAGATCGGGCTGGTAGTGGGCGGCGGCAACTTCTGGCGCGGCGCCAAGGCCAGCGTGCGCGGCATGGACCGCGCCACGGCGGACTACGTGGGCATGCTCGCCACAGTCATGAACGCCCTGGCCCTGCAAAGCGCCCTGGAACGCGCCGGAGTGCCCTGCGTGGTCCAGTCCGCCATTGAAATGAAAAACGTGGCGGAATCCTTCATCCGCCTGAAAGCCCGCTCCTACCTGGACAACGACAAAATCGTCATCTTCGGCGCCGGCACGGGCAACCCCTTCTTCTCCACGGACACCACGGCCGCCTTGCGCGCCAGCGAGATCAACGCGGAAGTCGTGATGAAAGCCACCTCCGTGGACGGCGTGTATGATGCGGACCCCAAGAAAGTTTCCGGGGCCAAGCGCTTTGACTCCATCTCCTACCAGGAATGCCTGGAACGCCAGCTCAAGGTCATGGACTCCACGGCCTTCACCCTCTGCATGGACAACAAAAAGCCCATCATCGTATTCGACATGCACACTCCGGGCAACATCACCCGCGCCCTGCTCGGGGAGCCTATCGGCACCACGATTTGCTGAACCCGGCGAAAAAACCTTTCAACCATACAAAAAAAACACTTAGCATCAACCATCATATGGACGCAGAAACATTACTATTGGAGACGGAGGAAGCCATGCTCAAGGCCGTGGACTTCGCCAGGCAGGAATTCTCCGGCGTACGCACGGGCAAAGCCTCTCCCGGCCTTGTGGAAAACCTGGACGTGCACGTATCCAGCTACGGCTCCGTCATGAAGCTGAAGGGCTTGGCCGTCATCAGCACGCCGGAACCCCGCCTCATCCTCATCCAGCCCTTCGACCCCAGCACGGCCCACGACATCGGCCGCGCCATCAACGAAAGCAAGCTGAACCTCAATCCGATCGTGGAAGGACGCTCCATCCGCCTGCCCATCCCCGCCTTGACGGAAGAACGCCGCAAGGACCTGGTGAAGCTCGTCAAATCCCAGGCGGAGGAAGCCCCGCGTGCGCGTGCGCGGCGCCCGCAAGAATGGCATGGACTCCGCCAAAAAGCTCAAGACGGACAACATCGTCACGGAAGACGGCCAGCGGGACCTGGAAACGCAGATCCAGAAGCTCACGGACAAGTACGTCAAGGAGATTGACGATCTGGTAGCCGCCAAGGAAAAGGACATCATGACCATCTGAGCCAGCACCCTTCACCACCCAACCACTTCACGACAATGACAGACAATGTAACGAACTTCCTCGCCTCCGGCATCGAAATCAAGGGAACCATCCGTTTCCAGAACGACATGCACATCGACGGAAAAATTGAAGGCGAAATCATTTCCGACAAGGGGAAAGTCACCATCGGTGAAACGGCCCAGATCAAGGGCGACATCACCGCCGGAGACGTGCGCATCTACGGCAACGTGGAAGGCAAGGTCACTTCCGACCGCTGCGAACTCAAGCAGCAGGCCCGCGTCGTCGGAGACATGAAGACCCGCAGCCTGGCCATGGAAGAAGGCGCCCATCTGCTGGGCCGCACGGAAATCGGTTAAGGCCCGGAAAACCCCATCTTCAAGCCGTTCCCCCGGAAGGAGGGACGGCTTTTTTCATGGCCGGAACCGGAGCGGATATTTCCTTCCGCCGCATTCGGGAAAAGCTTCAGCCGTAAAAGAAGGAACGCTTCCGTTTCCGGAAACCGGTGCCGCGGAACTACGGCAAACGCAGCCTTCCGGGCGTCCATTTACGGATTCTCCGGACGCACGATGGACCAGGAACGGGGCTGGGACGGGTCCAGAATCTTTTTGATAAAGCCATTCACCTGCTCCACAGTCATGTTTTTGATGGCCCGGGTCTGTTTTTCAAAGGCGTCCAGAGGCAGCCCGAACAGGATATCCAGAGCCAGCATCTGGCACAGCGTGCCGTTGGACTGCATGGCCAGCAGGCGGGAGGAGAGGGCAGAAGCCTTCGTACGCTCCAGTTCCTCTTCCGTCATGCCTTGTTCATAGATCATGGACAGCGTTTCCCCCAGACGCCTTTCGGCTTCCTCCAGCTGTTCCGGAGACGTCCCCAGGTAAAAGCAGATGCCTCCGGCATCCATGCCGATGAACAGGGAGGAACTGGCATAATAGGCCAGGCCCGCTTCTTCCCGGATGTTCGTGAACACAGGGCCCGCCATGTCTCCGCACCAGGCTTGGAATATCAGGGCCATCGCCATGTCGGGGGAAACCACGTCCACTCCCGGCACGCCCACCACCAGAACGGCCTGCTGCTTGTCCAGCACGGTCACTTCCCTTCCCGGCTTCAGCGCGGGGGTAGGGGCAAGAGCGGGCGGACTACCTTTTCTCATGGCGCCCAGATGTTTTTCCAGCAGGGGAAGCACTTCATCCTTCGTCACATCCCCGGAAATGCACAACACGGCATTGGACGCGCAGACGATGCGCCCGTACTGCTTCCGGATGTCCTCCACCGTCAGGGAGGAAAGGCTCTGCGCCGTTCCCGCCGGGGAATTGCCGTAGGAAACGTTGCCGTAGGCCACGTGCCGCTCCTGTCTGAACGCCACGGAAAGGGGGTCTTCCATGTCTTCCTCCGCATCCGCCACAAAGGTTTCCTTTTCCTTCAGGAAGGCGTCCTCCGGGAAGGAAGGATTCATCACGACGTCCGCCATCAGTTCCAGGGCGGAATCCAGGTCTTCCGCCAGCGTCTGGCAGCCCACGCTCAGGGAATTGTTGCCCGTAGAGGTATTGATCGCACCGCCGATGTCTTCCAGAAACCGGGCAATGTCCGACGCGGACCGCGTGGAAGTCCCCTTAAGCAGGCATTCCGACATCAAATCCGTCACACCCGCATTCTGTTCATTTTCCGCAGGGCATCCGGCTTTGAACACCAGGCAGACATGCGCCAGCGGCAGCCGGTGGTCTTCCCGGACAACAACTTTCAATCCGTTGGAAAGCACAAGCTCGCTCAGGACGGTATCCGTCTTCTCACTGCCGGAGGGAACCTCCTCCGCATTGCTGCCCAGCGGGTCCAGGCTGACTTCCGTCACATTCGGGGAGGACAGCCACCCGGCGCACACCCGGTGCAGGTCTTCCGAGGTCACGCGTTCAATGGCCTCCTGCCATTCGGAGGACAAGTTCAAGTTGCGCGCGCCGAACCAGTCAGCACCCATTTCCGAGGCCATGCCGGAAGCCGAGCTTTTTCGGCTCAAACGGCTAACTCTTGTCTGCTTGCAGACTCTCTTGAGGTCTTCCGTAAAATCTTCCCGTTCCAGGTCCCGGAGTTCCTGAAGAACGAGGTCCCGCACCTTGTCCCGCTGGGCGCGGTCCACATCCATGGTGATGGTGAACGCTCCTTCATCGGACTCGGACTGGTTGGAATGCACCTCAATGCTGTACACCAGCCCCAGCCGGTCATGGAATTTCTCATAAAACCGCGCGGAACGGCCGCCGCCCAAAATGCTGGCCAGGGCGGACAGCGCCGGAGTATCCGGATGCGCGGAACAGGGCAGACGCCACGCCAGGCTCAATTTGGAATAAGGCACCGCAAACTCCTTCCGCACCGTCCGGGAACCGAACTGATGGGGCTCGTGCGGCAGCGGTTCCCGGTTCAGAGGTCGCGCCTTCAAATCCTCCACCAGCAGTTCCAGGTGGGACAGCACCTCCCTGGCATCCACATCCCCGGCGATTGAAAGCACCACATTGTTGGGAACATAGCGGGAGGCGTGATACTCCAGCACGTCCTCCCTGGTCAGGGTATCGAACACCGCCGGTTGGCCCAGTACGGGCCAACGGCGGGGGTGTTTGAGATACAGCGTCTGCATTAAAAGCTGGTAAGCCACGGAATCCGGTTCATCCGCGTACATGGCCATTTCCCGGCGCACCACTTCCTTCTCCCGCTCCAGCTCTCCTTCCGGGAAGGTGGGGGAAAACACCAGTTCCGTCAGCAGATTCAGGAAAACCTGCCAGGACTCCGCCGGACCGTCTATATAGAAAACGGTGCGGTTGACGCTCGTATAGGCATTCCAATGGCCTCCCCGCTCCTGCACCTTGCGGGCCAGATCCTGCCCGGAGTAATTCTCCGTTCCCTTGAATACCAGATGCTCCAGCAAATGGGAAATCCCGCTGCCCTGCAAATGCCCCTCATTCATGGAGCCCGTCCCCACCCAATATTGAAGAGATACCACGGGATGGGACTTGTCCTCCTTGATCAAAACCGTCAAACCGTTCCCAAAACGGTGCATCACAGGTTCCTTAACTGAACTCATATCTCTTACCGTGCCTCAAGACGGAGGACGGTGCAAGCCGCCGCTCTGTCCGCACTCCGGCACTGTCAGACTTCTTATGTCCTGCGCGGGCACAAATGAATACAAAAACACCCTGTAAAAAACATGTTCCAGCCATCTTTTTTTGAACAAATCTTAAAGTCCGCAACTCTATGCTGTCGTAGAACGACAGTTAACGCGCTGTCCTCATTAAATAAACCAACCATAAAGAAATAAACCATATGAAGAAGATACTCGCTGTAGCAGCTTTCGCATTCGCATTCAGCATCAATGGCTACGCCCAGGAAGCCGCCCCGGCGGACTCCTCCGCCCCCGCCGCCCAGAAATCCTGCTGCAACGACAAGAAATGCAGCAAGGATGCTCCGTGCGACAAGGACGGCAAGTGCGCCCAGAAATGCGACAAGCCCTGCAGCAAGGGAGAAAAGCCCTGCGACTGCTCCAAAAAGGCGGAAGCTCCCAAGGCCTGATCCCACGGAAGCCACTCCCATGCATATGAACCCTTGCCGGAACGTTTCCGGCAGGGGTTTTCTCCGCCGGACGGAGTGAACAGACTCTTCCCGGTGACCATTAAAATACTTGATTTCAACCTTCAACCCATTTTATAAGAAAATCATGAAAGCCACCTCCATCCTCACCATCGGCTGCGCAGCCATCGCGCTCTCCGTTACATCCTGCACCAACTTCGGCTCCCCGAACACTTACAACATGAATGAAATCGGCGGTGTTCAGGAAACCTATTACGGTACGGTCACCAGCGTGGAAACCGTCAAGATCCAGGCCAATAACGCCAATGCCGGCACCGGCGTGGGCGCCGTGGCGGGCGGTCTTACCGGAGCCATGTTCGGCGGCGGCAACGCCAAGTACGCTACGGCGGCAGGCGGAGCCATCATTGGAGCCATCGCCGGCAACCAGATTGACAAGGCCGTGAACAACACGACCGGCCAGCGCATCACCGTGCGCCTGAACCAGACGAGAAACGGCACCCGGAACTACACCGTCGTCCAGCCCGTCGGCAAAAACAACCCCATCTATGTCGGACAGCAGGTTCGCGTCATCATCGGCAACACCGGTTCCCGCGTTCTGGCCTACTAAGAAGCCATTCAGCTATCCAGCCATATCTCCGGCATGATTTTCGGCACCTTACCCGGCGGCGCTCCTGTTGAAATCTTTGAATTGTCCTCCGACAGGATGACAGTGCGGATCAGCAACTACGGGGGGCGCATCATCTCCGTCGTCAAGGACGGCATGGACATGATCGTAGGGCCCAAGAGCTTTGAAGACATGCTGAAAGACACCTGTTACTGCGGTGCGATTTGCGGCCGGGTCGCAAATCGCATCGCCAAAGGCAGGTTTTCCATTGACGGGGACGCCCACTCCGTAGCTGTTAACAACGGCCCCAACCACCTGCACGGCGGCCTCCAGGGTTTTGACAGCAAAATATGGCAGGTTCAGGAAGCCGCGCGCAACACGCTGGTGCTGACGCTCCATTCTCCGGACGGGGAGGAAAACTACCCCGGCAATCTTGAAGTGGTGGCTACCTACACACTCATGGAGGAGACCCTCCACCTGCGCATGGAAGCGTACTCGGACGCGGCCACCATCGTCAACCTCACCAACCACGCCTACTGGAACCTTTCCGGAAAGCCCGACATCAATTCCATGACGCTGGAAGTCCGGGCCTCCGCCTACACCCCCGTGGATGAAACCAACATCCCGGACGGGCGTATCCTGCCCGTGGAAGGCACGGACTTTGACCTGCGCAGGGCGGCCCTTCTTGGGGAACGCAACTCCGCCGCCCACCCGGACACCGCCGCCGGACTGGACCACAACTACGTGCTGGATTCCGAACCAGGCGACAAGATCGCGGCCATCCTCCTTGATCCCTCTTCAGGCCACCGCCTGATCGTGGCGACGGACGCCCCCGGGCTCCAGGTTTACACGGGAGAATACCTTCCCAAGGCGCGCCAGGGGATTGCTCTGGAAGCCCAGGGCTTCCCGAATGCCGTCAACGTGCCCCACTTCCCCAGTGTTCTCCTGCGCCCCGGTCAATCCGTCACGCGCAGCATTTCCTGGACAATCAGGTAAAGGCGGATTCCATCATCCGGCCCACCGTCACCCCACCGTGCACAATAATACCTGCCGTACATGGGGGGGAGCCATGGCGGTTAGCGTTCCAGCCGCCGCAGAATAACATGGGCCGGGCGGTAAAATTCTACCTTCTTCAGCCAGTCTTCAGCCGTTCCGGGAACGTCTTTCAGCAGGCCGCCCGCCTTCAGGCAGCCCACCAGATAGACTTCCCGGCCATACCGTTCCAGATAACGGGAGGAATCCCCGTAAAGAATGCGGCCATACGGTTTGACCAGATCCGGATGTTTTAATGCCCGTTCCAGAAATTCAATGGTGTCCCCATCCAGATAATCGCGGGCTTTTTCCACATTCCGTTCATGCCGGATGCCGCAGTACAGGATCAGCCCCATATCCTCGCGTCCGGGCGCATCCGTGCCGGAGGAGCGGCCCCCCCCGATCCAACTGCCCAAAGAGCAACGGGAATTATATACAAGATATTCCTGTACATTAATTTCCGCTTGTCCAGAGGCAGAAACTCCCCGTCTTCACGCAGGGCTTCCTGATGGACCTGCCGCAATTTTTCCTTCACCATCCCGCACAATAAATCATACCTGCCTTTCCCCAATTCCACCCTTCCGATCTTCACCATGTTATCATTCGATTTCAACACCAGCCATTCGTTCGCCCCCATACTGCCGCAGGAGGCGCTCTTGATGCAGCGCCAATCCATGAACAGGGGAGGCCGTAAAAAGCGGGTAACGGTTATCCCGTCCTCGCCAACCTTCACCTGGAATTGCCGCATGGAGAAAAAGCAAAGAACGCCTGCCAGCAGGAAGAATGCCGCCCACAGCAGGTTCTCCCACCCTATCTCTTCCAATCCCCGGTAAACGCGGATAACCTTCCATAAATCAGGCAGGGCGCAAGCGGCCATCACCAGCAGGAGCCCCCAGGACCATCCGGCCAGATTGCAAAAGGTATCCTTCTGTTGTCCTTTCATGTTCCATGTCTTATATAAAAATCACGGAACAGGCAAGCATTTGTCCGAACGCCGGCGGTCCCTCCGTTCAGGATTGCCGGGGCCCGACTCCGTAAAGAGCTTCCGCAGCCACTTTCTGCAATCCTTCCGCGACGCGTTCCAGCGAACGGCCGATGAATATCAAATCCGCCACGGAGGCGAGATTGTCCCGGTAATGTTCCGGCAGACGGGCGAATGTTTCCGTCAAGGTCCCGGTTTTCTCCGCCAGGGACGCCAGTCCCGGCGCCAGGGAAGCCAGGGCCGGGGCATCCCATGAAGAGACGGCCTTGTTGACGGCCCTGAACTGTTCGGCCAGCTCCCGGTACACGGGTTCCACCAATCCGGCTTCCCGGAGGCGGGGCCTTTTATTCAGCTTGTTGGCCCTCTTGGCGATGGTGACGGACTCATCCCCCATGCGTTCATAAATGGCGGACAGGCGGATGGAAGCCAGCACCACCCTCAAGTCAGATGCCACCGGGCTGAAAAACGCCAGGAGATGCATCCCTTCCCGGTCCACGGCCATTTCCAGTTCGTCCAGTTCCTCGTCATCGGCAATGGCCTGGTTGGCGGGATCCTCGTCCTGCTGGAGCAGACCGGCAACGGCCAGATCAAGGGCGCTCTGCGCCTTGTAAGCCATTTGCAGCAAATACGTGTTCAGGGAAGTGAGGGCGGCATCAAATTCCCGCAGGGTGTGGGCGTCGTGGTTCATGGTCGGAAATGTTGGTTCGATTGTCGGAGGAAGCCGCCCTGGCGGCATGGTAAAAAATATGCAGCCTGCGCAGGCCGCCGGTCTTCCTCGCGGAAGCGGCAAAACGCCGAGCGGAACAGGAGACTCCGGAAAAGCGGCGGGAACCGGCCCTGCCTGAACATATTGATGGAATCATAAATCGTCTTCTATTGTTAACTGAATCTTCCCGTAATATAATCTTCCGTCTCCTTCATGGACGGATGGGAAAAAATCTTCTCCGTGGAATCAAACTCCACCAGCCTTCCCAGCATGAAAACCCCGTCAGGTCGGAAACGCGGGTGGCCTGCTGCATGTTGTGCGTCACCACGACGATGGTGAATTTCTCCTTGAGGCGGTGCATCAATTCCTCCACGCGCACCGTGGCGATGGGGTCCAGGGCGGAACAAGGTTCATCCATCAGTAAAATACGCGGCTTGACGGCGATGGAACGGGCGATGCAGAGGCGCTGCTGCTGGCCGCCGGAAAGTCCGTTGGCGGAAGTGTGGAGCCTGTCCTTCACTTCGTCCCACAGGGCGGCATGGCTCAGGCTCTCCTCCACGGCTTCATCCAGAACGGCCCTGTCCCTTACTCCCGCCAGCTTCAAGCCGTAGGAAACATTCTCGTAAATGCTCATGGGGAAGGGATTGGACTTCTGGAAAACCATGCCCACTTCCCGGCGCAGGCGGATCGGGTCCAGGGTGGGGGAAGTCACGTCCACCCCCGTCAATGCGGATGGCCCCCCGTGACGCGGGCCTCCGGAATGCGGTCATTCATCCGGTTGATGCAGCGCAAAAGTGTGGATTTTCCGCAGCCGGACGGCCCGATAAACGCCGTGACACGGTTTTCGGAATCAATATGTTGACGTTAAAAAGCGACTGTTTGCTGCCGTAACAGAAATCCAGGGAATCCACCTCCACGGCGGTTTGATCGGGTATTGCAGGCGGTAGGCTCATATCTCTGACCATGGCGCGGCTCATCACCGCTGCCCGCATGGTATCGCAAATTCCCCGCAATGACCATCCAGGGATTGTGACGATTTCTTAACCTGGCCTTCTTGGCCCATTTCCCGCAACGTTCACCGGATTTGGAATCCGTTGGTTTTCAATCAACAGAGTAAATTAATACAACAGACTAAAAATAAATTATTTGGTCTTTTCAACAGAGATAGGGTTATTCCTTGTTTCCCTATATGGCAGCCCTAGACTGGTAAAAACAGGGAGTTGCCAGAAGCCGTGCATGGCATTTTTTCCCGAGGATTTTCCAATCTTCCACCAATATCCATGAACACAAAACCTTCTACGAAACGCTCTGTCCGACACGTCAGCAAGGGATTCGCACTCATTGCCACCATCACCTTGATGATGCTCCTGGCCCTCCTGAGCGTCGGCCTTCTTACCATCGCATCATCACAGGTGCGCATCTCTGAGAAACAGCTCTTCGCTGCTGAGGCCAAGTCCCTGGCCAGATTCTCCCTGGAAGTTTCCCTGGGACAGCTCCAGTGCGAGCTGGGACCCGACCAGCGCGTTTCCGCCAACTCCGGCATTCTTTCTTCCGGCACCAGCGAAGGAAGTTCCCCCTATATTCTGGGCGCCTGGAACAGCTGGGACACCTGGCTCAACAGGAATAATTCCTCAGGCATGGACATCGCTTCCACCTACGATACGGGCAGAAGCTCCATGTTCCGCCGCTGGCTGATTTCCGACCCCGACCTGCGCAGGCTCAGCACCCTGGAAGCCGGAAAAAACCTTCTGGGGCAAAAGTCTGCTTCCAACCGCAGTTTCCGCAGCGTCTGCCTGCTGGGCCCCGGCACCGTAGGAACCCCGGCGGGGGCCCGGAACCAGGATAAAAAGGAAATTCATGTCCGCCCTGTACGCGTGGATGATTCTTCAAAGAATACGGGGCTGAAAAAGAATGCCAACACGCGCAAGTACATTGCCTGGTGGATTACGCCGGAAAACCAGAAGGCGCGCATCAATCTGATGCCTCATGCTTCCCAGGAAAGCACCGACCCGCTGACCGTGCTGCGTTCCACCTGGGACACCCCCGGCCCGGATCTGGACACCCTCAATATGACCTCATTGATGCCGTCGGGGTCCGGTGGCGACATCGTCGGAAGTCAGGAAGCTAATCTCCCGTGACACGCTTCTTGCCAACAGCAAAAACGGCCGTCTGAAAGACCTGGGAGAGCTTTACCATGACATCACCCTGGTTTCTTCCAGCCTCCAGACGGATTCCAAATTCGGTGGCTTGAAGAAGGACTTGAATATTATGCTTTCCCAGGAAAAACTGCCTGAGGAGTTCCGGGGAGACACGGCGGACATCGGTCTGCGTCCCTACGCCACAGAGGACGGAACTCCGACGGAACAGAACCGCCCGATAAGCTCCTGGAACCAGCTCCACCTGTGGGCCAATGTGTGGGACTCTTCAACCAAAAGGGACGGCCAGGATGCCTCCGCCACACTGCAATGGAATGGGCAGACGCCCAGCACGCTGGTAGCCGCGGACGCCTCCGCCAACATGGAAATGATGGACAATCGCTACACCTACATGCGCCATCCCATCCTGCTGCGCTTTTATTCATTTGTCGGACTCAACTACGTCAAACACGGCAACAGCACCCTAACCGGGGAGGATGGATCGACTTCAATCGCCGTCATCCCGGTTGTCTGGTGGAACCCGTACAATGGACCCACCAGGCCGGACGGTGGGGTCCGGAGAACACCGGAACTATTCCGTACAATTGGTCCCAGGGAAAACACCTCATGTTCCTATGCCGCCCTGACGGAACATTGTACGAACTGCTGACGGTAGCGAAACCACACGGATCGATTTTCCTCTCAATCCAAAAAGCTCGGTACTCTTGTCATGGTTTCCGGGATCATGAAAAGGGGGCACAAAGCCCTGGGCTTTCAATGGGCGCCGGACTGATGGATCGGGAAGATGAACAGTCATCCTAAACGGGCCGTATTTCGATAAAAACCATGCCAGCCATCCTCAACCTGAACTGGGGCGCCTGGGAAAAACCGCTGATTGACCCGTCAAGCTCCCGGCTGACATGTTGGGACAAACAACGACCGGACGAGGAAGAAAAACGCAGGGGCTTTTTTACGGTACTGCCTACGCAGGAATCTACCTTTAGCGTACTATGGAGTATCGGTGAAATGGGGCAAGCCTCCCGTCATCGGCGCCTACCCGGAAGGCAGGACTACCGCGCCAAGACCTGGCAGCACTCCAGCCCCTCTTCTGGGGCAGCCAGATGCCCACTGCATCCGAACTCGGACGATCCTACAGCCCCT
>VOFH01003884.1_pt1 | contig 33414 bp, 60 predicted proteins | sample 5384091 | NCBI WGS metagenome assembly VOFH01 (sample SAMN12384727, study PRJNA508395) | human gut metagenome | isolation source: healthy gut G | host: Homo sapiens
TCCGAGGCAAGCAAACAGCTTTTTATTTCCCAGTCCGCGGTCAGCCAGTCGATCAAAACGCTTGAGAAAAGTTAGACCAGCCGCTTTTCATCCGCAGCACGAAAAAAAGTACAGCTCACTCCTGCCGGAAAAGTATTATTAAAACACATCGAACCGGCAATGAACCTGATTCAGCGCGGTGAAAGCCAGCTTTTTAGACTCCGGCAGTCTTGGTCTTGGACAGCTCCATATCGGTGCCAGCGATACGATCTGCCGTTACTTTTTAGTTCCTTATTTAAAGCAGTTCCACAAAAAAGTTCCCAAACGTGCCGATCAAGGTGACGAACGCGACATCCCTTAGCTGCGTGGATCTCCTCGATCAGGGAAAAGTCGATCTGATCGTGACCAACTTTCCGAACTCGAACCTGAATCATTCCTATATTCAGAAAACAGTCTGCAATTTTACCGATGTTTTCATTGCGAACCCTGCCTACTTCAATCTGAAACAGCAGGAGATTCCGTTTGAAGAACTGAAACAGTATCCGATTCTCATGCTTGACCGCAAGAGTACCACAAGTGAATTTCTGCACAACCTGTTTTTGCAGCATCAGCTTGAGCTGATCCCGCAGATCGAACTTAGCAGTAACGACCTTCTGATCGACCTTGCCCGCATCGGACTTGGAATTGCCTTTATCCCAGACTACTGCTTAAGCCGGGAATCCAAAGATCTGTTTATCGTAAAAACAAAGGAAAAACTGCCATCGAGACAGATGGTCGCAGCCATCAACCCGACGCTCCCCGGTTTCACAGTCCACCGAGGAATTCTTAAAACTGCTGCCTACGATCTGACACAGACTTAAGAACGGTTCCAGAATTCTTCTAAATACTTTTCCACCGTATCTATCCTGCATACCGTCTGCCTTTCCCATTCTCTTGGGAACAGCGCACGGTATTCACTCTGCAAAGGAAACGCTCATCTAAAAGTTCTATGACTCCGACATCCTCCACCGTCCGTATCACTCTTCCTGCCGCCTGTAACACCTTGTTCATTCCCGGATACCGGTAGGCATAATCAAATCCGGCACCAAGCCGTTTTTCAAAATATCCCATCAGGATCTCCAGCTCATTGCTGATCTGCGGCAGTCCCGTGCCGACGACAATCGCACCGATCAGCTGCTCCTTTTTCAGATCGATCCCTTCCCCGAAAATACCGCCCATCACACAAAATGCAGCCAGCGATCCTTTCCGCTCTCCCGATAATTCTTCCGAAAATGCCTGTAAAAAGACTCTCTTTCTTCTTCTTTCATCCCAGGCTGCTGAATCAACGTTTCCGTTTCACAGGATGGATCTGACTGGCATTTTTCCAGAAAGACATCGCAGACCTGCTGCATCATTTTATAAGATGGAAGAAAACCATATAATTTCCTTTTTTTTGCATCTGTCGTCTTTTTTACATAGGAAGCGATCCGCTCAAACTCCCTGCACTTCGTCTGGTATACTTGCTGCTCACATCATTTCCGAGCAGCAGCAATTTCTGTTCTTCCTGAATGCCGTCTTTGCGTAAACTGCATAATTATCCGTTTCAGTCGAGAGCAGGCTCTTATAATAGCCCACCGGAAGCAGCGTCGCGGAAAAGAAAATAGTTGCATTCCCTTTGTTAATACGCCCTGCAGGTTTTCGACGGATCCACACAGTATAATTTGAGTTTAAAGCGTCCATCCTGCTCGTGTTCCGCATAAACGACATAGTGGTCATCCAGCAGTTCATAAATATTCAAAAAATTGCGCAGATTCAGATAAAACTCACTTAAATCTTTCCGCTCCGGGAACTCCGGTGCTTTCTGTAAAAATTCATCGAGATCCGACGCCACGTTCATTAACTCAAACGCAAAATTTCCAATTGATTCATAAATCACATATTTCTCACGCTTATAGGAGAGCAGTACGCGGTTACATTTTTCCAGTTCCGCATCAGTTTTGCCTGACCATATTTCTTTAAAATCTTCTTTGCCAAAGAAAATCTTCCCTTATATATAATGGCACTGTACATCTCCCTGCCTGATATCCGCCCTTGCGCAATAATTCAAACGCTTCCCTTGCCACCGTTCCCGTGATTGTCTTTGCCGTCAGATAAAAGATGCGGTCTCCAAGATTTTCTCCCACCGCTTTCACCGCCGGAAAAACAGTGGAAATCGTCTTTCCAACTCCGGTCGGCGCCTGGATAAACAGATTCTTTTTCCGTTTTATCGTGCGGTACACTCCGGCAGCGAGCTCCTTCTGCCCTTTCCGGTAAGGAAATGGGAACTGCAGTTTCTGTATGGATTCCTGCCGCAGGATCCGCCATGCATACTGAAAATCTGACCATTTCTTATAAGCCCTGATCAGCTCATCAAACCATTCTTCCAAAGCTGCAAATGCAAAATCTTCGTGAAAATATTTGATCTCCTCCGTATCAAGATTTACATAGGTCATCTGAATGCCGATATGTTCTATTCCATGCTGCAATGCAAAAATATACGCATAACACATTGCCTGTGCCTTATGGACCCTGACCGGTTCTGCCAACTGCTCTAACTTCAGATAGACACCCTTAATCTCATCAATGACAACCTTCATATCCTCCTCAATTGTCATGGAATTGAAATTACTGGAATAATCAATCTCACGTTCTGATTCCAAAGTGATCTGGATTCCATCCGCTCTTCCCTCTAATACAAGGTCATAATTTTCTTCCCCGATCACTAATTTCAGCGGCACTTCTGCATGATAATCGCTGCCCATCCGCTTCTGGATCCTGCGGTGCATTCTGCTTCCTGCTAACATTGCTTCCGGTGAAACAGACTGACCATGCCGGTTGTCAATGTCTCCTTCCCGGAAAATAAATTCTACAAGATTGCGTACTGAGATCTTGATCTGGCTTCTTTTTTCTTCTATTTGATTTTCTGTCTCTTTCCTTTTTTCTCTTTACTCATACTGTCCATTATAACTGATTTTCTGATAGAAAAAAGAAAAAGACCATGCAGACAAATATTTCAAATATACCTTTGCCCACATAGTCCTTTTCTTATGCCGGAACACATCACTTATGAGTGAAATTAATAACAGCGGAAGTTATGCAACCGCATATTTGTTCATTATATGTTCAAAACATTCATCCTGTTCGCCATATTTTACAACAAGATCTTTGCAGATTCCCAGATACAGCATGCCAAGTAACGACTTTGCATCAATTACTGCTCTATTATAACAGACGTCAATATCAAAATCACATTTTCCGGCAGCTCTTACAAAATCCTTAACCTCTTCTGTGTCAGTCAATCTGATTTTTCTTTCAATCATTTTAAACATCCTTTCTTTCTTATCAAAAACACTTACTTCCTATTTCAGAAACGCATTATGACACATTTTTTCATTTGTCAATTTTCTCTTTTGTAAAAATGCATATTTATACTTGTGCAAAAATACATGATTTACCCTTTTTTTTACCTTTATTTTTTAAATTCTTCACAATTTTTTTCAATCGGTTGCGCATCCATATTTTCCATAGATCATTAGAAAATCCTTCTTATCGCCAGAATTTCGCGGTAGGTGACAGGCGACGTGTACTTGATGCCGGTACTTGGAGAACTTGCATGAAGCAGCGTATTATTTCCTGCATAAATTCCCACATGTCCGCTGTAACATACGATATCTCCAGGCTGTATCGCGTCTAAGCTGACACCAGATCAACACTGCGCAGTGCACTTGAAGAATGGGGCAGACTGATTCCAAACGCCTGATATACGCTCATCACAAATCCGGAACAGTCCGCTCCGTTTGTCAGGCTGCTGCCACCATAAACATATGGATTTCCACAAACTGAGCTGCATAGTTCACGACTGCCTGTCCATTGGAAACTGTTTGCGGTTTCGCTGTTGTATTACTGCCGAATGAACTGCTGCTTTGCCCCTGACTGCTTCCCTGTACTTTGTCATTTTTTTGTTGCGCCTGTTGCGCATTTTGTGTCTGCTGCCGTGCCATTGCTTTTGCCGCTTCTTCCTGTGTCTTTCTCGCTGCTTCCGCTGCCTCTCTCTTCCTCTTCGCGTGCTTTTCTTGCCGCTTCCGCCGCGGCTGCTGCCGCCTGGCGCTCCGCCTCCTCTCGCTCTAATCTCTCTTTCTCTTCCTCCTTCGACTCTGCCACGCGAAACTCCGTCCGGACCGTCACATAATCTCCCGAAACATATCCTAACCCTTCCTCCGTCGACACACGGTACCACCCGTACTCATCCAGCGCATCATAGACGACCACATCCTCGCCCTCCGGCAGCATGGTAAAAAGCACGGATGCCTCAGTTCCCGGTTCGGTACGCACAAACAACGTCGTAGTCGTTACCGTCGCATATCGTGTGCTGACACCCCGCGCCAGATCCTCATCCCCGACCTTACATATTCCGCTTTCACATAAGCGTTTTCCACCGAACCTGAACTGACCAGATACCATTCCTCTCCTGCCTCATCCAAAACTGTTTCCAACACCGTTGCCGCACTGTTATTGTACAGCTTTCCGAGTGCCTCACTTTCCACGGAAGGTTCCGCGCGTAAATTCACATAATTTAACACGGATGCGATACCGATATCAGCATATTCAGATGTACTCTGCGGTGATTCACGTTCTTCGATGTCTGCTTGGTCATTCCCAGCAGCATCATTGTCTGTATTTTTTCCTGTACTTCCAGTTTCATGCGTTCTTCATTCAGCGCGCACACAGATCCCATGCCACATCTTCATACACCACACTTCCATACCCTGCCGCATACACCACGCTGCCATGTCCTGCTGCAATCACTCCTGCCAGTAAAAATGCTACGATCTTGTTTCTTTTTTTCATTATGTAGAAATCCTCCATTTACAGATATTTACTTTTGTTAAGTAAATATTACATATTTATTTCATTTTGACGTATCTGCATTGTAACAGAGGATGATGTGCGATTCTACAAGTAGATATTTCAGTTTCTATGGCAGGGGTTATGTGGAAGGGTTCGGGTGTTAAAAATAAAAACCACCTTTTGACACGAACCCTTTCACACAAAAACCCGCGCATCCAAAACGGTATGTTACGTTTTAGATGCGCGGGTTTCAGGTAATATATTAATTTATGTACATTTTATGCAAATGGATTCTCTGTCGGATATGGCAGGGATGCAGGCTGATTGTAGTTAATATCTTCCATCGGAACGCCAAGATATTTGAACACTTCAAAGAGCGCTTTCCCGTAATGGCCGAATGCCACGGCCCCGTGATGCGGATAGCTCCCTCGATCAGTACATGGCGGTAGAATCTTCCCATTTCAGGGATCGCAAATACACCGATGGAACCGAAGGAACGTGTTGCTACCGGAAGTACTTCGCCCTGTGCCACGTATGCGCGGATCTTATTGTCGGATGTAGACTGCAGACGGAAGAACGTGATATCGCCCGGTGCAATGTCTCCCTCTAAAGTACCGTTTGTCACTTCGACCGGAAGGCTTCTTGCCATGATCATCTGGTACTTCATCTCACAGCTTGCAAGTTTCTTAGAGCAGGTATTTCCACAGTGGAATCCCATGAATGTATCAGTATGTTTGTAATCAAATTTTCCTTTGATGGACTCTTCATACATATCTTTCGGTACAGAGTTGTTGATGTCAAGTAAAGTTACTGCATCCTGGCTCACGCAGGTTCCGATGAACTCACTTAGTGTTCCGTAGATATCAACCTCACAGGAAACCGGGATTCCGCGTCGGTCAGACGGCTGTTTACATAACATGGTACAAATCCAAACTGAGTCTGGAATGCTGGCCAGCATTTTCCGGCGATAGCAACATATTTACGGTAACCTCTGTGTTCTTCCACCCAGTCAGTCAGTGTCAGTTCATACTGTGCAAGTTTAGCAAGGATCTCCGGTTTTTATTTCCAGCTCCCAGTTCTTTTTCCATATCTGCAACAACTGCCGGGATACGCTCATCTCCTGCATGTTTATTAAATGCCTCAAACAAATCCAGTTCGGAATTTTCCTCAATTTCAACGCCAAGATTATATAACTGCTGGATCGGTGCATTACATGCAAGGAAGTTCAGTGGTCTTGGTCCGAAAGAAATGATCTTTAATTCTGATAATCCGATGACAGTTCTTGCGATCGGCAGAAAATCATGGATCATGTCTGCACAGTCTGCTGCGTCACCTACCGGATATTCCGGGATATATGCATGTACATTTCTTAATTTTAAGTTGTAACTTGCATTTAACATACCACAGTATGCATCACCACGTCCCTGAATCAGGTTGTTCTGTGTTTCCTCTGCTGCTGCAACAAACATCTTCGGTCCCTCGAAATGTTTTGCAAGCAGTGTCTCGAGATCTCCGGTCCAAAGTTGCCAAGATATACGCAGAGTGCGTTACATCCTGCTTTCTTGATGTCCTCTAATGCCTGTACCATGTGGATCTCGCTCTCCACGATACAGATCGGGCACTCATAGATATCTGCTGCACCGTATTTATCTGTGTAGGCCTTTACCAATGCCTCTCTTCTGTTTACAGATAATGACTCGGGAAGCAGTCACGGCTGACTGCCACGATACCAACTTTTTACTTCTGGAATGTTATTCATTTTGTTTTCCTCCGCTTTCTTTTTTTTCTGTACATACTTCATTTTTCTATAAAAATTTATTCTCTGACATTTAAATTTTTGCCGATGAGTCCGATATGACTTCCCTCCGGCAGCCCGCCCTCGGCATGACCGATCAGCCATTTATTCTTTGCTGTAAGAAGTGCATCCTCCCCGCCGGCGTGTGCCTCATCCAACGGATAATTGGTGCCCTTCGGCAGAATGACTGCCACCTGGAATCCTGCATCGTCCACATGACATGGTGCATAATGCAGTGTGGTCGCATACACCTCCACGGCTGTTCCTGCCGGGATGCGGAATGCTTCCATTTTCGATGTCTCATAGGTAAAATCATCGGTCACATCTGCCTCTGAACCTAATATTAAGACCGCATCGGTTGCCGCAAGATTGATCTCTGAGCTGCGGTGATATTCCACTGCATTTAAAAAGCACATTGTGTCCATTACAGTATCCGATCTGAATCGGCAGTTCTCCGTAAAAGACTTTCTCAATCTCCTTTGCCACCGGCAATGCCTCTAATTCTGCGATCGACGGCTCATAAACTACATCGGATGGAACCGGTGTCTTTTTCATCGCCTCTGTCAATGCTGAAAAATCAATATTCCGGATTACTTTTCCATATTTGCGAAAAACGTGCATCCGTAACTTCGTAAATCTGCATGTCCTTTTTCCTCTTTTCCTATCTTCTATTTCATTTGCCCTGCAGGTTTTCTTTCCTGCATAAGCAAATTTTTTCTGGTATCCGGCTGTTACTATTCAAAACAGTCAGGAACAATACCTTTCCTGTCCGTCAGATGATCTTGTCAAACAGATCTTTGCATGCCGGATAAATATTTTTAAACTGCTGGTAGCGTGCCTCATATTTTGCAGCAAGTTCGGGATCCGGCTCCACCGTATCGACCACTTTTACGATTGCGGCTGCTGCAGATTCCACATCTTTGTACTCACCACATGCAACGGCTGCAAGCATTGCGCCTCCTAAAGATGGTCCCTCTTCCGTCTCAAGTACATCTACTTTGATATTTAATACATTTGCAATGATTTTTTCCAGAGAGGACTCTTTGCCCCACCTCCGCAGATCTTAGTGCGCTCGATCGGAATACCAAGTGTTTTTGCAACTTCAAAGGAATCACGCAGTGCAAATGCAACACCTTCTAACACTGCCTGGGTCATATCCGCTCTTGTCGTATCCATCGTCATGCCAATAAAAGTGGCCCTCGCATTCGGGTTATTGTACGGGGAACGCTCCCCCATCAGATACGGCAGATAGTATACATGGTTTTCGCCAAGTTTTGTGATCGCTTCCTGCTCTTTTTTGTAATCTTTGGTTCCGATGATCTCATCCATCCACCATTTGTTACAGGACGCTGCGGATAACATACATCCCATCAGATGATAAGCTCCATTTGCATCACAGAATGCATGTAGTGCATTGTGCTTATCCACACCAAATTTTGCAGAAGAAATAAAGATCGTTCCACTTGTTCCAAGTGAAATGTTGCATTTTCCATCTCCGACAGTTCCGGTTGCAACTGCAGCTGCTGCATTATCTCCCGCACCGGCTGCCACCTTCACATTCTCAGATAAGCCCAGTTCTTTTTGCAATCTCCGGTAAGACCGTACCGACACATTCATAGCTCTCATATAACTTCGGCAGCATGTCGGTCGTAATGCCGCAGATTTCACACATTTCTTTCGACCAGCATCGGTTCTTCACATCCAAAAGCAACATACCGGACGCATCCGAAACATCCGTACAGTGCTCTCCGGTCAGCTTATATGCAAGATAATCTTTTGGCAGCATGATCTTTTTGATCCTTGCAAAATTCTCCGGCTCTTTGTTTTTACCCAGAGAATCTTTGGTGCGGTAAAACCGGTAAATGAAATATTTGCCGTATATTCTGACAATGTTTCTTTGCCGATCTCATTATTTAAGTAATCGCACTCCTCTGTTGTCCTGCCATCATTCCACAGTATCGCCGGTCTTATCACCTCATCCTTGTCATCAAGAATTACCAGTCCATGCATCTGACCGCCAAAACTGATTCCGGCAACTTCTTCTTTCGGAAAACCTTCCAAAAGTTCTTTTAACCCCTGCATCGTCTCTTTGTACCAGTCTTCCGGTTTCTGTTCCGACCCGCCCGGATTCGGGAAATAAAGAGGATACTCTCTTGATACAATATTTTTTACATTTCCGGCTGCATCCATTAAAAGCAGCTTCACAGAAGATGTTCCAAGATCAATTCCTATGTACAACATATCGCTCTCTTTTTTACAAATCACGTCATTGTGTGCTCGTGCACGTTTTATTTATCATACATCCGGGATGACCATTTTGCAATATACTTTTTTGTACATTTTTTCATATTTATTTTTTTGTTTACATTTACTTATACGTTCATGTTTTCACATTATTTCAGGCATCTGCACTTCCATCCGATTCGTAGAACACTTCTTTTTCCTGTTCCCATCTATGTGCACATGCACACAAGTTGACAATGTATTGTTTTTTTATGTTATCTTTATTTGTATGAATGATGTTGGCATCAAAGTGAATCAATTGAAATAAAAAGGGGTTTTTCTATGGCTACCATGAAGGAAATTGCAGAGCTTTCCGGTGTTTCACGCGGCACTGTGGACCGTGTGTTAAATCACCGCGGCATTGTCAACGCCGAGACAGAACGGAAAGTTTTAGAAATTTGCAAAGCTTTTTAGACTATCAGCCAAACAAGGCTGGTATTGCGCTTGCAGCGCAAAGAAAAAATTAAAAATCGGTGTCCTGCTTTTCGGCGCAGAAAATCCGTTTTTGATGAGGTCATGGACGGTCTTCGCCAAAAACTTGAAGAACTGTCCATTTACGGATGTACCGTGATTGAACGCCGTATTTCTTTTGATTTACAAAGTCAGCTTCAGACGATCGATGAACTGCTAAAAGAAGAGATCCATGGACTGATCCTCTCTCCCTACAATGATCCTGCCATACAGGAAAAAAGATAGATTTGCTCTGGGAAAACGGCATCCCCTGCATTACGATAAACACCGACATGCCTGATTCGAAACGGATTGCCTATGTCGGCAGCGACTACCACAAATGCGGGCAGACCGCCGCAGGGTTATTGCATCTGTTTTCCGGAGATTATGCAAGTGTCGGTATCGTGACCGGCTCTCAATGTTCTCTGCCACGAAGAACGTATCAGCGGTTTTACCTCCCATCTTCATACAAAGCATCCAAATATCCGCATTGTGGATGTCGTGGAAAATGGCGATGATGATTATAAGAGTTACGAAGTAGTTTCTGACCTCTTAGACCGCCACCCGGATCTGTCTGCACTTTATTTTACAGCAGCCGGCGTCTATGGTGGATGCCGTGCAGTTTTAAACGCATCCCTGCAGCGTCCTCTTAAGATCATTACATTTGATGCTGTTCTATCGACCTGTGAAATGATACGAAACGGCGTAATCTCTGCCACAATCTGCCAACAGCCGGATGAGCAGGGTGCACGCTCCCTCTCCCTTTTGGTAGATTATCTGCTGACCGGAAAACTGCCGGAAAACCGCTGCATTTACATGGATCTAAGCATTAAAATAGCGGAGAATCTTTAAGAGATGTGCTTCTTTCCTTTTTGCACTCCGGTAGAGCAGAATCGCACTGATCACATCCGCCACAAAAAGAAATGCTGTCTGCGAAAAAACAAATTCACCGGATTCCTGATTTTTCAGGAATCGGCGTTTTTTTATCCCGGCAGTTTCCGGTACCATTCGCTGTCTTTCTAAATACGAATGATAAACCATACGTTGAACCTGATATCATCGTTATTTGTAACAAGTCTAAGTTGGATGACCACAGATGCAACAGTGCATCGGACTGAATCATCGAGATTGCATCCCCAGCAGATCAATACAATTTTGATGACGATATACAGGTATGTATTTACGATAATCTTACAATCAACATTACAGAGCTGTTAAGATAAATCTGACTCTATTTATGCCTCTTTTTTTTCTTTTTATTTTGCTTATTTACCATTTCATCTATGCAAACCAAAATATACTGTCGCCATTTATTTACATTTTTTTAAAGTATCGCATTTTGTTTTTATAGTAACAAAATAATACACTAGTAACACGCTATAAATCAGGAATAATACCCACCTAGCCGGCATTCCTATTTCTGATAGCATAGTAACGCATAGAGTTATTACTGCTACCATCAATGCCAACATTGTAATTGCAAACGACATTACAGCTATATAATCATCCTCTAATGCCTCTGCCTTAAGTTTTAAAAGCATATCCTTATCCTCTTTTATTGGGTAAAGATGTTTTTACATACTTAATTTCATTCTCGTTCAAAACAAAATTTTCTTCAAGTCTATCGCACATCTTCTCAAAGCTATTTTTTGAACTTTCTTCATATATTTTATCTCCCTTTCATGGCAACGCTATCATACTACAACATTCTTCAACGTGCAAACCCTCTATATTTTTCTCACACCATTCTCAACTGCCTATTCTTCTCCTCCACCAGTCATGCAATCCATGAACCTGCCGAAAAAAGCCTTTAAAACAAACAACTAATAAAGCCCTGCAAAAACGACTTTCTCCATATGAAATAGAAAAATACACAGTAATGTGTAACTCTCAAATAAAACATGCGGATAACATATATCACTACAATTAGTATAATATCATTGCCTGGCTATTACAAATATGTTAAAATCAACGTAATACTACAAGTTAAATATAAAGGAGAAATTTATATATTTATATCAACAGACAACATTAACACAAGTTATACTATTATCGATACTATATTTGCAATGGCCTCTCGACAACATAATATGCTTACCCAGGCAGCTGGAGGACGTGCTCTCATCTGATCCGAGCCTTACGGAAAGGATGATTATTATGGTTTCATGGAATGACTTATTTACTTTGTCATCATGTTGATGGCGATTCTGACTTACATAGATACCCACAGAAAACATAAGAAATAGCCGTCCTGCTCTCTGGTAAAGTTTAGGAACGGCTATCTCTTGATAACTTAGTATTAAATTCGCCGGGTCGGGTGAAGTGCACTCACCTTCCGGCTGCCTCGTTAATATATTATATGTCATATATATTTTTTGTCAAACAGCCATCATCAAAATGTAAAGGAGGTACACACTATGCCATTATCAAAAGAAAACACCTACACAACCGATTACATCTATTCTCTCCCGGAAGGACAGCGTGCAGAACTGATTGATGGTGTTGTTTATGATATGCACCACCAAACAGATTGCATCAGGAACTTGTTATGAATTTATCCGCAGAAATCCGTGAGTATATCAAGAAAAACAATGGATTTTGTAAGGTCTATCCTGCCCCATTCGCCGTTTTTCTGAATAAGGATGATAAAACATACGTTGAACATGATATCAGCATTATTTGTGACAAATCCAAGCTGGATGACCGCGGATGTGTCGGTGCACCGGACTGGATCATTGAAATTGCATCTCCAAGTACCAAACGCACAGATTACGGTGTGAAATTATTCAAATATCGCTCTGCTGGTGTGCGTGAATACTGGATTGTAAATCCTCTTACGAGAACAGTGAATGTCTATGATTTAGAAAAAGAAGAACTGACAGATCTGTACAGTTTTGATGACGATATACAGGTATGTATTTACGATGATCTGACGATCAACATTACAGAGCTGTTAAAAGCAATAGAATGCACGCTCTGCGAGCATTCTATTGTCATGAATAAATCAGGACTTCCTTCAATGGTGGTCCTTATTTTATATCAGTATGACATAAAATATGTCACGAAATGCAACACAAAATTTAAAAAGTGCCGTAAATACGGCACTTTACGAGTGGAACCTGACGGGAGTCGAACCCGTTAAATTAAGTCTCATAACGCCAGTATTTACAATGCTTTGAACTTTTGTGACAAATTTCATGACAAAATTCCTCATCATCCGATGTAAACTTTTCCATCCACGCCCGCAGCCAGACATGCGATCGTAGGATCCAGCTTGAACCACACGGATCCGTCATCGAACTTTCTGACCTCTACCGGTTTGATGTCAGCACCTTTGCGCAGATAGCCGATGCTGCTCTTATTATCACAGGATGTCTTGATCTGGTTGGATAAGTAAATGTACTTGCCATGCTCGCCGTAATATCCATTGCAGACTGGAACGGATTCTTTCACACGGTACCAGTTGCTGGCTTTATATTCAGTCTTAGTGGCTGTGACAGCCTGTCCGGTTTTCTTCAGGTAGCCATGAATTTTTCCGGTGTACCGTACAGTTTTTTCAACTTTGTCGGAGTACTGCCCCAGTTTGGTAACTGGAAATGCGGTCTGTCCCTTAATGGATTTCCATGATCCGCCCCACTCTAAGCCGATGCTCTGTCCGATTTTTCCTACCTTATCATATAATCCGGTAGAATTATTAAATGCATCATCCGAAGTTTTACCGTCCCCGTCCACATCCATTTTCAAGTAGAAATCAAAGGCTACGCCCCACTGGTGCATGGAACTGTAACTGGATCCTTTGGCATTTGTGACGATCTTTCCCGGCTTTGTCCTGCCCTGTGCATATAAGGCATCCTGTTCTGCTTTCGTCCTCAAACATTCTCCAATGCCGATCGTAATTCCGGCAGCCGCACATTTCTTCTGTAAAAGTGTGATTTTCTCCTGTAAATCCGGGTGTAATGCTTTCATATCTCTCATTCTGTTTTACCGCCTTTCTCTAAATACTGTTTGAATAACTGATGTAAACCGGTGCTTGCTAATCCACTGAATAAGCCGCTTAAAATGATTGATGGAGAAACGCTCCATCCATTCATCCAAATTGCTAATATAACGCCCAAAACGGCGCATACAGTAGGAATCCACTTGTTATCAACGTCCTTAATCCATTTCTTAATTACATACCGACGCAAAGGCAAATCCCTACTATTACCGGCACCCTAAATCCTGTTAAAAATCCTAAATCTGCCATAATATCACTCCTCCTCTAAATCTGCTATTCTGTGATTTAATTACCTGATCTGCTCTTCCATTACCGGGACACGCTGTGCGAAAGTTGTTATGTAATCTTACTTCGCGTGTCAGTTCTTCAATCTTGCAATCTGTGACCGCCTGTGCTGTTTCCAGCTTGTGTTCGGTCTTTTTTGACTGCTACTGACTGTCAGTGCTGTGCCAATCAGTGCAAGTCCCCCTGTGATTAATGCTGTTATAATTGATTCCATTTTCTTTTTTCCTCTCTTTCTGCCCGAAGGCTTGTTATTTAAAAGAGCCGGCTACACAACACATGGTCATGTAATCGGCTCTTAGGCTCTTGATTTTATTATATTTAATTTTAATGCAGTTTTTTTTACAGCTTAGGTGCGATTTTTACCATGCTTACCCATGCATGCACATTAAGATTTGAAGCCGAGTTTTGATAAGTGCTGAGTGTTCCGGTCTGTCCCGGTTCAAAGGTACCACCACTTGTTACTTGTAAAGTTGTTACACCGCCTGATATTGCTGGAACTCTGACTCGCCCCATGACATAATTAGCGCTTGTATTTGTTATAAAAACTTCACGAAACCCATTCGGATTCGAAGCAAATGTAACAAGTCCGGTCACCAAATAATATCCATCATCAGGGACAGTAAAATATTGCGCAACAGGAGTTTGATCATTATAATTTGTTATAGTATTTGATAAGCCGGATACATTATTTTTGACATCAGCCTTTTTTTAAGTATGTGTCTGAAATTCTATTTCCATCATAATCTGCATCAGCGCGGGCAACTCGTACAGGTGGATATGTGTCATTTTCTTCATTGTGCGCTAACAAGTCGACAACATATTTATCACTAGAATTGATTAATGGTGTGAGGGATCCAATAAGTCCAGACCAGTCATGTTTTTACAATTTTAATGAAAGACTTATTTGCTAAACTGCTGTTTAGCGTACTTATCGCCCCGGTGCATGTACCATTCCCAATCGCAGAGATATCTGTCGTACCAAACATTTTATAAAGATACCGCACATTTTTGAACATCTGCGACATCTTTGCAAAAATTGAATAGTGCTTTTCTCCACTTGATAATTTGGATACGCTTGTCCATGCCGACGCTAATCCATCTGCCACATCATCACTTTTAAAAGTCACGATATTTTCTAAGGTATCCATTTTTTCGACTGATTTCCTTACTTCAAATAATGTTTCTACAGATTCTATAGATAACCCATTGATCTTAACTCCTATAAAGAAGGAAATCATCTTTAATTTGGATCAATATAATTGTCGCCGCTGGTTCCCTTAATCACATTCATAATAGCGGTTTCAATTCCTGTTCCAAGATTCTTTTCATAAGTGATAGCAATCAAATCACATCGTTTCACGCCCTGTAGTCCATTATCAATGATCAACTCTTCATAATCATGAATTGCTAATTCAATTTTTCTTCCCTGATCGACCGCATATCCGCTCTTAATTCTAATCTGGTTGTTGCTGATAAGCTCATATGCAAATTTCTCTGCAATATCTAAAACATATCTTCCGTTTCCTAATACTGCTGCATTTACCGCCCCATCCCCGGCTGATGTAATATGGGATTTTCCAGCATATCCAGTGATCAAATTTGTGCTCATGTTATTATCCCCCTGTCTTGTATTCCACGGTTTCAACGTGATCTTTTATTTTTACAATCTTTTTTGTGATCGGTTGATAGACACTGATGCCTGTCTGATTCTCTGTCGTACCGATAATATCATTGATATCATAGCTCTGCGTCGCATCAAGTTGTATACTGATCGAATCGCTTGCGTTTAATTCCTTGAGCCTTTCTATCCCATTCGCTACCAGATCAGCATAATTATCAATGCGCTGTTCATAATAAGTATTACTCTTCCACTCAGGTATCTGTTCCACATTCTTGTTCAAGCGGTAATATTTGTCTTTCTGCCATTGCGGTATCGATTCTGCAGACTGCTGCTGGTAATACATTCCGCTTTTCCATGCCGGCGCAACGATCGACGTTACCTCCGTGTAATAGGTATTCTTTTTCCACGTCGGAGCAACCTGATATGAAGTCTTTTGTGTAATAAGTTCCGGTTCTCCACTTAGGTGCTTTTTTCTAATGAAAGATTTTCATAAATATATGACTGGACCTCCTTTTTTCAGATATTTACGAACAAACGTCCTGCTTTTTATTTCTTCCTGTGGTCGAGAATATGACAGGATTTTCTTCTCCCATTTCTTCGATCCCGTATTAAATACCTTTTCTGTGTAATAATATATATAAACCGGCTCTTTATAAAAGTAAGATTTATACTTTGTTTTCCAGTCGGACGGCTGAATTGTCTGCAACTGATATTTATATTTTGTAACACCACTTACACTTTTATATTCAATCGTGACCCCTGTCTGAATAATAGTACTTGTAATCTCCATAATTTTTCTTCCAGTCTTTTGGCTGCGATTTCTGTATTTTATAATCTGTTTTTTTCTGCACCGCTTACACTCTTATATTTAGTACCGCTTTTATAATAGTATTTTATAATAGCTCGCCCAGTCAGCCGGCTGCGACGTTAACGGCTGAAACACATCCGTGTACTCCTGACTCAACTGCTTGTAGCTGGTTCCGTCTTTACAATAATAATTCGGATATGCAAAGGACCAGTCCCACGGCTCGCCAACCAGTAATTCATAAACATCTGCATAATGACGTTCCAGTTTCTTGAAATCATCCCATTTTTTTCATAATAATCCGGGTATAACTTATCCCAGTTTGCTGGAGCGGTTTTTAACAGAATATAATTAAATACATCCTGTGCATTGCTGTAATCATATACTTCTGATACTTCGTCAATACCTTCCATTACCTGTTTTGACTTATTCAGGATGTAATCTGCATTACTCAATGGATCATCTGTCATTGTATATGGCTGCAAGCCTTTATTTTCATCCGTAAACAGATGGATAACATGACGTTCTTTCAGATTTCCACCTCCAAGGCATATCAAATGATTCACGGGTCTCAGATCCTTGGTAATTGAAAAACTGAGCTGACTGGAATCCCATTCTTCATCGTTGCTATAATCGTAAAGCGGTATTGCTTCAAGGATTACTTTACCGCTTTTATGTGTGATCTGTAATTTTCCATCATTAGCCAGCAGCATCTTTAAAATACCTGTACGCCGGAGTGTATCTATCAAACTGGTATAAAATATTAATAGACGACTCCACCGATGATGCGGTAAACAGATCATCCAGACTAAGGTCTGCAATCAGCTCTTTTAAGATACTGTTTGCCTCTCCTGATACAATTTTATAATCCTGTCCTCCGGCGGCTCTATCACTTTCTTTTCAATGATTCCATGCCATGACCGGCCTGTATAAATAACAGTCCCTGCGCTTGTATCAATTTCAATTTTATCAACGATTCCACCATACTCTGTATCTTCAATGTAAATATAATATCCGGCTTTGCAGCAATGCGAGGAAACATCTAAAGTGAGCTCAAAATCGTTTTCGTCACTTCCGAATGCAATGTCAAATTCATATTCCGGTATGACTCGATTTCAATTTTATTTTCGTCTGCATAGATCAGATCCATTTGGGTTCCCCCCTCTCAGATAAAAAGGTTCAGATCAAACCAAAACCTCCACTCCATGATACATTCAAAATACCGATTGGAATTTTTTCAAAAATATAAAAATCTCTGCCCCTTACATTAAACAGGTTCACATGCTCACCGTTATTTTTTACTTTGTACACCTTTTTTGATACCGAATTAATAACGATATATTCTCCGGTTATCAGTGATGTATTTACTTCATAGGTATGCTCTCCGACACTTACAGCCGGATTTTCACAGCTTCCATATATAGTCATTTCAAAATCCGATGCCGCGTAATTGTCATTTACGATTTTCTGATTCACGAGATCATTTGAATAGTCGAATGGATAATCATACGGGTAATCCAATCCATCTGATCTGAAATTATCACTCGTTACTTTTGTGAATGTTTTTTACTTTCCAGGATCCAGAACCCTTTTTCTGCCACAAGTGATAATGACAATGTTGACTGCTTGACATTAAGGTATTTATCTGATTTTTTGCTTTGTACAAAATAGCATTGCAAATAACACTTTCCGACATAGAGTCTGCCGCTTTTCATATTGATCACATCTGTATCAATTACCTCCAGCAAGGCTTCTAAATTTTTAGATAATCTTCTTTTGTATTTCCTGTAACAATTACACTGATATCCTTTGACACCATGTTTTTTGTACCTGGGTAATTCTGGGACTACTCGACCCCTGCGATGAATAGTCCCATGCATAATCAAACAGATTTGTTGATGCAAGCATTTTGTACGGCTCACGATCTAAATATATAATTTTCCCGGAGCTGTTTTTTATAATATATCTCCATCAACTTACTACCTCCCTGATTACACGTCCGAAATCTCTGTTATTAACCTTTACAGTCAATCCCGATTTGCCAAGTGCATATGCAAAAGCATCTGCCATACCCTTATAATCGACACGAGATACGCCGTTTGTTCCGCCTGCAGAGTATCTGTGATTGATCGTCATAACTCCGGCATTCATCTTCATGCTCTTGTTTAATGTGTCATACGGGTTATAATCTTCCAGTGGTTCATCTATACCGGCAACGCACATTTCTCCGATCCATTTGAATTTTTTAGATGGCGAATGGATATCAAGAGCCGCTTTTGCACCTCGAATAAGCTATTTGCTAACTCATTTACCTTATCCCCTAGCCATTTCCAGCCACCGCTGATTCCTTCCAGATACCGTCTACGATATTTTTCCAATCGTCTGCATCTGATCCGGCAGGGATTTTACACCATCAATTAACTTATCAACAAATCCTTTGCCTGCTTCCACAGCCTTTCTAATCATCTTTTCCTTGAACTGCATCACATTGTCAATAGTCTTTAAAAGCCACATAAGGATTCTGTTTGGTGCTGTTTTTATGAAATCAACCAGTGATTTAACAAAATTCAGTCCTGCTTCTTTTCCTTTTTAATCAGATTCGAACCAAACTCTGATACTTTTGAAATGGCATTAGCTAACCATTTCCATGCTTTTCCCGGAAGCTCTGCAAAAACTTTATAACACTGTCAACGAATTTAGGCAGTTCGGTTATTGCCCAGTTTACAATGTCAATTCCAAATTTAATGATTTTTCCTATGCAGAAACCTAAACAGTACGCTATCTTATTTGGAAGCTCTGAAAAGAACTGCACAGCGCTCTCTATTGTATTCTGGACTGCTGTTGTGACTGTCTCATAGACATTCTCTCCCCATTCTGTTAATCGCTCCGGCAGTTCATTGAACCAATCAACGATACTTTGAATGAAGTTTGGAATTGTCTCTGTAAAAAATGTCACAACCGCATCAAGCGCGTTACTGGCAGCTTCTTTTATGTTCTCCCATAAGCCAATCCAAAACTCTCGGAACCAGTCGCATTTATTCCAAAGAACCACAAAAATCGCAACAAGTGCAGCTATTGCTATCACGATTAATGTTATTGGGTTTGCAGACATAACCGCATTTAAAATTCCATGCGCTTTTGACAGGCCTGCCGTTGCCAGTTCAGCAAGCGATACCTGTCCTGTAAATAATGCAACTGCTGTTTTCTCCCAATGTCAACGTTCCATTTAAAGCCGCCTGTGCAATATTTGCCCCCTCCGCACTTGCTTTAAACAAGGCAATCGTTAGCTTTGCCTCTTGAAATCCTTTGACAGCAGACTGAATCGCCATTCCGGCTTTTAACCCAACAAAAGCTATCGCTGCAACTTCTGCTGCAAGAGCGATATCATCTAAATTATCAGTGATATTTTTTATCGCATCTATCACAGGATCTAGCGCCGGGCACAAATCCCCGATTCCATCAAGAATCGCATCCGCTATCTTTCCGGCGGCATCCATCAGCTCTGGTAAATTATCAATAATTCCCTGTGCCAGTTCTTTTATCAGCTGCACCGCCAGCTCGATCAGTTGTGGTGCAAACTCCGCGGCCCGCAAAGCAATATCTGCAAAGAATCTGTCCAAGTGCAGAAACAAGTCCGTCCGGTCCGTTTTCTTTAAGCGCAGCTGACAGCTCATCTATGTATCCGTTTCCGACCTTAACAGCCTCTTTTAACGGTTCTTCCATCTGTTCATAGACTGCTATTCCCAGTCCTTCCAAAGCAGACTGTAAAATGGTTACACTACCTTGCAGATTATTGTTCATGGTGTCTGCCATATTTGCAGCCGCACCATCGCAATCTGCAATATAACCGTTAATTCGTCAAAACGTTCTCCACTGTTTGCAAGAAGGGCATTGACACTCTTGAGATCTACTTTATTAAAGATCGTATTAAGAACCTGAGTCTGCTCGCCCTCCGTCATTGTGGAAAGAATATCATTCAGATCGTTGAAAACATCATTCATCGGGCGCATTTTGCCCTCTGCATCAAATACAGACAGACCAAGTTCTTCCATTTTTGCCGATGCTGTATCCGTCGGTGCTGACAGACTTAAGATCATATTTCTTAAAGCAGTTCGCCCTCAGCACCTTTAATTCCGTTATCAGCCAGAATACCGAGAACGGTATTCATTTCATCAACACCGCCAGCCATGCTTTTGGCAGTTCCGCCGACCGTAAGGATTGCTTCACCCAGCTGTGCAACACTGGTATTACTCTTCTGTGACGTCTTGGCCATTTTGTCAACAAAGCTGTCCGCTGTCCCCTGCCATATCTCCCAGCGCACTCATGCTGTCCGTGACCATATCCGAAGCTGTTGCCAGATCCATTCCTCCGGCTACAGCAGGTTTAAAACTGTCGGCAATGTAGCAATGGATTCATCTACATCATATCCCGCCAGTGCCATATAATTTAAAGCCTCTGCTGCCTGTGAAGCGGAAAACTTCGTTGTTGCCCCGGCATCCTTGGCTGCCTGCTTCAACCTTTCATAATCGGCACTGCCGTTATTTATTTCAGTGAAGTCATTCCCATTGTGGCAGCGACACCACTCATAGCAGCTTCAAAGTTGCTTCCGAACTTTACAGATGCGATTGCTCCCGCTGAAAGTCCTGCTGACACTGATCCAACTGCCTTTGCTGTCAAGCCTAAAGCCTTAGATGCCACACTTCCGACATTCGACAAACCGTTTTTATTCCGTCTGTATTTAATTTTGTATCAAACGTCAGCTTACCATCAGCCAAATTACCAGCTCCTTCCTGCGGCACTGGCTCTCTGGCTCCGACGCTCAATTATTTATCAACTGAAATATGTTTCAAACTCTTCCTCGGCCTTTTTCTCTTCTTCTGTTTCTTCGTATGGCGGCATCCACGCCTCTTTTAAATTTCGATAAATCGTAGATTCGTCCTTGTTTCTTTCCCCGGTATATGATCTGTACCCCATGATCGCAGACAGTCTTGTGCAATCAGGCAATCCATTCATCAATGCAAGAAACTTGTGCCAGTGCAGATCCGTTTCTAATAAATCTATCCCATACGCCTGCATAAAAGCCGAATAGATATAATCTCCATCGTACTGGTAAAACAGGACATCATCCCCGGAAGAACTATCAGAATGCGGCACCACATTCTGAGGAAATGCAATTGCAATATTCCGATGTATTCATTTATATCTGTAAATACCGGTATGCTGTTTTAAAAAAGATACCTTATATCCAATGGTGTTTTGCCATCACTCAAGGACCATTCCGGTACTCCATTGCAAATCTCATCCAGATACGAAAATCTGTATTAACAGAAAAATCCCTACCACCTACCGAGATGGCATTTGGTAGAGATTTCTGTGTCAGGTCAAGCATTAATGCATTCCCCTTGCGAATGCTGCCACAGATGATCTTGGCGCATCCATCATATTCTGCAATGCAGATGCATTGTTGATCACACCCATGACTAAGCGTTTATTTTCCTCGTTCATCCCATTAAACGGATCAACCTTTGCGGATTCATTGATAGGTTTATCGTAAGCTGCGCAGATCCGGATGAAAGCTACCGTAATCATGTTCAGATCGATTTCTTCCATATCATCTGATTCAAACACCTCGAGAGCCGCTTCATCTCCGATTAATTTCTTCACGAGCAGATACATGTCCAGTGATTTTTTGTCGGATTCTTTTTACTCTCATTCCCCGCTGTCACTCTTTCGATTTCTTTTCTTACAGACTTTTTTAAATGTCGGCAGCGAATACTCTTTTGCCATTAAGTTCTACTGTGTACTCCATATTTTTTCTCCTTATTCTGAATCAGCCGTAAATGTCGGCTCACCGGCATCCATCGTAACTTTTCCGTTTGTGATCGTTCCGCCAAACAGTACTTTAAAATTCAGTTTCTTGTCCACTGCATTTAAGTCCTGTACAGAAATAACAGATTCGGTCTCCCATGCCTTATATCCGCCTCCTGCTGCCGGTTCGTGCATAAATACTACCAGGCACTTTACATGTGCATCTGATCCGGTCCTTCGCTCATAAAAATACGGGAAAATCATCTCGTAATCGTCGGATCCTTTGTACATAGTCAGATCCTGATCGATGGATGGCTTATAGGAATCAACCTCCGTCGTCGGATTTCGTCTGCAATGTAATCATACTCTGTTTCCGTCGGATTCATGGAAAGTGTCAGCGTCTGAGATTTCTTTACACGCCGGTACTTTGTTCCATCATGCAGAAATAACCCGATTTTATGTTTTTTTACCATGGACAACGTCTGCACTGTTGGTGTTACTTCACTATCTAATTCTGACATGTGCTCTACCTCTCTTTCAAATACTGAATTGCCAATGTTAATTGATATATAGCGTTATCATCCTCCTGTGACGTAATAGAAGCCGCATCATTTACTTCCACATTCTCACAGATGAGGCTGCCAGCTTTTGACAGATCCGATAATCCTCACGAAAGGCTTTTTCTGTAATCCATTCCGTGAGATCTTCCATCATCTGCTGATTTTCTACACGCTTTTCGTCTAACTGCGTAGAACTTCTTGCAAAAAAAATTATAATATTCTGTGATATCCTTACTGCCATCGAGGAATGTTCTTTCCTCTTTGGATGGACTCTTGAAAAGTGCCAGACAGCCTTCCGGCGCATCGATAAAATCTGTCAGAAGGTCACTGATATCAAGATTTTCATAATCTCTCAGCCATTCTTTTAAACATTCACTTACCGTCATTTGATACCCGCCGCCCTTTCTGCTGCCTTTAAAATCTTCTCTTTTCCGCCCTCATTTTTCATATATGTTCAAACCAATAATCCGTCCTTTTTCCCTTCATGGCTCATCGGTATGTAATACTGTTTTCTGGCATACGGAAGATCATATATAATGTTTCCACTCCCAATTTCGGTTTTTATAATCCCATTGTCCCGAAGTGCTCCGGTATCAAGTGGGACGTATGGATCCATTAATCGTAAACACTCGCTGTCAATAATCTGTTGCACTTTCCCTCCGGCAGCAAGACCATGCTTTTCGATCACATTTCTCCCATCAATTTCTACTGAATTTAACGTAAATTGAAAAAGAACCCATTATTTACATACCACCTTCCAGTGCTTGAGCAGTGTGCCTTCCGTATTGTCCGCCAGAGATGCGATCGTACCGGATTTTGAAACTCCTTCCGCAAGTCCGTAATGCTATAATCCTTTGTAATTTCCTTATCGCATTCTCCGGCTACAATCATGTCATGGTTATTCCGTGGATTAAATGTAAAATACTTTTCTGTTTCATCGTCCGAGAGTTTTTCGTAACTTAGCGCATCAATGTACTGTTTCCTATCGGTATCTGCCTCCATCGGAACAACTGCAGTTAAAAGCTGTGTAAATACAATAGATCCAGAACCCGATACCGTTTTATCTGCGGAATACTTATATTCACATCCTCGAATCACTGTCCGGTTCCAAATTTCTGTCTTATCTGCGTTTTTATGTGCATTGTATACTGTAATGGTCTTATCATTCATCAAAATGCACCCGCCAATCTGGTCCCGATGCCCTTGTAGATTAACTCTTCCATCGCCTCCTGTGCCTGTGCTGTACTCTGTAGAGCATAGGATTCTGAATAACCATTGTTATTCACGGACGTTACGCTATGCCCGGCAAGTGTTGTCTGATTCGACCACAGGAAATTGCACAACTGGAATATAGTATCTTTCTGTCGTTCTTCCGAAATATTCATGTACGGCTTAACGACTTTTTTATACTCGGTTTCTGCCTGTGCCTCGACTGCTTCAAACTGCTTCTCCGGCACAACGTTTGGAAAATGGGAGCTGTAATACTCCCAATCAATGATTTTTGACATTTACAGCTCCTCCTTCTTATGATGTCTTTCCAAGTAATTTAATTCCTTTTTTAAGACACCAGCCATTTTACTGTTTTTCAGAACAGCTCCGGCAATCAACTCAACCTCGCCTTTCTTTACAGCTCCGGTGCGGACATATCCGGCAAATAGGTTTTTAAGCATCTTTGATCCATCTACAGAAATTCCATGGAAAGCATCTAGTCCAAGCTTGGCAGCATAGATATCAGATGTTCCATAGTGAGTAGAATCCGGTGTGGAAGTTGCTACAACATCCTCTGTCGCAGATCCGTTGTAATATTCTCCGGCATCCATAAGCAGGATTCCGTTATAGGTCTCTACTGTTCTTCCAAAATCATCTTTCGAACGGTCATAATATCCGGCTCTACGCGCTGCAGATCTGATCTTTGTGAGCATTTTATTATTCATCATAAGCACATCCGGTTTTGCTGCTAAAAGTGCAAGAAAAGTATCCAGCTCGTCTAAAAATGCATTGTAGTTGCTGTCAAGCATTGCAGACGTAGACACATCAATATCCGTAGTCATCTCTGTGGATTTTCCGGAAAAGAATCTTTTTCAGTCCATCAAACGTGTTCGGAACATACCCCACTCCACTTGATGCAGACGTTCCGTTGATAACAAGGTTGTGGAAGTAGTTCGCTCCCGCTTTTGTTTTCTGCTTAATCTGGAAGTCCATCTCATTGATCGCACCGGACGTCTGTGCAATTACACGATCGATCTCGAATGATCCTCCGAGAATAACAGGACTTGCAGTCTGTTTTGTTCTCTTTGCCTCGTTTGCAGTGTACTCACTGTTGATCTGACGCACGCCTGCGGTCGATGGAGTCTCTAATCTCTGGTATCCATATACCAGGTTACTTCCGCCTGTTGGCGAAATGGTATCATCAAATGTCAGTTTATCGAGCAAAACAGAATCTCTTCTAAATTCGTCAATAACCTGCTGATCTACTTTGTCGGCATATCCGACTTTTGCTTCTGCTAATGTTAATGGCATATCTCTCTTCTCCTTTACTTACTGTTGTATCTTTCTGTCAGAGCACCGATCAGACTGTCTGCCTGCGGTTTTGCTCCTGTTCCGCCTACTCCGCCGATTGGATCACCCGTTCCGGCTGGCTTAGGCTCCGCCTCTCAAAAAGCATCTTGCTATCCTCTGCTTCAGAAAGTCCCTTAATAGCTGCGGCAATATCTTCTTTCTGGTTTTTAGATGCTTTTAATGTATCAACATCCAAAAAGTGCCGTGATCGCCTTTGCATTTTTACCATGTGCGGCAATAATGCTTTCTTTGAGAATGTCGTTAAAATCCCTGTCTGCGATCTGCTGCTGATAATCGGCATCTTTTTGACTTAATATCCTTTTCCAGATCTTCAATCTTCTGTTTCATCCCAGACACATCCGCATCCTTAAATTCTTCCAGATCCTTTTTCAAGCCTTCAATGGTTCCCACATGGGTTTTTTACTTTCTCCTGCTCTGCTGCAAGATCAACTTTTACAGTGTCAAGTTCTTTCTGTACCGGATCATGTTCTTTGTGATACATGTCCAACGTACCGTCAATCTGTTCCTTTGTCAGACCTAATGTTTCCAGTTCTTCTCTTGTCATTCTCTTTTATCTCCTTTAACGATTAATTATTTCACGAGGAAGAATCATCCTCAGATAGCCAGCAAAGGCGGGATCGAACCGCCACAGGGTAAAAACAAACATACATGAAAAGGAGGCAAAACCCTGTCGTGCACCACTGCACCTTTGCTGTAATAAAAAATGAGCCAATTAATCAAATCATTTAAGATTCAACTAATTGGCTCACAGGCTCTTTTTCGGGTTCGATTGACAATATAAATTTTCTTTTACATAATTTACAATACCGGGGAAATTCTGAATCACTGTATCTGATCTGAGATACAGCATCTTCTTCCACACTCCGGGCAACGATACCAATAATGTCTTGTTTGCATATATTTTCCCCTTTCTAAATATAACATTTTATTATGATATAGTCAATGTTATAATGTATACTTATGTCTCTTTTTTAAAGAAAAACCACTGCACTTTCACAGTGGTAATATTTAATCAAAATTTATTCTCAAACCACATTTGTCACATTTAAAATAATGTGATGTCTTTGGATCATAGTCAGTTCGTCTGCAAAGTCCCTGTCTTACACTTTGGACATTTTACTATTTCACCATTTCTTAATTTTCCTAAATCAATATCAATTTTTTTCATTATGGTTTCCTCCATTTATAATCCGGATACCTCTTTTACAGATTTAATTATATTCCTTATATCTTCGCCCGTCAATTCTCCTTTTCTATGTTTCAATGCGTTATAATCACATACGCACTCTGCATGTGCATCTTCGCCGATATCATACTCTATATGGGTTTCCTCATGAATGATTGTTTCGACAATTTTCTTTTTGGTGTTACATGTTCGCGCATTTATGTAAATACTGTTTCCAATATTTAATCCATATACATCATCCAGATGATTTTCCGTTATGGTATCTCTATTATATATTACATCAACAGATATATCGTTCTTTTCTATATACTCTAACACTCTCTTTCCTGTTTCAGAGGTCTTTAGATCTTTGTATATTGATACCGGCTTTACGGTATCGCCTTTTTTCCAATGGCTGCACATCAAATAATGATTTGGCTTTATCTTCCATTGCTCTTGACTCGTTTCTTTTTGGCAAAATTTTGATAGTCTGTGTTCTATTCAAATCACTGCTGCCATTTGCTACTCTTAGGCGATTATCTTTGGCGCTGATCCCCATCTCTTTTGAAAATCTATGATATTCCGCTATCTGCTTTCTTTTCTGTGTTTCCAGTGCATTCACATTTCCGCTGATAGCCTTTTGTGCTTCGATCTCCCGCTTGGTTGCCCGATTCCCCGCTCCATCTGCCGCTGTTTCTGCGTCATGTCATAATATTTATATGTCCTGCCGTTGTATTCCTTTGATCCGGTTCTTTATCCCATTTTGTCGGTTCACTGATTCCCTCGAAAAAGGATAAAAGTATGCCGGCAGTTCACGCCACACAGTCCGTTTACTGCTCCATACTGTGTTTTCAGAAAATGGCGGGTAATTTTATTGCGCCCACTTCTCGAATAAATTTTTCCTTGCCATTCCGCATGCTCCGGTCGTGCTCCCCAGTGAGCAGAAACTTCTACCAAGTCTGTACCGGTAACATCACAGTTTCTTTCTGTAATTTTGGCAGATAATTGATGGCATGATGTTCTTACGCACATTCTTGCGGCAGTATCTAGCTGATAGGTTCTCCCACTGGCATAATCCACCGATCTAAGACCACTCCGCGCCATTTCTCGAATTGCGTCATTCGCTGCGGCATCAAATGAGTATGCTCCGGTTGCCATCTTCATTACAGCCTTATCCAGATATTTAATGTATGCATTTTGAACCGATGTAAAATCGTATGCCCCTTTAAATCCCATTGTTTTGGTCAGATTCTTAAAGGTTCCAGCCGTTGTGCGACTCATTTCTTCCATTATTTTTACTATACCAGTATCTTTTTGTGAGTTCGGTCCCTGCCCGATGCCACGCTGATAAATCTTTATTAAATGCCATATCTCCTGCATCTGCTATGATACGATCTCCTTCTGCCGCAGCATCCTTTTCCATTTGCCTGATTGCATGAACAACATCTCTTTTTGTACTGTTTTGTATTACTCGCCACATATTTTTGTACTCGTCATCCGCATTAAGGATTTTCATAACCTCTTTGCGGATTTCCTGCGTGCTTACCCCGCCGCGTGCAATGCCTGTGCCTGTAGCTCTGCTGTCTCAGTAAAACGCCCAGTCTTTTTTACTCTCCGCGCAATGTCCGCAATGATGTCCTGCTCTGCTGACTGAAAACTGCAGCACCACGATCACCAAACATTTCTAACTGCTTTTCTGTCAGCATTTATCACACCCTCTAATCTTCCTCTTCTGGATCCGGTTCCTGTTCTTTTGCAGTTAAAAGTTTTTCAGCTTCTTTTTCTGTCAAGGTTCAAACTCATCATGATATAACGGATCATAAATTCCGGAATATCAGAAATGACTGCGCATCCGCTCTCATATTGTTTAATTTTGCAGCCTTGTCCTCAATATATGAATCATCAAAGTCAATGCAAATATCTGCATCTAAATCATACGACGTACCATTAAAGGTGTTAGAAAACCACATAATTGCTCTAACAATACCGGCAATATAGTCGGTTGCTTCTTTGCGCTGCTTATTTAACTCCTGCATGGCATCCTGTCTTTCTCCGATATACTGTGTGGCTGTCTGAATCTGCCCCTGTTCAAATGTATACTTCTTGCTGCCAAATCCAAATGTCATAGAAAAGAGTGACAAGCATAACTCAAATGCTTTTGTGATATCATCTACTCTGATCTGCGGGTTGTATTCCTGAATCACATTTTTCTGTTCCGGTAAATGATCCCCAGGAACACAAATAAACGTTTCATAAGTGGAGTTTTCTGCTTCGGCTGCCCGGTTTCTTCATCCAGCTCCACCAATGCCTCATTTGTGAGAATCAACTTTTCGCCCTTTTCCAAATCCCCATTTAAGATCATGTTGCACAGATCAATCTTTTTAAGTGTTGGGATTGCTCCCCAAATCTTCGGCAAACCAAACCCCTGCATATTATCCAGATTGTTCACCTCTGCAACCCTCATAACTGCAAAAGGCTTCACATCACCAAGATTAATCCAGTAATTCTCAAGTTCTGCTCCGTTTTCATCGAATGTATAGGTTTCAGCTTTATAATTCGTCCCGTCCGGTCTTGTAAAAAGAACCATCGTTGTCCGCTTCTTTCCGTTTACGTAATCCACACCATAGAAACATGCTTCCAGCACTTCTTCATTTTCGACCAAAAGCGGCGTGTAATTCTCCGCATAACAGTAGGCGATTCTTATAGTGCCGCCTGTCACTGATCCATTGTCCAGATATGTAGCATCTTTTAATCGTACATATGCTGCCACTGTTCCGGCCGCACTCATTCGTTCCAGTTGTTTTCTGTACATTACATCAAATCTGTTATTATTCAAAATCTTATTGATTTCATCCGTCTGGTTCGCATTCCCTACATTAATCTGGATAATCTCGCACAGGTTCGCATCGTCTGCGCATCCTCTCTTTGCAAAATTCATGCGCTCGATCACATACTCTTCGCCCTGAATGGATGTCCGTCTGTGAAATTTCTCAATTAGTTCATTTTTATACCATGCATTGCAGGCATTAATATATCCATATGGTAACGGTATTTACATAATATCCAAGATTTTGCAGCTTGCTTTCTACGCAACTCTCCATTCTATCCCTCCATCATCTGTCTAAATCGATATATTCAATAAAATCTAACATGGTGTAGCAAAATGCATCCCACCAGTCGTTGCAGTTACCTATATTTTTATCTTCCGGTATGTTTGGTTTCTTCTCATCCCATTTCAGTGATCCGATAGCTTTTCTCAACCTTACGCACCGCCTATGGATCTTTAATCGCCCTGTATTAAGCAACAGATCTACGGTCCGCGGTCTCTCAGATATCTCATTCTTCCGGCATCCAGCTATGTTCGTGTATGGAAGTCTTGCTTTTCTTGCAGCACTTCGAATAGAATTTATCATTGTTGTACTGGCAGAATCAGGAAACACCCAATCCACGCGCTCATATTTCTCAATACACATCCGGTAAAATTCTATAAACTTCTCACAAATCTGATCCGCATCAATATCCGCCGACAGTTCCAGATAATCTTCCTCAACTGCAAAGATCAGATGATAATTCCGAAAATACAATGCACACACCATTGTTGTCATGGATCCATTGCCACCGAAATCCATGCCGATCACAACTTTACTTGGTCTCGATTTAACCTGTGACCGCCATCATAATTCAAAACATCCGAATCATCACACAAATACGGTTCGTTATTCTCTGCAAACTTTCGAAATATGATTCCCTCTGCAACTGCTCGATCCCCCGGATATCTCGTTTGTACCACACACTGTCTTTTTGGTATGTATTAAGGATTGTCCGAATCTTCTCGTCTGACAGGCTCATATTATCGACCAAAGTAAAATGTCCATAATTATAACCATACTTTGGGTTCTTTTCCTGCTGTTCCTCGTGGAATTTAAGGATATCCGTATAGTACCAGTGTTCTTCCTCTTTCGGGTTCAGATCATGGAAGATCTTACGGTCCGTGCTGGACAATGTACGGTCAAATACCTCTTTAAAAAACTTCGGGTGGCATTCATTTGCCTCTGTAACATATGCCATGCCGTAGGTATTACCTTTAATCAGCTTTTTCGTCTCCATCTTTACCGCCGCCAGACACCAGTACAATCTTTTCGCCGGTCTTGGTCTGTACATACACACAATCGCGATCCTTGTATTTTCCCTCTCTGCATCTACCCCTCGAAATAATTGAGCAGTCCATATCCGTCGCAGTCCAATATATTAAGCTTTGCCGTGGCGCTTGATACTCCTGCAACCAAATGAATCTTATTCTTATGTGTCTCAAGCATTGTGCAGAATATCAACGTTGCAAGAACGTTCTTTCCGCCTCGCTTGCCGCCCTCTGCCACATTGAACCAGCTATCGAAGTCCGAAGAAAATAATCATATTGTCTTTTACTCAGCGGTGCCGGTTTGTTCATGATCTCCATTCCTTTCGAAATCTGCTATGTTCCGGTTCTGTCCGGCTTTTTCAGGATATCCGCTATGGTCTGCATGTTTGCAAGGATCTGTGCTGCCGAATCATCTTTGACCTCGGCGCGTTTTTTATCAAATTCAGCCTTGTACTTATCATCTGATGCATGAGAAAGTACTTTGAAAGCCAATCGTAAGCCTTTTGCTTATCCGCAAGTTTCAATGATACCCCTGTCTTTTCCTTTTGCTTCACTTCCTGGATGATCTGCGTATCAACATTACAGGACTCATTCAGTTTTATAGAATTGACCTCTTTTTTTCAGATTTTCGCCAGTCTCCGGATCTTTTACCGGTCCGAACGCACTCATAACATCAACTTTTTCTCTGCCAAATGAAAGATAATTTCCAATGTCAGCAAATGCTATCCGCATCTGAATTTCTACAATATCATCTGCACCGGCTATGATCTGTTGACGTTTAATTTCTTTTAGTCTTTCGATTTCTGCTCGCACAACCACATTTCGCAACATTTCATACCCGTGTGCTACTGTTGTGCTATACTGACAGCCATATGCTTTCTGATAACTCTGCGCCGCATTAAATGTCCGGCTATAATATATACAAAACATTTGCTGTTCCGGTGTGAGGTCATCGTTCTCCAGAGTCTCTTTCGTACCATCATTAATCTGCGTCTTTTTCTCTGTTCGTTTCGTAACCGAACGTTCGCTTTTTTTCCGAACGTTCGCCATCCCAACCATATGTGCTTTTCCATCTGCGGATCGTCCCCTCTGGCTTTTCCCAGTTGGTCAGCAATATCTACCAACTTCATACCACTCTTATACAGTTCATTTGCTTTATCTGCTAATGGATTTTTCTTTTGCTGCCAACTGATCACTTCCTCTCTTTAGGCAAAACAAAAGAGCCAAATACCAATCAAGTTAATGATTAATATTTTGGCTCTTAGGCACTATTTCACATGTGTTTATTATAACATAACTATTGAATAATGAACAGAAAAAAAGTTCTGACCGTCGAGTATCGACGATTAGTATATAAACTATTTTTTCATAATATAAGTAATGTTATGAATCCCATCTGGAGCTTTTTCATCTTCAATTTTTTACAATATCCGAATGGTTATTTAATAACTGTCGCATATTCCTGTATCCATAGTTTCTCGCATCAAAACCAGGCCATTCTTTAGACAAAAGGACACCGATTTTTAGATAAATGCGTTTTTAACTCATCTGCAAAGTTTACATCTAACAAATGTACTATTTTCTTAATTACCTCTTCCTCTGTTGGAATACTGATCTCTGATTCCGCTATTATTTCTGGAGACATGTCCTCTTCTGCTATATTAGCCTCTCTGTAGATTCATCAATACACTCTATCTCTACTGGCGTATTACCGTCTTCAGTTTCTTTTTTTTATATATCAAATCAAGTATTTTAAACTCGTCGCAAGCTTTTGCCAGAGATTCTTTTGTTTTTGCTCACCAATACCTATTACTGAATTACCCGTTTCTTTCAATCTGTATACAAGTTTAGTAAAATCACTATCACTAGATACTATACAAAATACATCAACTAGTTCTCTATAAACAATGTCCATAGCATCTATGGTTAAAGCTTGATCCGCAATGCTCTTTCCATCTGCATAGCTAATTTGCAACATAGGCATTATTCCTTGCCCAGGCATCTTCTTATACCACGATCTTACATTTGGGCAATTTATAGAACCGTATAATCTACATATTTTATATTTCCATATTGAGAAGCCTCTGTATGATATACTCTGCATACTTCGATGATATATTATCTCCATCTATCAAAACTGCAACCTGCTTTTCCATTCAAATTTCCCTTTCTCTTTATTGTTTATATTGGTAATCATACCCTCCAACTGTCACTATTCAATTATCAATGTACTACAAATCTATCTTTATTCCTCTCCCTGCCAGATCTTCGGTGTACCATCAGCATTGAGCATAACGGTAAGACCGCCGCCCGTGCTTATTGTGATATATAAATACATCACTCCTGTGTCACTATCTGCATAAATAAGATATTCTTGTCCACTTCCCACCAGTACCATTGTGTTTTCCTGTCCCGCACTGACATTTGCTGTATCACTGCATCCGGCAATCAGAAGTGTTGCTGTTATGATGGCTGTTATAAGTTTCTTTCGCACTGCATTAGTAATCTGTATTTTCCTCATATTCCTCTTTGCTGATGGTCCTGATGCATTCCTCACTCACGCCTAAACTTTTCGCCATGTTTGCAATGGCTCTTTTCACATAGTCGTATGCACTTTCTTTAAAAATCCTTGGTTTTGATCAGGAAATCCATGTTCCGTTCTGCATATCCAACGGAACCCTCTCCGCCAAACATTTCTGAATCCTTAATTTCAAAGTATAATGATATTCTGATTTTCATTTCATTCATTGTTTTTCCTCATCTTCTGCTGTCTGTATCATGGCAGCACCTCCACAAAATTTAAGGTTTACGCAAACCGGAGCTGTCCGGTCTGCTCTGCTTCTATCTGCATATTTCGGCATCCGCTCTGCAACACACAATTCTGGCAAATTTGCTCTGACCAGTGCCGCAGGTATCGGTGGGCATACTGCATTGCCGCAGCTTCGCACCTGTTCGCTCCGTGGATATGTCTTGCCGGTGTAATCATGGTCGATTATGTAATCATCCGGGAAATCCCTTGACATCCATATAACTCCCTTGGCTCTAGCATCCGCAGTCCAATATCCACAATCTGGTAATCAGT
>VOFH01003373.1_pt1 | contig 33400 bp, 48 predicted proteins | sample 5384091 | NCBI WGS metagenome assembly VOFH01 (sample SAMN12384727, study PRJNA508395) | human gut metagenome | isolation source: healthy gut G | host: Homo sapiens
CTGCAGAAGCGCCTGGACAATGGAAAATTCCAATGGCCACGCAATGCTTCAGAAGTCAGACCCTGACAAGGCAGGAATTCCGCTGGCTGATGGAAGGACTTTCCATTGACCAGCCGAAAGCGATACAGCCTGCGAAAGACAGGGATTACTGATTTGTGCAATATGTAGATTTTGAAAAATTTTTCTACAGCCGCAGCAGGCTGTTGACGGAAGATATCCACAGATGTGAAATCATGGGGTGCGTTGTCCGGGGATAGTTGAGCATGACATCATCATGATGTGCATAACTGATTTTACGGAAAATCCCTGATTTTGGACGGGAAACTGCCTGATTTTGAGACAAAAAAAGGAACTATCTGGAACGGCTTTCGGCATAATGCCAGTCTCAAAAGCCACAAACGGACAACACGCAAAGCGAAAGCAACGCGTGAAGACCAGTATGGAAATCTTCCAATCCATAAGGAAGTCATCCCCCTGCCGGAAGAAGATAAGTATTGTCCTTATTGTAATTCCAAGATGGAGTATGTGACGGAAACGTTTGTCCGGGAAGAACTCCGGATCACACCTGCGAAGGTGGAACGAATTCATTATTACCAGGAAAAATGGCAGTGCCCGGAATGCAGAAAAGATGGTGACGGAACATCCGCAGAATCCAAAACACCTACCGCATTGATCCCGCACAGCCCGGCCTCTCCATCCATAGTCTCATATGTTGCAATGGAAAAGATCGGACTGGCAATGCCTTATTACCGGCAGGAGTTTCTGATGAACCAGCTGGGATTTACCCTGCCACGGGAAACCATGGCGAACTGGATCATTTATACGGCAGAAAACTATTTCTATCTGATCTATGATCGGCTGCATGAAGAACTTTTAAAGCGTGATCTGGTGCATGCAGACGAGACAACATGTCTACGGGATGCATTTCCGTTGTTTGTGGAAGAAATCGAAAGAGTAGGACTCAATATTTCTTATGAATCGAGAAGAAGATTTAAAGAGCAAAATTATTATGAGGGATCTTTGAGGTATGAAAATAATCAAAATATATTTGAAGGAGAAATACCAGATAGATTTATTCAGGATTATTGTGTAGCCAAGTTTTGTGAGAGTGCGCAATTGATACTAGAGGTGATTTGATGATAATTAGTGCGAGTAGACGTACAGATATTCCATCTTATTATTCAGAATGGATGCTAAACAGATTAAAAAGAAAAATACGTATTGGTAAGAAATCCCATGAATATTCATCAGGTAAGTAAAATAGATTTATCACCAAATGTGGTTGATGCTATAGTTTTTGGACAAAAATCCGACTCCAATGTTGGGGCGTTTAGATGAATTAAAGGATTATATATATTATTTTCAATTTACATTGACTGCATATGGACCAGATGTAGAACGAAATTTACCGTCGAAGAATAGGATTATTATTCCGACATTTCAAGAATTATCCAAGGAGATCGGAAAGGAAAAAAGTTGTGTGGAGATATGATCCTATCTTTTTTAACGAACAATACTCAATGCAATATCATTGCAAATATTTTGAACTCTTAGCATCAAAATTAGCAGGATATACGGAAAAGTGTACTGTTAGTTTTATGGATTTATATCGAAATACAGAGAGAAATGTTAAGCCACTTAATATTGTGAAAGATACTCGTGAGATGCAAAAGGAATTATTGAAACGATTTGTAGAGATAGCCAGACAATATGATTTATATATTGATACATGTGCAGAACTGGCAGATTTTCATGAATTAGGTGTTGAACATGCACACTGCATCGACAGAGAAAGAATTGAGCGAATTGGTGGATTTAAGCTTAATGTAGATAAAGACACAAATCAAAAGAGCGGAATGTGGATGTGTAGCCAGTATTGACATTGGAGCTTATAATACATGCAAAAATGGTTGCTTATATTGTTATGCAAATTATAGCGAAAATACAGTTACAAGGAATTTTGGATTGCATAATCCTCAGTCACCATTATTGTTTGGTAAGATTGATGAATTTGATACAATCAAAGAGAGAAAAGTAAAATCATTAATTGAAACACAACTGAGTTTGTTTGATGATTAGTAAAATGGGCGGATTTATAGAATGTTAGTATTTTGCATCCGCAAAATGATGTCGGCATTTTAAGATTTGAAATTATCAGGTAAAATGAAAACGGAAAGAAAAAGTGTAGAAAATGGCATTTGGCTATAAAATAATTGCATATAAAGAAAAGGCGAGGCAATGAATCTGTTTGAACACTATTACTTAACAAAAAGACAGAATATTGGATATATTGAAAAATGACGGTATCATTGTCTTTGATACATCAGCACTTCTTGATTTATACTATTATTCCGAAGACTCGAGAAACAGAATTTTTAAGAATGTGTTTCCGTATTTTGAAAACAGATTGTGGCTTCCAGCACAGGTATATTTTGAATTTCTCAAAAACAAGGATACAGTGGCTGCAAAACCAGAGAAAACGTATATGGCATTATTAGACAAGGATAATCGGGACATGGGGTATGTGCCGAAGCTGGTATCTACAGTTACAAAATTCGAGAAAGATACAAAAGAACTAAAAGGAATATTAACTACTTTGAAAGAGACAACTATCAGAGAGGACAAGCATCCATTTTTAGAGCAGGAAATTTTTGAACCGATAGACCAGGCAGTAGATATATTGAAAGAACAAATGGAAGCTTTTTCAGCAAAAGTGGAAGATTTTCAGATTGATATAACACAGAGGATTAATGATAAGATTCTGGATTTATCATCGCAAGGCGATGAAATACAAGATCAGATCGACGAAAAAATTTATAATCGGAGAAGAACTTACTTACGAACAAATGACACAAATATCGGTAGATGGAAGAAGAAGGTATGAAGAAAAAATACCACCAGGATACATGGATCAGGAAGATAAGACAGTCTGCAAAAGTATGGAGATTTGTTTGTCTGGATGGAAATTTTGAATCATGCATCAGAGTGTGGAAAAGATGTTATTTTGAATACAAATGATGTGAAAGAAGATTGGGTTGATAAAAAATTTGACCGCAAACCGCGATTCGAATTATTAAAAGAATTTAGGAGTACTACACAGAAGAATTTTTGGATGTGCAATATGAAAGATTTTTTGTATCTTGCAAACGAAGTTATTGATGAGAAGAACCGGATTCCGGAAAAGGTTATGGAAGATGTTGATGAAGTTTCAAATCAGTTACCGGAAGAATCAGATGATGATGCTGTGATCAGAGAAATGGTAAGTGAGTGGATGGATACGGAAGCTGCGGTTATTATTGACAGACTTTGCCAGTAGATTCTAATTGGAAAGTGTTCGGAAATAACAGAATTTATAATGGAATTGATTATCGTGGAGAAGAATGGATAGTGCTGGCACATCTGGTTGAAAAAAATTTGATTACGCAAGTATTTTGCATGCATTGACAAATTTGAGGGAGATAAAACGGATTATGATCAGTTGGGGAAGGAGTACTATTATTCGCAGCTTATTATTTTGAAAGACAAAGCAAGTGCAGATAAGTTTATGAAGAAAGTGAAGGGAAATGCAAAGCTTAGTAGTATGTTTTCGAATGTGTATGTGCAAAATACAGTGCTGTATATGATGCGTGGCAGATTGTTTTTGTGGATGCGAATCATGCGATGGGGTAAGAAAAGAAATCTCTGATGCGATTGATTTTATGAAGAAAAATAGATATACTATATAAAAGCCTCAAATATAAAAGAAAAGATTTGTGGAGGATATCATGAAAGAGTTTTATTTAAAAAATATAGAGTTGAGTAATTTTAGAAAATTTGACAATTCTACATACGAGTTGAATCCGCGGATGAACATCTTTATTGGAAAGAATGCATCAGGAAAGACGGCTGTTTTTAGAAGCAGTTACTGTTATTTTGGGTGCATATTTGGCGGCTTTTAAGGAATATGTTCCAAGTAGATTTGGACATAATATTTTCAGATAATGATGTTTTGAGAAAATCGTTAAAACCTGTGAAAAGTGTAGCGTTAACTGCAACGGTGAAACAATTTCCATGTATTGTGAGCAGTCAGATTATGTGGGACGGAAAAATAAAGAAATGCACAAAGAAGTTTGGAAAAGGAAGGTGGAAGAACAAAATTTATAGGTAAAAATCCTATGAGAGAACTGGTCGCAGAATGGGAAGAGTCTATAAAAGCGGCAGATTGTTCTGATGAAATTCAAGTATATCCATTGGTATTGTATCTGAGTTCTGCAAGGCTTTGGAATGAGAATCGTACAGGAGAGATAGAAAAAATTCAGGAAGAACAGATGCATATCAGAGATGCTTAGATCCAAAGAGAGGAAATCAGTCTTCATTTGAATATATTAAGCTGTTAGGTAACTTGGCGACAGAAGAGAATGATGGTATGCCATTACCTGCGTATGAAGTGATTATGGATGCTGTAAAATATAGTTTGGAAGAGGAATTATTACCAGAACAGCAGGTGATATATTCATCAAGATATGGTGAGATTGCAATAAAGAATCCAGATGGTACAGTTATTAATTTTTCTGCATTAAGTGATGGCTATCGTAATGTGATAAAAATTGTAACGGATATAGCAACTAAAATGTGCATCTTGAACCCATATCTTGGAAGAGATACATTGAAGAAAACGCCAGTGTAGTCGTTATAGATGAATTAGACTTAAGTCTGCATCCAACATGGCAGAGAAGAATTGTTCGTATCTTAAAAGAACTATTTCCGATGGTTCAATTTATATGCGCTACTCATTCACCATTTATTATTCAATCATTAGAACCAGGTGAATTAATAGCATTAGATACATTTTTAGACGAAGAATATTCGGGACAGAGTATAGAAGATATTGCAGAGGATATCATGAAAGTTCCTATGGTGCAGTATAGTGAAAAGAAAATGAAAATGTACAAAGCAGCAGAAGAATATTTTAATGCGTTAAAAGGGAATGTATCTAAAGATAAATTGCAGGAACTTAAGGAGCGAATGGACTTTCTTTCAGCAGAATATAGTGATAATCCAGCATATGCAGCACTAATGAAACAAAAATAAATATTTATGGCCGGATGAGGATGACACATTTCATGCTTTTTTCATATGATATGGATATTCCACAATTAAATGAAACGTATTTACAGAAGCAAGGAAAAATCGAGAGACAGAAAGCGGAAAATCTATTTAATTTATTGAAACTTGATAATGTACCAAAGACACCAACAACTAAGGATCGTCGTTTCGCTACGAGAAATGAGGCTCGCAATTATGCGTTAGAGTGCAGAGAAGGATGGAGGCGTGTAAAAGGAACACGAGAAAAAAGAACAGTATTTACGATTGATAAAGATGCTGGCACAGAGCAGCGGATTTTTTTCTGTTTGGATGAATATTTTCAAAGATGATGCAGAAGTAAAAGAAAACATTAATAACTGTATTTAAGGGAACAAATGAAGAATGGTGTAAAGATTAAAGATATATTTACATAGTAAGTCATTGACTTGGGGGATCGTAAAGAATACTAGTTGAAATATTATGATCAAATTATAAGTATAACTTTAGTAGATGATAAGCCACCATTGGTAATAGGCTTAGGGAGCTAGCCTCATGGAAGATGGTAGAACTTGATATACAGAATACAAAATATGTGCTATGATACATGCGAATTATAATTCACACATATGGGTAAGGGAGTGTGGATTTATGGGGAACAGAGAGGACATGTGAGAAAGAGATAATGGTGAGGGCTTCTGTGAGGAAGACCTTAAATAAAATACAATCAAACTACAAATGAAATTAAAAATGCGTAGAATTACGTCATATCGAATGGTCACATTCTGAATAACCGAGTATAATTAACTTTTAAGAAATTGATGAAGACGAGCAGCATACTTAAGAGGAGCGTAATTATATGGGGTTAGTAATTATTTTTTCACAGTGCACAATATCAACGGGGATACACATACAGTAGAGGAACGCAGCATTGCCAATGAAGATCTTATGGAATATGTAAGATTGTTAATGAAAGATATCATAGAAAATAAGAATTACAAACATTATAAGCCAATACGTGAAACGACAGAAATTAATGTCGTTGTCAAGAAGTACATAGAAAATGAAAAAGTGGATGACGAAACGAAACGAATATTGCGGAAAAATATTTAGAGGCAGAAGTTACGGCACAGGAGTTAGTGAAGAAACTGGGAGTAGAAATCAAAAGAGGCTATCTGGTTGAGGCGTTAATGAAAGATGAGGAAAAGTATTACTATATTATTTCAAAATCTGAGATTGATAGTTATCTTGATGATGAGACAACCAAGAGGAGAACGGGACTTCCTTATAAGGATAAAACATTGAAATCAGCGCTGTATATTTACAATGCTGAAAAAGAAAGAGAAAGTATTTAATATCGGATAAGTCGAATTCAGAATATTGGGTCAAACAGTTTTTAGAAGTAGAACAGGAAAATAAGGATGATGTCAGCACGACCAAAATATTTTCGATGATTGATGCTGTTATTAAAAGAGAAACGATTGGTTCGTCGGATAAAGGGGCTAGATCACGTGTAGATTATTATAACTTAAGAAATTATTTGATCATGTATTTTAAACAGCCAAGACAGTTTGTTTATGATGAGATGATGGCATATATTTTTGAGGAATATGTTCCGGAACATCCACAGGTAGTGAATATGACACGTTTGAAGGCGGCTGTGTATAATAAGGTTAAATCGTCAAAATATGATACTACATTTAATATTGTACCTTCTGTAATTACTGCAAAAGTGAAAAAAGGTTTTTAAGGCAAATAGTTGCGTAGATGTACAAGTGAAATCAGGTGCTGAGAATATGCGGGATTTAATTGAATCTTTTGTGAAGGATGAAACAGCATATTTGCAAATTAAAGTAGAAGATGAGGATACATTCAAATCATTTTACCACGGAAAAAGGGAAGCATAGACAGATAGATGGAAATCAAAGAGAATTTTGTCACAGTTTTATGGATCGAAAGAGGTATATGTAAATCAGACATATGTGAGAATGATATAAAGCGATATGTGAAAGTATTGGGAAGTGATGATAAAGCTCAATTAACAATCATGGATGAATACGATGAATGTGTAGAGGTGTTTTCATTATCGGATGGTTTTAACTGGTATTTGGTGTCTGAATGTTTGGATGAGATAGATTCTGAAACAGCAGGTTTTGAGCTGCATATTCAAAAATCAAGTACATCTGAAATTATGACAGTGTATTCATGGAAAGCTTTTTTTTTGAATATATTGAAAATTTGAATTTATTTGAACTATTAAATTGGATTTGGAAGCTTATAGAACGATGTCGGAAAATGGTATTATATGTTCCATTGGGAGAGGAATTATATGTTGAAACGAAATCAATGATTGTTTCTTCAAAAATGGAGGATGTTGATTATAAAGAAAAGATTTCTGCGCAGGAAAGAGATAAAATCGTAAAGAAAGTAAGAGAAAATGTATATGTTAAAGATGATCGACTGATATCTTTAATACCTGAAGATTTTGAGATAATTGAAAGCAGGGGAAATAATGAGTTTACTTCCGTGTTAAATCATTTGCAGTTGGTACTGTGTATTGCGTGTCTATCCAATTATACAGAAATAAAAGAATATTCGGTCAGATATGATATGCGTGGATATAAACTTGTTGATGGAGAATATTGTATAAGAGATGCGAAAGATGTTTCGCAAACGTCAGGGGTATTGTATAAGATTGTTCAATGGGTATATGTGGATGATTTTAATGTGATAGATAAATGCAATATTGTAAGAAATATACTTTCGTTATACATAAGAAAATCCTGGCTTGAAATAGGACAAGAAGCTTATACGGCAATTATTTCTGGATATAAGGTATACTTGAAATCCAGTGTCGATAATTATTTGCAGATAAAAAATGAAGTTGTTGATAAAATAACGGATATAAGTGAAAAGATAGTATTGGTGGCAGAAAGCATATCAACAAGAGTGCGAAATAATTTATTAGCGTTAGCGTCATTTTTTTATAACAACATTAGTCGTAAATACAATTTCAACAGAAAAATCGAAAATATTTTTACAAAAGATATTACAGTATTAAGCTATGTATTTATGATAATTTCTTTTGGATACTTATTATTATGTAATTGGGAGATGAAGAAACAAAAAAGAGAAAATTCAGAAGATATATGAAAGCAGTAAGCAATTATATCAGGATGTATTATGTGAAGAAGATATACGAAATATTTATTGTGGAGATACAATTTATAATGAGGGTATTAAATTGGCAGATGATATGATGAAGAAGTATAATATCTTTTGGATTGTATCAATGGGCGTAGTTGGTATTGGCATTTGGATATTGTATATGGCTCAATTACAGTAGTACTTCGCTTGGTATTGTTGGAAATTAAGAGGATTTTTCTAAAACTTTAGTATATAACAAAAAGCAAATATACCAAAAGAAAGGGATTATTATAGATATTATTTAGTGTACATATATCTTCATACGGTGCAGACAAATTTAAATGGTACAATTTATGCACCGATTGATAAAATTTTTGGTGACAAAGATGTGATTAGTTGGCCTAAGGAAGCTCTATTTGTGATTATACTTGGTTTAAGTAATAAAAGGATTACGCATGAACGAGTTGAAATGTATAGGTATGTAATGGAGAAGTATAAATTGAATGTCGAAAAAGGTACATGAATTAACAACGTGCATTTTATAGAGAGCAAAAACAGCACTTGATTTAACTTTCTGTAAGGAAATCCTTAAATAAAAAGACAATTGAACTACAAATATAAAAATGTGATGGTAACAAATATCTTACTATTAAGAACCATTATAAAGATATGGACTTAAATGGAGATATATTTTAAGTAAAGCATTTGTATAGTTGACTGGTAGAAGGCAATTTGGCACACTCAGTACGTCGCATAATAATAATTATACGACGTACTTTTTACATTTACAGTTAGCAAAATTACTGTTATTCTTTATATTAGAAGAAATAGGAGGAGCGGTAGAGATGAAATTGTTGAGTATTCCAGTTGGGGTATCTGATTTTGAGGAAATCCGCAGGAATGGTTATTATTATGTTGATAAATCAGGTCTGATAGGCGAACTTCTCGGTACAACAACGGAACAAAAGTAACCTTGATCACTCGCCTCCAGGCGGTTCGGAAAAACACTTGGCATGAGTATGCTGGAAAGTTTTTTTGATATCAGGAAGGACAACAAGGCACTGTTCGAGGAACTTGAGATTGCAAAGAGGCATGAACTGTGTATGGAATGGATGAATCAGTGGCCGACTGTGTTTGTTTCGTTCCGGCAGGTTGATGGTCTGAATTTTAACAGTGCATACGATATGCTTACACTTGTCATCTCGGAGTTGTATAAGAAGCACTTGTATCTGTTGGATAGCGACAAGGTAGATAGTTTTGATAAAGAAATCGTAAAACAACTGATACAGAGGTACGGCTTCGACCAAGGATACGAAAGGAAGCCTGATGCTGCTTACGAGATTGATGTATCAGCAATATGGCAAACCTGTGATTCTCTGATTGACGAATATGATGTTCCGGTGGCAAAGGCAAACAGCAATGGCTACTATGAGGAGATGTTAGATGTCATGAAGGGTCTGATGCAGGCTTTGAAGGACAATCAGGCACTCTGCTTTGCAGTGATTACGGGCTGCTTGAAAATTGCAAAGGAAAGCATTTTTACTGGAACAAATAATTTTATTTCAGACACGATTACGGATTCAGGCTGAATGAGTATTTTGGATTTGTTCAAAGTGAGGTAGACCAGATTCTTAAAGATGCGGACGTTTTGGATAAAGCAGAAAGCATCAGGGAGTGGTATGACGGATACCACTTCGGTGATTTTGATGTTTACTGTCCGTGGGACGTGATGAATTATCTGCTGGAGTTACAGCGCAATCCTAAAAGCAAAACCCGTCAGCTATTGGAAGAACACGAGTGATAATGCAGTCATCCGCTCGTTCATTGATTATGCTGGAAGTAACATCACCGGGAAACTGGAAACTTTGCTGGCAGGAGGTACAATCGTTCAGCGCGTGGATGAGAACCTGACTTATGATTATCTGCATTCTTCAGAGAATAATCTTTGGAGTATGCTGTATCTGACTGGATATCTGACAAAAGCACGTGAGGAAGATTACAATGGTAAGCTGGCGGATGGTACAGTGGCGCTTATGATTCCAAACGCTGAAATCAAGGAAATCTTTGAAACGACCGTTATCAAATGGTTCGATGACAGCACAAAGAAATGTAACCGGGTGCGTTGTTCGATGCCGTGTGGAACGGTGACAGCGAGAACCTTACCAAAGAGATGAATGCATTACTGCGCAGAACCATCAGCTACCATGATTATAAAGAGGACTTCTATCATGCGTTTCTTGCAGGTATTTTTACAGGGGCAGGATATATGGTGGATTCTAATAAAGAACATGGTGAAGGTCGCAGTGATGTGGTTGTGTATGATCCAATCAACGGCAGAGTGGCAATTTTTGAAGCAAAGTACACAAAGTCTCTGGATAAACTGGAAAGTGCGTGCGATGCGGCTTTGCAGCAGATTGATGACAGGATGTATGAAGAAGAATATGAGGATGCTTACGATCAAATTCTTTGTTACGGCATTTCGTTCTTTAAGAAACGTTGCATGGAGAAGAAAAAGCTGGCGAAAACTTGAACAACGTAAGTTTACTACAGAGCAGTCCATGGAACTTGCAATTGCAGCAGTCAAGATTGCATGTGTGAAGAACGGTCTGGATCATGTCTGCCTGATGGGATGTAACATGAAATAAAAGAGGAGCAGACGCTGTATGTGAGAACATCAGACAGGCATTGCAGAAAGGACAGATTGCAGTGACAGTTCTTGATAACGTATTATATGATGCTGAGGCTATGGAGAAACTGGAACAGGAGAAAGGTGGCAGATTAAGGGCTTCCGAGAAGGAAGCTCTTAAATAATAAATAATCGAACTACAAAAGAAGAATAAATATAATATAAATTACGTCATATCGAATGGCATTTAATGAAAAATAGTATACAATAAATTTGAAAATATTGTCACGGGAAGGAAACAGCATGAAAAAAGCACATTTGAAATGATAATGGAAGTATTTTCAATATGCAGTTCTATAGCAGCTTTAGGTGTATCGTGTGCTGCTCTTATGGTGTCAGCAGATAAAAAATCTGCTGAACATGTTGGAATAATAGTATTTATGGAGTGTAAGACAGAAGATTTGAGATAGCGTATTTAAAATGGAATAGTCATAAAGAAGTTGAAGGCAAATGAGGGAAAAGAAAATAAGTGAAAACTTAATAGAGTTGATTTTAAATAGCCAGTCCGATACAAGGAGTGGCTATTAAACGTTTTGAATAAAAACAAATTGTTGGTAGAATGTGATAAAATTTAAGTTGTACAGCTTATGTCAGATGAGAACAAAATCAGCTGCAAGAAAGGAATATATAGTTTTTATGAATAACGATACATTATTATATTGGCATAAATTAGAGAATTTTTATCCTTATATACTGGAAGAACAGCACAACGAGAAAATAAAATCATTTAAGATAGCACGGGAATGTGACTATCCAGACTTAGAAAATCCAACAATTCAGGAAAATAATTGTGTACGGTATTATGAAGTGTATTTGGGAATTTTTAGGGTGAAAAGTGCATTAGATGTGATTGCTAAACAGATGAATGCAGAAAAAGAGTTCCGAGATGACAGTAATGAAACAAGTTGTTTTTGTAAGTTTAGATTAAAGGCAGATGGAAAATTTGATGAAACAAGTTTTAGAATATCGTCATTTCCATGGGCAATTAACGGGGGTAAAACAAAAACAGATAGAACTTAATCAGTGGGATGATGATTTTCATGAATATGAAAAAAAGATTATTTATGCAATTGTTTGCATGGGATGAAGTGGTGGACTATGAAAAATGCAGGCAGATAGTAAATAGGATAAAGAGTGAATTATCATGGAATATAGAATTTTCAGGGTGCTGGATGCGAATAGACAGGGGTTGTTGGTGAGAAAAAAGATAATCAGTCTCAAGAACATACAGCGGTGGTTGAAGAGGAAGACCGCCAAATTGATGAACTGATCAAAAGCAAATGATTTATTGAATAGTTTTTATGTGAGATCTGGAAAATGTAATTAATAACGTATCGAAACAAAATTATGGTCAGGCATTGGAACAATATTTGAATCATAATTCGGATAAGCGCATAGATGTAGAACATGATAAGGACGCTCTTTTTGCAATATTTGATCCGAAAACAATGCCATATGGTAAATGGCCAAGTGGCTATTCACTAAGAAGCATGCAGCAGCTAGCTGTAAATATTGCAATGAACCAAAAGGAAGGGTATACGCCGGTGTTTTCAGTTAATGGACCTCCGGGAACAGGGAAAAACGACATTGCTAAGAGACGTTGTTGCAGCTAATGTAATGGAGAGGGCAATAGCTCTGTGTGAATATGAGAAGCCGGATGATGTTTTTGTTAAGGAAATAGGTATAATTTCTTATAACAGATATAACAACACGATAAAAGAGATTGATGATAAATTAAAAAAAAATATACTATGCTGGTAGTGACAAATAATAATGCAGCAGCAAAAATATTACGATGGAACTTCCAGATATCAAAAGTATTTCGAAAGAGTATCAGGATAAGTACACATATTTTAATCAGATTTCAGACCAGGTATTAAAACGATAAACATGGGGAATGTGTGCTGCAGCGTTAGGAAATCGAAAAAATTGTTCAGCGTTTATTGATGTATTTTGGCCTTTAAAGAAAGAAGAAGATGAATTCTTTGATTTTAATCGTTATTTGAGGACTATCCAGACACAGAAAACAGCAATGCAATATAAGGAGAACTGGAAAGCTGCAAAAGATAGATTTAGTAGCGTGTTAAAAGAGGTGCAAACTGAATATTCGAAAATGGATGAATGTTATTGTACATTAAAGAAAATAAGAAGAATGCAGAGAAATATTTCAGAAAAAGAAAGAAAACTCAGGGCAGTACGAAAACGTCTAAGCAAATTATATATGGAAAAAGGGGAAGCTGAAAAAAGTGTACAGGAATTAGAAATGCAGAGATTACAAATGCAAAAACAAAAAGATGAAATAAGACAACAGGTATTATTTTTTAAAATTAGGTATTGATTTGTCCTAAAAAATGAGATGATAGTGGCATATAAAAATATTGAAAAAAAGAGAATAAATGTCTGCATGAAAAGTTTGAAAAACAGGGAAAAAATACGTATCTTAATAAAACTGATTAAGGAGAAAGAGGATACAGAAAAGCAGTATGGGAAAGAAATTGAAGAACAGGGAACAAAAAATAGAACTACAAAACCAACAGATTGATAATTTCAAAAGGAATATGATGAATATGTTCCAGACGATGATTATCTGATGAAATTGACTGAATCAGAAAAAAGCACAGTGAATATAAAACAGCTCAGGAAAAAGCACCGTGGAATGGAAAAGAAATAAATAAATTACGGGAAACTCTATTTTTAGAAGCTATGAATTTGCAGCGAGCCTTCGTAGAAAACTCATCACAGATGAGAGATCAATTGGATGCATTTAGCAAGATGATGAGAGGAAATTTGGGTAGTACCCAGCTGGATAAATATGCGGCTGCATTATTTCAGGGATTTGCATTAGCTGTTCCGGTAATTTCAAGCACATTTGCATCAATAGGTAGTTTTTACGATATGTAGGAAGGGAAGATATTGGACTTGTACTTGCAGACGAGTCTGGACAAGCAATGCCACAAGCAGCAGCAGGTGTGATATGGAGATGCAGGAGAGTGATTGCAGTTGGTGATCCATTGCAAATTGAACCGGTAGTTACAATACATGATAAGACAATTGAATTTTTGAAAAATTATTATAAGCAATCGGCGTTTATTGCAAGTAAAACAACAAGTGTACAAAGTCTTGCAGATGCAGCTAACAACTATATAGGAATCCGGGAATTAGATGGAACAAATTTTTATGTGGGATCACCATTGCTGGTACATGGAAGATGCCAGAAAAGAATATTTGACATTGCGAATATTATCGCGTATAACGAGACAATGATATATAATACAGTCGATCGAGAAGAGTCTGTATGTGCGTGGATTGATGTTAAAGGGCAGTCACAGAATAAACATTTTGTATTGGAGCAGGCGAAACGTATTTTGCCAATAATAAAGAACAAGTTTATTGCCAGCTGGAATAAGAATGGCAAGGCAGAAATTCCTTCCTTATTTATTATCAGCCCATTTAGAAATGTGAAAGCAGGACTGGCTAGCTATTATAGGGATAACGATTTCTTGTATCATAATATTTGTGAAAACAACGATGTTGAATGCAAACAAAATATAAAAGATTGGATAAGAGATAATATTGGCACAATTCATACATTTCAGGGAAAGGAAGCAGATACTGTAATCATATGTCTTGGAGTGGATTCTGGAGAAAAGAAAATGGAGCAGTAGAATGGGCATGCGGCAGACCAAATATACTTAATGTGGCAGTGACTAGAGCAAAAAACAATCTGTATATTGTTGGAGATGCTGATAAATGGGCTTCAAAGCCGTACTTTTCAACTGCGTATGAGTTGTGTGAGAAATGTACTGATATAAAAATAAGTGTTTCTTAAGCATTTTTTGATATAAAATTGTAATTTGCATAAGCTGGTATGGCAGATTGGCAGTGTGGCGGTTAAACTCAAATTTAAATTGATATCACAAGATAAAATTGATGCTTTGCACAGACATGGTTCTATGCTATAATAGCGCATAATGGCAAAATCAAAGGATGAGAGGATTATCATGAACGAGGAAGAAGTACAGATTGATTTAATGACATTGCTGCACTATATATTACGTAAGTGGCGTAGCATTATTGTTGTGATGCTGATTGTGGCAGTTGCTGCGAATCTATATTCGGTAAAAAAAAGTATGTCAGTAGTGGCATCTGTAAGCGCAGCTGAAGAAGAAGTGGATATAGAAAAGCAGATTGAAAATGCAAAAGAGGAATTGACAGCGGATGAGCTGGAACAGGTAGAACGTGTATATTCCATGTATGAGTATAATTCGCAATTATATCAGGAAAATGACGAATATCTTGAAAAGTCGATGTTGATGCAGCTGAATCCAAATGAGATTCCGACTGTGATGCTGAACTATCAGTTTAGGAAAGACCAGGCAGATGAAGAACTTTCTAATATCTTTACGATGTATGAGAATGCATTATTAGATGAAGATACTTGTACAGCAATCATAGGTGTGTATTTGGAGAAGAATATGCGAATACGTCAGTCAGGGAATTGATATCAGTTACAGACACAGAGAATGTACAGAATAGTGATATTATAAAGCTTCAGAATGATAAAAACTCTGGTATTCTGAGTATTCAGATTTATGCAGATAGCGAGGAACAGTGTGAGCAGGTTGCAGAAATTGTGAAGAAGAGGGTAATGGAATATACAGAGCAATTGCAGCAGATATTTGGAATTTATACAGTAAATGCTATTTCGGACAGTATTATATATCCAGTGACAGCAATCTCAATATGCAGAAGTCAGATGTGGTCAATGCAGTAAATGACGCATATACTGCATTGAAAAATATTTCTTCAGGGCTTTCGGAGAAGCAGATGACATATTACAATCTGCTTGTAAAAGGTATTGAAGATAAGACCACGTCAAAAGAAAATACAGATGAAACGGCGGAAATAACAGCTAATGTACAGTACATTAGCATGAAGTATATTTTGATCGGACTTCTTGCAGGTATGTTCCTTGCAGTATGTTGGTATGCAGTTGTTTACATTATGACACAGACAGTGAAAGATGTAGATGAAGTGAAGATAATTACGAATCTTCCGGTATTTGGAACTGTGCTTGGAAGCAATGAGAATGGAAAGCGTAATATTATTGATCGATGGATTGATTCCTGGTTTTGCGCATGATAAGAAGAGTGAGAATAATGAACTTTTTATTAACACGTATCAGTCATGAAGTAGCAATGCTTGCAGGACAGAAGGACAAGCGAAATCTTTTGGTTGCGTGTTCAGAAAGTGACCAGAATTTGAAGAAACAGCAGATAGTCTTGTGGAGAAATTAAGAGAACTTGGAATGAATGTAACCAGTACAGATAGTCTGGTCTCTGATAATACGGAAGTACTGAAACAATTAGAGAGTGCAGATAGTGCAGTCTTTGTAGAGCAGTTGATGAAATCTGAAAGAAATCAGATCAGGAGGCTGTAGAACTTTGCAGGCGCTGCCGTTGAAGTACTTGGAAGTGTAATTGTCGGAAGCGATTCCTATTAGAATTGGAATAGTTGGTTTATTCTTCGTCTGTTCTTCTCTTATTACGCATAAGCTGCTCCTCATGTTAGCTAAAGTAGTTAAACACCGTAAACGGCTACCTTTGCTTAAGATATATTATGGTGGATGGTGATGATACATATCCGGCGGAATATGGAAGAAAAATGGTAAATTGTGTACTTCAGAAGAATGCGGACATGGTTGTAGGGGATCGTCTGTCCTCTACATATTTCAGGAGAATAAAAGGCCATTTCATAATTTTGGAAATTCTATTGTGAGAGCTTCCATTAATTTTTTATTTCACACAGAAATAAAGGATATTATGACAGGGGGTACAGAGCGTTCAGTTTCCAGTTTGCCAAATCTTTCCCGGTACTTTCAAGAGGATTTGAAATAGAAACAGAGATGAGCATCCATGCAGTAGATAAGAATATGCAGGTTGAAAATGTTGTGATTGAATCTGAAGGGATCGACCGGTAGGAAGTGAGTCGAAGTTAAATACTTATTCGGATGGAATGAAGGTGCTTAAAACGATTATGCGGCTGTTTAGAACTTACAAGCCATTAGCTTATTTTGGCACAATTGCAGCAGTATTGGCACTGCTCTCTGTTATTTTGTGATTCCGGTTTTTTCAGTCTATTTAAAGACTGCTCTGGTGCCAAACTTTCCAACATTGATCGTTTGTGGCTTTACAATGCTGGCAGCAATCCTTTCACTTTTACGGGATTGCAGTTACAGAATAGTGTACAGAAAACAACAGGGGACTTTGAAATGCAGCTGATCAGACTTGATCATGTCAGAAAGGATTTGGAGGCAGACTATGAAAAATAAATTTATAAAAGAATGTGTGTGGATAATAGTAATATTAATTGTATCCATATTAACAGGGACTGTTTTAATGATTGCATCCTATGCATTGCCGACTGAGCCAATGAAGATGCATGCAAGAGAAACAATATCGATGATGGCAGATGAGGGAGATGATTATAAATGGATTCTTAAAGATTTTACAAGTATGGCTGCTAATTTTACTGATTCACTGATGATCAATACTGCTGTCTATGATGGTAAGGAAAGTTTGTTGGAAAAAGCACTGTTAAATCCGAGAACGAATTATGCAGAAGGCACGCAGACCAGAAAACTGATAAATGCATTACTGAGGATGTTCCGGGCGGAGATGCGTTTACATATGGTAGATATTGGCATGGATATCTGGTGATTCTAAAACCGTTATTATTTATTTTTAATTATTATCAGATACGATGGCTCAATACGATAATAGGATGCTCACTCATATCGATTATCATGATAGGATTTTATAAAAAATTTGGAAGCTGTAAATATGCATTGGCCTTTGCTGCAAGTGTGCTGTTTCTTAATCTGTTGTAATGAGAGGATCTTTGCAGTATAATACCGTTTTTATGTGATTATGATAGAGTATATCTTTGCTTTGTATAAGGGAGATTCCTTAGAAAAAAAAAGGGAAGATATGATCTTATATTTTTAATGAGTGGTATATTAGTAGCATTTTTTGATCTGCTTACGTATCCGATTGCAGCACTCGGCATGCTGCTTGTATTACAATTACTGATGTTTGAAAGTAATTTTATCAAAGATGTCATCAGAGCAGCCCGGTCTTCTATTGTATGGATTATTGGATATCTTGGAATGTTGTGTGGAAAATGGGTGTTAGCATCATTATTGACAGACGAAAATATTATTTCACATTCAATTGGCGACGTTTTATTTAGAACTGGAACAGATACAGGCACAGAAGAATGGATTTTCTCATGGCGAGAATTATTTAGAGGTAATTTCATATGGATATATGGTGAAAATGCAGTTTTGTTTAAAATGTTTGTAATTATGCTGGTTGCAGGTGTAATAGCATTGTTGATCGGAAAGAACTTACAGATTCATTTTAAACTGTCAACCGTGGTAATTTTATTACTTTTCTGTATGATTCCGGTTGTAAGATTTATAGTTTTCAGTAATCATTCATTTATGCATAGTGTATTCACATATCGTGAAGGAATGGTATATGTGATGGCAGCATTGTGTGCTGGTTTTTCGGGTTTAAAATTAAAAGAGAAACGAGAATAACTAATAAAAATTGATAGAATACATTTGAATAATAAAAATATTATATTTAAATAGTGTCTGCTGAACAAATTGAAAACACTTGATTTTACTGACTTTTACCCCATTTTCTGCTATAATAATTGCAAGGATTTTGATGAATTCAAATCCGCAAACGCATTTCAGCAGAGATGCTGATTGAAGCAATCGAACGTTTCAAAGCACGTACCGGCAGACCAGTTTTTCACTTTATATGCAAAAGAAAATGGTTTGCGGTTCATAATGTAATAACCAAGCAAAAGTGAAAAATAGGAATATACAGTGGTAAATATGTGCTGTTTCTGAACAACCATAAATTAAAAAGAAGAACAAAAGTAACAACATAGAGGTATTGTGTTTGATTGCTGCCATTATAATCGCATATATAATTGCAAAGGTGAGGATGATTGTGGCAGCAGTTCCCCAGTGAAGTGAAACGTATGGAAAGAACATATCCAGACAATCATTGTCATAAATTGAAATCCATAAACCAAAACCAGAATTTTTACTATAGAAAGAGCACGATAATTGATTCTGGAAAGCATTGTGCCATTATAAGACGCAAAATATTCAGGATGGTGGAGGTATAAATAACAGCCAATCAAAGGTATTCCAAGACACAGTGAGAAATGCTCCAGATGTAAATAATACCATTAATTTGTGGAAAATAGCATCGTTTACCATAATTGATAAAAGATGTATGATAATTAACATTAAAATAATTACCTCTGCCGTTCTGCTATTTGCAGTTTTTTCAAGAAGTAGAATGAATCCAATATAAAGAATGATATCATACCATTTTTTTCCTTTTCTTTTCGGAGATACATAATGTCCATTGCCAAAAGTAAAAAATCATGCCCCATCATATTAGCGTGAGTCCATCCGAAGAAGGTGCGGGTTCTTCCACCAATCCAGATGTTGATCTCATTTATCATCAGTCCCATAAATGGTAAAGTAAAAAAACAGAATACATCTTACAATGCGAATATACAAATCTAATTTTACGATTTTTCGAATTTCTATATTTTTGGCACAAAACAGTAACATCATGGTTCCGAAAATATTATAGAAATCAAAATTATATTGATAGCTTTTGCAGCAGAGATAGAATAGGAGCATCAGGAAAATCCAATCGAGAATAGAATTTTTTGTAAAATATTTTTTATTAGCAGCATAAAAAGCAGAATATGATAAAATACAACAAGTTGTCCCATATAAGCTGGAAATGTCTTTCTCATAAAACTAAAAAGAGGATAGTAAAGACCTAATAAAAAATAAAGGATAGAGTAATGCACTGGAAAATTTATCTCGCTTCTGCAGCGTTTCAATTAATAAGTTCATGAATTGTCTCCTCAATAAATGTTTGATGAGGAGAATTATAGCATAAGATTACCGTTAAGAAAAGAAAAAGGATAGAAATTCGATGGTATAGTTCTTTGCGATTGGGATTTATAGTGAGTATAATATATACAGTTTGTATTTTGATGGAGGCAGAATGGGAAAATTAATCAGTATAGTTATTCCATGTTACAATGAGGAAAAGACGATAAATATTATATGTGAAGCTATACAAAAACTATGGAACAAGTGGATGATATGGAGTATGAACTATTACTTGTTAATGATGGCTCATCAGATGATACATTAGAAAAAATGCAGAAACTGGCAGAAAAACACAAGGATAAAGTATTATTCTTTTTTCAAGGAATTTTGGCAAAGAAGCGGCAATTTATGCAGGATTATGTAATGCAAAGGGTGACTATGTTGTTACAATGGATGCTGATATGCAGGATCCACCAGAATTGCTGCCAAAGATGTTAGAAATACTAGAGACGGAACCATACGACAGCGTTGCAACAAGAAGAGTGTCAAACAGGAGAACCGCTAGTGAGATCTGCATTTGCCCGTATTTTTTATAAACTGATCAATCGAATTTCAGATGCAGAAATTGTAGATGGGGCAAGAGATTATCGTTTGATGACAAGGGCGATGGTACAAAGTGTACTATCGTTGTCAGAATACAATAGATTCTCAAAAGGAATATTTGCATGGGTAGGGTATCGCACAAAGTGGATCGAGTATGAAAATGTCAAAAGAGTTGATGGAGAGACCAAATGGAGTTTCTGGAAGCTGCTGAAATATTCGATAGATGGTATCGTGAATTTTTCAAATGTTCCATTGATGATATCATCATATCTTGGGATTGTTATGACGTTCGTATCTTTCCTTGCAATTGTATTTATTATAGTCCGAAAGATGATTTTTGGGGATCCCTGTAAGTGGATGGCCGTCTTTGGCATGCATTATTACTTTTGTAGGTGGGATTCAGTTGTTTTGCATGGGAATTATGGGGCAATATTTGTCAAAAACTTATATGGAAGTAAAAAGAGACCACATTATGTAATCTGCTGCACCAATGATGATGAGGCACAGAAGAATAAGTGAGTAGAAAGAGGAAAGAAAATGAAAAAAAAATTAGTTACATTCGGGATAAGCTATTGTATTGTGTTTTTAAATGTATTTATGACAATTATTTTTGGACCTGCTGAAATTTTTATGGGAAATTATAAAGATTTTGGAGTGATTTACAGTGAGTTTGGATGGACATTTTTGATTGGCGGAATCATTGGCTCAATTGTAATAGCTGCCATTATCGCTTTGCTCCCAGAAGTGCTTAGAATAATAATTTTAAGTATAGGGTTTGGGGTTGGAGTAGCGTGTTATATTCAGGGATGTTTTTAAATAAAGGGTTGGACATGCTTGGAGCTACCGCTGAGGGATATCATGCAGGAAAGACTGAGATGATTCAGAATGGCGTAATCTGGATGATGATTATTGTTATAGCATTGGCATTGTCATTTGTATTGAAAAAGTATCGTGTTAAAATAGCAGTATTTGGTTCTCTGTTCTTAATTGCGATTCAAATGAGTGGATATATTTCTTTGTTTTTTACAGCAGACAAGGAAGCATTTCAATACGCGGAAGGGGAACTGTGTCTGTCGGGAGAAGAACAGTTTACTGTATCATCCAATGAGAACATCATAGTTTTTATTCTAGATAATTTTTCGTCAGAATGGCTTACAGAAGCAAAGCAGGAGATTCCAGGATTGACGGATGGATTGGTAGACTTTACTTATTATAATAATGCTGATTGTAATTCGTACAGTACATATCCGTCATTGGTAAGACTGGTTACAGGACATGAACTTAATCCAACAGTAAGTGTGGATGACTATATTACGGAATGTTGGAATAACGAAAAGACAGATGATTATTACAATCTGTTACATGAACATGGCTACAAAGTTAATGTTTATACACCGGAACTGCCAATTATATGTGGATCAAAGAACTTGTCACTTGCAACAGGAAAATTGGACAATATCGCGCAGGAAAGTGACTCAATACAGGTAAATCATAAGCTTCTGTATAAGACTTTGATTAAGATGTCAGCTTACAGATATGCACCAAAATGTTTGAAATCAAGATTTAATGTTGGAATGAATGAATATTCAGAAATTGTTTTCCTACGCGGACAATGTGATTGCAACGTCAAATCCAAATTTTTTTATAATACATTAGTCGAAAATGGTCTTAAAGTAGATGACAGCAGTAACTATTATCAATTTATTCATTTGAATGGTACACATGAATTTATTAATGATGAAAATTGTCAGTACGCAGATGGAGCGTCGCGGATGCAGACAATTCAAGGGATATTCCTAATGCTGAATGAATATTTAGATCAGCTGAAGGCTGTAAATGCTTATGATAACTCGACGATTATTATCACGACAGATCATGGAGTAGCCAGAAATATGCAGCCAATTTTCTTTATAAAAGAAAAAAGGACAAAAGCATGACAGTGCGCAGGAAAGTAATGCGCCGATTTCGTTGAATGAATTTGTTCCAACAATCGTAAATGCATTAGGAGAGGATTATAGTGAATTTGGATTCTCTATTTATGATTTCTCAGAAAATGAAGTCAGGGAAAGAACTGTATACGAGAGATCTCAGGATGATACTTATCCGGCAGTGAAAAGATACGATGGAGGAAATGCGGGACAGAATGTTTATCATGTGTATACTTATAGAGGCAATCTATATGACTTCCAGTATGTATATGATAATGGAATATATGATGTAATTCCGATGGTGGATTCGTATTTTTAAATGAAAGGAGATAGAGATGAAAAAGACCAAAGATAGAATAGTTTCAATAATAGCACTATTAGTTACAGTACTGTATCCTTGTTTGTTTATGTATTTTCAAAATGTGGATGAGGGAAATTTTAAAGAGATTTTACCGGCAGTCGGAAAGTTTTTATTGGTTACTGGAATTGTATTTATCCTGGTGCTGGCAATTATAAAAAGATTTTCAAAGGCGGCTTTGTATACAATATTGTCAATGATTGCTTTTATGAATTTTAATACAGTTTTAAACGCACTTAGAAAAATAATTCCTAAAATGCGTACAATTTATTTTCTGGTTGTTCTGGGGTGTTTTTTTGTGGTACTTTTATATATTTTTATAAAAAAAGTTGCAGATGGAATGATTGCATTAAAAATAATTGGACTTGTGTTTACAATTTTAATTGTAATAAATTTTGTGTCTGCTATTCCAGCTATCACAAATAGATATTTTTCGGAAAAAACAGTTGGTAGTGATGATGCTATAACAGCATTTAAATTTGAGGACACGAAGCCAAACGTATATTATTTTATTTATGATGAGTATGGTGGATATGAAAATCTGCAAAGATATTATGATTATGATAACGAATCTTTCTATGATGATTTAAAGGCTGCAGGGGTGAACGTTTCGTATTCTAGTAGAAATACAGAGTCGATATTTACATCAACGATTGTACCGAATCTCATGAACTTATCTTATGTAGCAAGTGATGATGGGTATTCGATTGATAATATTGCATTAACTGAAAATGCATCATTACTAAAATTGTTTCAAAATAATGGATATACAGTTAACATGATTGATCATTTGGGCTTTTTAAAAACAGCAGGTTGCAATGTCTTGAATGATGATTTGGAGGGGGATACGATTTCAACTTATCTTATTAATAACAGTGCTTTAAAACAAATTGAGTCGGTAATGAAAGAACTGTATAAGAGAAGTCATGGAGATAGTATGTCCTATGAAAGTTATACTAGAAATATATTAGAACTTATGGAAAATTCTCCTGATTATATAGCAAAGAATCAGCCAACATTAACGATTGGCTATATACAGTCGCCTCATGATCCAATTATGTTTCGAGAAGATGGATCGGCATTGCCGGAAAATCAATGGCATAACTGGAAGGACAAGCAGTTATATATAGGACAGTTAAAATATATAAGTCAAACTATCGAAAATGTAATACAAAATATAAAAGAATCAGATCCAGATGCGTTAGTCATTATACAATCCGATCATGGATCCAGGTATCCGTATTGGATGGTGGAAGATTTTGATGCAGAAGTGTATGATGAACAAGAAGAAAATTTTTATATGCAGAATATTTTGAATTGCGTTTATTATAAAGGAGAAACGATAGACATAGAAGGAGAAAATGGAATAAACACACTTAGAAGAACCTTGAATTATGTTTTTGGAACAGATTATGAAATGTTAGACTCGGAAGAGTGTGTGAAAACATATTTATAATTGGATTATGCGGAGTGATTTGCATGAGTACATAAGAGGAGAGGAAGATGTTATTTAATTCATATGGTTTTATAGTGTTTTTCCCAATTGTTGTTATTGTTTATTTTTTGTTGCCGAAAAGAGTAAGTTATCTGTGGCTTTTGACTGCAAGTTATTATTTTTACATGGGGTGGAATGCAAAGTACGCACTTTTGCTTTTGGCTTCAACAATAATTACATATGTATGTGGCGTTTTGATTCAATGGCTGAATGACAGGCATCCGGATAAAATAAGTACTAAAAAGTGGGTGGTGGCGGGAAGTTTTATATTGAATCGAAGATGGCATATTTCACTTTCTTCCTGGTTTAAGGACTATCTTTATATTCCGTTGGGAGGAAATCGGAAAGGAAAAATCAGAAAATATATTAATATTATGATCGTGTTTCTGGTAAGCGGTCTTTGGCATGGAGCAAATTGGTCATATGTTGTATGGGGTGGGTTGAATGGAATTTATCAGGTGATAGGGGCAGTTTTTACACCTTTCAGAAATAAAATCAAAGAAAATTTACACCTGAAGAAAAATTGCTTGCCATTAATGATAGTTTATATGTTTGTGACCTTTATATTAGTGGATCTTACTTGGATTTTTTTTCGTGCAGATACAATACAGCATGCGTTTGATATTATATAGAGCATTTTCCATATGAATGATCCGGTACTTCTGGCTAATGGTGCACTTTATGATCTTGGACTTAGTAAGCCGAATTTTATAGTTCTTGGTGTTTCACTATTGATATTATTAACAGCAGATATATGTAAATATCGTGGGATTAAGATTCGGAGCATGATTTTAAATTCTAATATCGTTGTAAGATGGATCGTTGTTATTACTGGAATTCTTGGCATTTTAGTGTTTGGAATCTGGGGAAGTGGATATTCTGCGACTAATTTTATTTATTTTCAGTTTTAAAGCTGTAGTAGTATTAGAAGGAACAAAGCGTCTGGAAGAGGAAAAATGAAAACTATTAATAATTTTATTAAAATCATTATTTTTCTGGTGGTTTTGAATGGTGGAATACTTTTGATAACATATGTACTTACACCTAAAATACCATCATTTTACTGGGAAAAGCATTATGATGCTGTTTTTTTGGAACAAGCCAGTCATATTGTTCTTTTGATCCTTTGATTTTTGATGAATATGATTTGAAAACATATAATCGTGGCAGACAGCAGCAGACGATGAATTATACTTATTATTATATCAAAGATGCATTGGATGTATGCGATATTGATGTTGTAGTTCTAGAGGTTTTTGGGATGTTTTATGAGGAAGATGATACGGGGGTTATAAGTGAAGGAGTAAGAGATTCGTCACTGAATGATATGAGAATGTCGGAAACTAAGATAGAGGCAATCAGAGAGTGTGTTCCAGAAGAAATGCAAATAAGTTATTTTTTTCCATTGGATAAATATCACTTCAGATGGGAGGAATTAGATTATGCTTCCTGGAATGGATTTTATAACAGTGCATTAAAGCCATATTATGAGGAAGCAGATCGGGGATATAAGCGTTGGACAGAATCGGAAGTATGTGTGGATGATTATTGGAGTATTGCTTTTTCAGAAATTCGAAGAGATGTGTATGCAGGGAATATCAAGTATTTAGATAAAATCTATGAACTGTGTCAGAAAAAAGGAGCAAAATTGATATTAGTTAAAGCACCATTGCCATGTTATGACAGAGTGATTGAAGAAACGAATACTGTTTCAGACTGGGCGGAAGAACATGATATAGAATTAATCAATTATATGAGATTACAGGATGTACTCGAACTCAATTTTTATACGGACAGTCTGGATGGTGGAACACATTTGAATGAAAATGGAGCCGGAAAGGTATCAAAGCATCTTGCAGCATATTTAAAAGAAAATTATTTTGAATGATAGTTTGATTTAGGACTAAAGTGAAAGAATAGTTTGTGGGGATACAAATGAAAAAATTAATTAGTTTGATGAAAGTACTTATTTTTTGTGGAATTTTGGCTGGAAGTATTTGTGGAATTACGATAGCATTGCTTCCAAGAATACCGGACTTTTACAAGGAAGAACATTGGGATGCAGTGTTTTTTGGAACGAGTCAGAGCTATTGCACCTTTGACCCGGAAATATTTGATGAGTATGGTTTGAAAACCTATAATCGTGGCAGACAGCAGCAGACAATGAATTATACATATTATTATGTCAAGGATGCGTTGGATAACAGTGACATTGATGTTGTTGTATTAGAAATTTTTGGGATGTTTTATGATGAAGATGACACTGGGTTTACGAGCGAGGGAGTGAGAGATTCCGCATTAAATGACCTACGATATTCAGATATAAAAGTGGAAGCAATAAGAGATTGTGTGCCGGAAGATTTACAATTGTCTTATCTTTTCCCTCTTGACAAGTATCATTCCAGATGGGAAGAATTGGATTATTCGTCTTTTGAAGGGTGGAAAGAGAGCTTTATGAATTCATATTTTACAGAAGAGGGACGAGGATTCAAACATTGGGCAGGAGCGCAGCCGTGTGGGTACGCATCCTGGGATGAGATATTTTCAGAAGAAAGACGACCTGTTTATGAAGAAAATTTCAGATATCTGGATATGATGAATGAACTGTGTAAGGAGCATGGTACAGAATTGGTATTGGTGCGTGCGCCGTTCCCATGCAATGAAAAAACAGTAGAGATGACAAATACAGTTATGGATTGGGCAGATACACATGAGGTTGAATTGATTAATTGTATGAAGGTGACAGATGTTATTGGTTTGAATTTTGAGGAAGACAGTCTGGATGCAGGAACACATTTGAATGAGAGTGGAGGAAAGAAAGTATCCAGATATATTGCGGAGTATTTAAAGGAAAATGTATTGAAATAAAATTCAATTATAGAAAAATGATACACTAGATGGATATTTATGCAAGCTGGAGAATTAGATAAATTACTGAAAAGTGTTCTGATTTATATATGTAACATTGACAACAATGAATGCTAGTACTATACTTCAACAAGATTTATGTATTTAGGAGAAAAAGTATGATCACAAAAAGAGAATTTGATACGTTGGTACTTCTGACAGAGACAAAAGAGGTTGTATCTCAGAAAGATATGGCAGAGCGGTTAAAAATTTCAGCTGAAGCCGTGAATAAGACAGTCAAAGAATTGACAGAAAAAAACTATTGCAAAAATGGACAGATTACACAGGCCGGTCTGGATGCATTGGAACCTTATCGTGTGAAGAGAGCAGTATTTGTAGCAGCAGGCTTTGGAAGCCGGATGGTGCCGGTCACTTTGAATACCCCTAAGCCACTTGTCAGAGTCAATGGAACGCGTATTATTGATACACTTCTTGATGCAGTGGTAGAAGCTGGAATTCCTGAGATTGTTATTGTGCGTGGATATCTGGGAGAACAGTTTGATCAGCTTCTTTATAAATATCCGAACATCAGATTTGTTGAGAATCCGATTTATAATGAAGCAAATAATATTTCCTCCGCTGTATGTGTCAGATATCTTCTGCAGAATGCGTATGTTTTGGAAGCAGATTTACTGCTCCGTAATAAAAAACTGATTCGTAAGTATGAATATGAAACAAATTTCTTGAGTATTCCGGTGGAGTCCACGGATGACTGGTGTTTTGCAACCGATCATAATGGTGTGATCACAGAAGAAAAAGTAGGTGGTACCGACTGTCATCAGATGGTTGGAATTTCCTACTGGAGTGAAGCAGATGGAATCAAGCTTGCCAATGACTTAAATGAGGTTTATTTATCGCAGGGTGGAAAAGAGCGCTATTGGGAGCAGGTGCCGCTTGTTTATAAAAAGGAAAATTACCAAGTGCATGTTCGTGAATGTAAGGCAGAAGATATTACAGAGATTGATACATTTAACGAATTAAAGGCAATTGATAATCGTTATGTCACAGGTTGATAAAAGCGACAAATGTGAGCAATTATAAAAAAATGATAATCAGGGACAACTTCAGAGACAGTTAAGTCCTACACATGAATGGGCAATGGCACTTGGTGCAAAAGTATCCAAATGCAGGCGGCGGATTTTTACTTTTACCAAGATGTGCTTTGGCAGAAATACGGCATATGTTTGTGGATGGTTTCTGGTAGTGGCTTATTTGACAAATGTTCCAATGAATTCGACTGAATTGGTCTAATTGTCGATGGCTTGGATGAATCAGCAGTTATTTTAAAATGGGGGTTGCATTATCAGGTGGCCGGTAAGATGTCTGGCTCGGAGAAATGTTGCTTGCTATGGGAATATTGATTTTATTTGGTATATTGAATATTCTTGGCGTGAAGAAGGCGGGGATTGTACAGACGATTCTCGCAGCATTGCTAGGCATTTCTGTTGTGACATTGACGATAGCAGCCTTAGTGAGCAGTAAGACATCATTGGCAAATATGGCTCCATGGTGGGGTTTTCATAAGTCTGATGCCATTGCACCTTGGGCATATGTAGGATTTGATACCATACCGCAGGCGGCAGAAGAGTTTAAATTCTCTTACAAAAAAGTGAGTGGCATTATGATTGTTGCGATTATATTTGGCTGCTTTGTCTATACAGCAAATAATACGATTACTGCAGCAACATTGGAAAATTGGTCGGATCTGATTGTGGAGTCTGCATCAACACCGTGGTTATTGCTGACAGCTGCAGAATGTCTGCTTGGAACACTGGGAAAAATTTTGGTTGGAGTAGCGGTGTCAAGCGCTGCATTATTATATCCTTGTCCGGACCAATTTTAGGAAGAGAAGCATTGGGATGGTTTTCTTAAAAACAATGGCAACCATAGGTGTTGTATTTTATGTAAAGCAGATGAAAAAGTGAGTTAACAACTATTATGTATCATTAAGATAAAAAGTTTAAAGAAAATGTTTGCTCCTGTATAGCATTGTTGAAAGTGGTCGTATAATAATTATTATACGACCACTTTTACATTTACAGTTAGCAAAATTACTGTTATTCTTTATTTAGAAGAAACAGAAAGGAGACAGGAAGACATGGGTAGATTCGTAAACCCGGATAATAGTGCATTTCAGGTTGCGTTGAATTCTAAGATATATGTGGATAAGACTGGTTTGATTGAGTACACGAACAGTGTTCTTGATACGACAGAGGCTTATATTTGTAATAGCAGACCACGCAGATTCGGAAAGTCGTATGCAGCGAATATGTTGGCAGCATACTACAGTAAGGGTGCGGATTCTGAGAAGATGTTTTCTGGATTGCAAATTAGTAAGGAAGCAGATTTCAGGGAGCATCTCAATAAGTATGATGTGATTCATATTGATATCCAGTGGTTCTTGGCGAATTGTGAGGACGTTGATAATGTTGTAACGCTTATTACAGATTCAGTTTTGAGCGAATTACGGGAAATATATCCAGATATTTTTACATGGGAAGTATCACGTTTACCGGATGCACTTTCCATTGTAAGAGAAAAAACCGGACAAAAGTTTATTATCATTATTGATGAATGGGATGTTCTGATTCGAGACGCGGCAACAAATGGAAAGGTTCAGGAGGCGTATATCAATTTCCTGAGGGGAATGTTTAAAGGAACTGAACCAACTAAATACATTCAGCTTGCTTATCTTACAGGTATTCTTCCTGTAAAAAAAGAAAAAACACAGTCTGCATTGAATAATTTTGATGAGTTTACAATGTTGAGTGCGAGCAATCTGGCTCCTTATATTGGTTTTACGGAGGATGAAGTAGAGAAACTTTCGAAGGAATATCATCAGGATTTTGATAAAGTCAAACGCTGGTATGATGGTTATCTTTTGAAGGATTATCAGGTTTATAATCCGAGAGCGGTTGTAGGTGTGATGTTAAAAGGAGAATTTAAAAGTTATTGGTCCGAAACGGCATCTTATGAAGCAGTTACTCCTTTGATTAATATGAATTATGATGGTTTGAAAACAGCTATTATTGAAATGCTTTCTGGTGCAAATGTGAAGGTTGATACTGCAACTTTCAAAAATGACACTGTAAATATTCATAGCAAGGATGATGTGCTTACTTATATGATTCATCTGGGATATCTTGGTTATGATCAGTATACAAAAACAGCGTTTATTCCGAATGAAGAGATTCGGCAGGAACTTACAGTGGCAGTTGAAAGCCGGTCTTGGAATGAAATGTTGATGTTTCAGCAGGAGTCAGAAAGACTTCTGGATGCGACGTTAGATATGGATGGTGTGATGGTTGGAACCCAGATAGAGAAAATTCATAATGAGTATATTTCTGTTATTCAGTATCATAATGAAAATTCGTTGAGTAGTGTATTGACAATAGCGTATCTGAGTGCAATGCAATATTATTTCAAACCAATTCGGGAACTGCCGACAGGTCGTGGCTTTGCTGATTTTGTTTATATACCAAAACCTGAATATAAAGCGGATTATCCTGCATTAATTGTGGAACTGAAATGGAATCAGAATGCACAGACTGCAATGCAGCAGATTAAGAATAAAAAGTATCCAACAGCCATTGAAATTTATAGGGGGGATATTCTGCTTGTAGGAATCAGTTATGATAAAAATTGCAAAGAACATCAATGTTTGATTGAAAAGTATGAGAAAGAATCATAATATATGTAAAATGCTGATTGAAAATATCGTGATTATTGTTTTAAAAAGCTCGTATTGACAATTCTTAGAATTAAAGAATACAATGTATAAAGTCTTGCGTTTTGAGAAAAATATACTTAAAATTGTCGAATTGAAAGAATTATTAATAAAAAGTTGAAGTTTAACTGAAAACTCGCTATATTATAAGTATCCAATACAAAAAAGAGAAACGGGTGAAATGCGATATGGCAGTATATGTTGTTGGTGATTTTTTGAGAGAAACCAGATTGAGAAAGGGATATACACAGGAAGAGGTTAGTTACGGAATCTGTACACCTGCGTCTTTGTCGAGAATTGAAAATGGTGCACAAAAACCGGGACGACTTATTTTGGAGAAACTGTTTGAACGATTGGGCACGGAGAATAATTTGTTTAATACCTTTGTAAATAGGGAAGAAATGGAGTTGTATTCTGCGATACAGGAATTGATTAGGAATATAACAGATCAGGATGCTTCAAAGATAGAGACGCAAGTTGAAATTGTTGAGAAAATGACGAAAGAAACATCGGTATTAGAAAATCAATGCTTGTATTTTGCAAAAGGTGAGTTGTCTAGACAACGGGATAAGAACAATGAAAAAGCAATGGAATTATATATGAAAGCAATTCATATTACTTTACCTGATTTTGATGGTAAAAATCCATTGAGAAAGAATCTGTTAACATTTGATGAAATTATGATTATTAATGCAATTGCAATTTTGTATGTAAATAATGATGAGATAATGACTGCAATACAATTGGATATGTGGCTGAAAGAATATATGGAGAATAAACTTGTGGATGGCAAGACCAAGACGGCAAAATACCCTATGATTTTATATAATTTGAGTTGTTGGTTGGATGATGAAGGATATCATAAAGAGTCATTAGAGATGGCGGAGCAAGGATTAGAGTTTTTGCATTAAATATGGAAATTTATTCTTTTTTCCAATACTCGTTGCTAATAAAGGCGTTGCATTAGCGGGACTTGGAAAAATGGAAGAAGCAAAAGAACAACTGCACCAAGCAATCATGATTTTTAAATCTATGAAACAAAATGATCATATTCAACTAATAATTGATTGGTGCAGGACAAATTATGGAATTGAATTTTAATATCCGCCAGATATTGGACCAAAGATGGAAGCAACTTCATAAGAGTTATCCACAACTCCTGTGCTTCCAACAATAGAAGCGGCTGCAATAAGTGCACATAATGTGATAGCAAAAATTTTCTTTTTCATGGTTTTGTACCTCCAGTTAATTTTGAGATTATGGTAAATTCAGAAGGCAAAGAGACCATTCGATGTGACGTAAATTTAAATTTACGCGATATCGAATGGTCTTTTTGCATGAATGGGAATAAAATTAATTAATTTAACAGGATGCTTTGGGGATTAGGGAAACTGTTAAAAGAGATTGAAGGAAATGAAAGGAAGATGTGAGTTATGGTAAGACCGGGATTACGTCGCAGCGAAATTGATTGGGAGAATGTAGACATTCATATCTCCAGAGAAGAAATGGAGAGAGAGCAGGAGCATGAAGCGGCAATACAGCAGGCAAAACAGCATCTGATCAAAAACTTTCCAAAGTTTTGTACAATAAATAATGGTTATTATGAGACAGAGACGTTTAATCATGATGCAGGGATGTATGAAGTAATGCATGTGGATCATATCGTGATTGGTGATCAGGCAATCTATGTGATCAAGACAGTGAAGTTTCCGGATCATGTCGAATTATACGGAAGCTCAGACGCAAAAAACTGGTATTATGCAGAGAACACAGATAAACAGGAAACGCATAAGCACAAAGTGGACAATGCGGATAAGAGAAACCAGAGTTATTGTGAGTATATACAGATGTTGGCAGGAGAAGCTATCAGACGGGATGTACCGGCGATTGCAATTGTCAATATTATTGGACTTTCAGATGAGCAGATCCATTTGGATATAGAATCAGGGCATGAGGTTGTGACAATGGATAAACTGGCAGACAGGATCAGGTATTATGAGAGTACAATTGACAGTGATCGTGTGGTGTATGAACATAGCGATGATCTGATAAGAAAGTTCAAGGAAGAAGAGGTGTATGATAATATCATTCCGCAGATACGGGATGTGGAGTTGAAATACAGAATTTATTTAAAACTATCGGAATAAATTTCAGTGAGATTTTAAGCAAATCTTAAGAAGAAATCATTGTTTACAGGTTTACAAGTTTCCTTTTATTTGATAAAATTCTATTTTGGTATGTAAGAATAAAATAGGTGTCTTAATATTTTGAGATGCGGTCACTTTAGGAGGAAATGATGAGTTTTATTAACACGGTGTTTGGTATTCCACTTGGATACGTCATGTGGGGATGCTATCAGTTGGTGAAAAACTATGGTTTATCAATCATTCTTTTTACATTAGTCAGCAAGATCGTCATGCTGCCGGTATCCATTATGGTACAGAAAAACAGTATTCGAATGATACAGATCCAGCCACAGATAAATGAGATTAAATATAAGCATGCAGGCGATAAAGATCGCATTGCGGATGAACAGATGGAGTTATT
>VOFH01004106.1_pt1 | contig 33394 bp, 43 predicted proteins | sample 5384091 | NCBI WGS metagenome assembly VOFH01 (sample SAMN12384727, study PRJNA508395) | human gut metagenome | isolation source: healthy gut G | host: Homo sapiens
TACTCATCGTCAAAGACCTCCTCCCTGATGTCATTCTCCTCTTCATAGCCGTACTGTCCGAATTCGTCTCTGACAATATGTCCGGACTCAATTGCAACGACACGCTTCTGCATTCTGTCCACAATATCCTTTGGCGTGGGTTACCATCACAATCGTTGTGCCCGTCATATTAATTTGGTTCAAAAGGTCCATAATATCGTTTGCTGTATCTGGGTCCAGGTTTCCCGTAGGTTCATCTGCGATGAGAACCGTAGGATTATTGATAATTGCTCTTGCGATGGCGACTCTCTGCTGTTCTCCGCCGACAGCTCATCGGGATATTTGTCCGCCTTGTCGCTGATTCCCACCAGGCTCAACACCTGAGGAACTTTCTTTTCGGATCTGTCGCTTTGTTCTATGTAGGATTTCCATAGCAAAGGCGACGTTTTCGTAAACGGTCTTCTTCGGCAGCAGCCGGAAAATCCTGGAATACGATGCCAATTTTCCTCCTGAGATCCGGTATCTCCCGGTTGCTCATGGCGGTTACTTCATCTCCGTCTACGATGATGCTGCCTGCATCGGCATCGATTTCTTTAATATCAGTTTAATGAAAGTTGATTTCCCTGCGCCGCTGGGGCCCACGAGGAAAACAAAATCACCTTTATCAATGTTCACACTTGCATTCTCAAGACCAACATTAGTATTGTATATTTTAGTCACGTTGTCGAATGTTATCATGTTTTTCCCCTTTTTCTAGTTTGTTCAACACATATATCTAAAGTATACTATATTCTGACCTTTTTTAAATAGAAAATGGGCTATAATACGTCCATTTCGTGTGAAACTTTTTGTGAAAAATATCCATTAATTTACACCTGATTTCATGATTCTGCCAGTGAAATCTGCAAAAAATTCATCTGCATATACAGCTTCTATGGGGAATTCTTCGATCAAAATCAAGTCATTGGACTTAAGATAACCGCTGACTTGCCTTCGATTGATGCCTGCGTTGACACGATTTACAAGCCATTTGACTTTTTGCTCCCCGCCAGTTCCATCTGTTTCAATTGTTTAAAACGGCCGCTGTGCCTGATCAGCTTTGACGGCAGCGGGTCTACGACCACCAGTATCACGTCCATGTCCAGTAGAAATTTGTCCCAGTCCTCTTCTACCTCAAAATCATAGACACAAATCTGGCTTCTCGCCCCTGGATCAGTCTGGACTTTTTGCTCCTGGTCCAGGTCCAATTTCTTTTCACAGTCCCAAGGTGTAGGAAGCCGCCAATTGATGCCGCTCTCAATATTTTTCTTATCTTTAATAGGTTTTCCGTCTTTTAATTAAATCGTAAAGTCGACAAAGGTTCTGCTGTGAAAAACGCTGATCCATGGCAACTGCATCGTACAACAGGCCGTTGCTGCGGCTTGGCGTCAAACATTGGGTAAAAGTCAGATTATTCCCTTTCTCTGCAAAATAAAAGGCCAGAGACGATGCAACAAAAGTAGTTCCAACGTTCTGACCCAGGCCGGTTACTGCAATATTCACTTTGTCTATGGGGTTTCCCGCCGCTGAAGTCAATCTGCCTTGACTTTCACGAATAAATAGCCTGTTCACTTGCCGCCTCCTGTAATTTGCAGTGTTCTTATCGTACCACCGCTTTATATGGTATATATTACCATATTTCTGCAAAAAATGGGCAAGCTTTATTGCATTTTCTGCTGCACTAATCCACAAACTTTGTTCTCAGTTCGATGGTATCAGGCAGACCTTTCATGTCTACTTTTACTACCGCACAAGGATAGCATGCCACTTGTGCCATATTTTCTGAATCAGCCGGATCCGCAAAGTTCGCATATACGATCAAATTACTCTTATCGTCTTTGCTCTCCAAAGCGACTTTCTCTACTTCGACCTCATAACCGGCTGTCGGCTTTTCGCCTCTTGTTACGATGACGTAGATATCTTTACCCACTTTACATGCCAAGGCCCTCTCAAGATCTCTGTATTCTGGTAAAATATCAGCTTCAATCTCTCTTGGCATAACTTTTTCCGCTACTTTCTCAAATTTTATATTTGTCTCTTTTGAGCTTACACCAAATGCCACAATTAGTCCTACTAAAACCACCGCAGCTACCGCAATTGCAATAATCTCTTTCTTCATAACCCAATGCTCCCTTTCCCAAAGTCTAATAAAACTTATGAGACAAGATTCGAAATTATGCAAGATATCTATGATATTCGGTTCATTTGAGCCTTGTTGTCCGCGTTACCATGCCAAAATTATCGAGCTGACTGCCCCGGCTGCGGACTTCTTTCTTCTAATATCCGCTTAGATAGTCCGCATACTCAGAAAAAGTTCTCGCGCCGTCTACCCATCTAAAAACCGTGATGCAAAAATATTTTAAGAATCGACAAAAAAAAGTCCAAAAACTGACATATACCGAAAAAATACTTGCTTTCCCTTTCTGCCTGTCGTATCTTGATGCTAACAAGAGAATCCATCAGTCAGAAAAATCAATAGGAAAAGGAGAACTGGTCATGAACAGCTTTATGAAACTTCTAAAAGATGAAACAGCAATTACAGAAATGATGAGAAACCCATATGGCGAGAAGATAGAACTCGACCTAAACGGTACGCATACATACAAGCAGAGATACGGCCAGCTAATGTTAGATTATAACGCAAAGACCCTTAAGCGAACAGAAAAGACATACCATGACGATTCCCCTGAGTATATACAGAAGAAACTTCCTGATTCTATAAAGATCTGCCCGCGCGTTGTTATTCAGATCCATTATATGAAAATCATGTTTTGCAGGCGCAATAAAGCAGTAATTCGGAGAGTTCCCGTATCAGTTCTGTCATGCAGTTTGCTTTGCATCTCACAGGACAGAATATCACAATATGCCGCTCAGATCAGGGGTCCAGCAGGGTTCAGTCATAGCAATGCAAACGAGGTTGTTTTGTTTCACTTAGCCCGATTCAGTCATTGTTACCTCTTCACGCAAAGTCTGCGGGGCCTCTTGAGCGGAACATCAATATGCGAAAGGCTGTTTACATGATTCGGCTGTGCCGCTGCGCCGTCATTTTTCCAGGAACGCCGGTCTCATTGTTGCGGAGGATAACCCTGGCGGTGACAGCCATACGCATAGCACCGACCAGATTATCATATATCTTAATTCTACCGAAGGTGCAAGCCTTCAATGAATCCCCAATATTCAATAGGAAAAAGGACCGGCTGATTGTGCAGCCGGCCCTTTTCCCAGTAAGTTCGTATGTACAAAACTAATATATTTCTTTTACTGCTCTGACGATATCCGCCGCAGTCATTCCATACTTTTCTTTCAGTTCGTCAGGTTTGCCCGATTCTCCATAAGTATCCAGTTGTCCAACCATTTCCATCTTGACAGGGCAATTCTTGACGATGACCTCAGCCACGGCGCTTCCCAGACCGCCCACTACAGAATGTTCTTCTGCGGTTACGATCTTTCCTGTTTCGCGGGCTGCTTTGATAATGATTTCTTCATCAAGAGGCTTGATGGTGTGCATGTCGATGACCCGCACGTCAATTCCTCTTCAGCCAGCTGGGATGCCGCCATCATGGCTTCTGCAACCATGATTCCTGTTGCGATGACGGTGACATCACTGCCCGGACGCAGCTCATTGCCCTTGCCCAGCTTGATATCCGCTGTCTCGTCATAGAAGGTGGGAACTGCAGCACGGCCGAGTCTCACATAAGCCGGACCATCGAAGTCGATGACCTGTTTCAAAAAGCAGTCTGGCACTGGCACCGTCAGATGGGTTGACTACGGTCATGCCCGGAATCGTGCGCATCAAGGCAATATCCTCAAAGGTCTGATGGCTGGCTCCGTCTTCACCTACTGTGATACCTGCATGGGTTGCACAGACCTTACATTGGCGCCGGTGTAGCCGATGGAGTTTCTGATAATTTCAAAGGCCCTGCCACTGGCGAACATCGCAAAGTCGATGCGCAGACCGTCTTGCCCGATAATGCCAGTCCACAGGCCACGCCGTACATGTTCTGCTCAGCGATACCCATATTGTAGAATCTTTCCGGGTAGGTCTTGCTGAACTCGTTGGTCATGGTAGATTTTGAAAGGTCGGCGTCTAAGACTACCAAATTTGGATTCTCAGCTCCAACCTCTACGAGAGTTTTACCGTATGCCGCTCTTGTTGCCATTTTCTCTGCCATTACCATTCACCTCCCAATTCCTCTACTGCCATCCTGGCTTCCTCTTCACTCGGCGCTTTGCCGTGCCAGCCAGGATTGTCTTCCATGAAAGAAACCCCTCTGCCTTTGTGGGTCCTCGCGATAATCGCCGTCGGTTTTCCTTTATATGTACGCGCTTTATCAAAAGCAGCAAAGATTTCGTCAAAGTTGTGTCCGTCGATGACCAGGACGTTCCAGCCAAAGGCGGCAAACTTTTCATCCACCGGCTTCACCGTCATGACATCATCATTTTTACCGTCGATCTGCAGACCGTTCCAGTCTACGATGGCGACCAGATTATCTAAGCCGTACCGTGCCGCTGACATGGCGGCTTCCCATACGATACCCTCCTGCAGCTCTCCATCGCCTAAAAGCGTATATACCCTGCCTGGGTTCTCGTCCATTTTGTTCGCCAGTGCCATACCGACGCTGACGGAAATACCCTGGCCCAGAGAGCCTGTGGACATTTCGATGCCTGGCACCTTTGTGCATATTAGGGTGTCCCTGGAACTTGCTTCCCAGCTTTACGCAGGGTCATCATTTCGCTGACAGGATAATATCCCCGCTCTGCCAGAGCCGCATACTGGACAGGGCCGGCATGTCCTTCGACAATATGAATTTATCCCTGTCTGCCTTTGCGGGTCAGCAGGGTCGATGTTCATCTCTTTAAAATACAGGGCCGTTACGATGTCCGCTGCAGAAAGTGATCCGCCGGGATGTCCTGACCCGGCACTATGTATTGCGCGAATAACGTCAATTCTGACCTTCGCGGCCAATTCCTCATAATGTTTTTGATCCATTCTTTTCCTCCATATAAATTTATATTATTTACGGGGGAGAACCGAAGTGAGATTCTCCCCATGAAAATCTAATTTAGTGGTTTTATTATTATCAGTAATACCCAGACTGACACTCAATGCCTGATCTACTGTCGGCAACTGACTGTCGCTGAGTGTACCAATGTGCTCCTTTAGTCTTCGCTTATCGATAGTACGAAGTTGTTCCATCAATACTACCGAATTCTTACTAAGTCCGCCATCGGTTGCTCCAAGCTCCACATGGGTAGGCAATTTAGCCTTATTTATCTGTGATGTAACTGCAGCCACAATAATCGTTGGGCTGTATTTGTTTCCTACGTCGTTTTGAACTACTAGTACTGGTCTGACTCCCCCCTTGTTCGAGCCGACAACCGGACTTAGATCTGCAAAGTAAAGGTCTCCCTTTTTACTATCAAGTCCAACACTCCTTGTCTTTTTACTCTGTCAACTCTTTTTAAGGCAAAAGGCACATAATCTGCTATATCGCTGGCCGTGAGGCCGTATTCTCCAAGTTTGTCTGCTGCCAGGTCACCTGACAGTCCGTGTACAAATACTCCGGCTTTGGCCGCATCTTCCGGTGCAAGGCCCTGGCCCGCCAAAGAAGTGATGATGCCTGTTAGCACATCACCCGATCCGGCAGTCGCCATTCCCGGTTACCTGTAGTATTAGTATATGCGTCTTCATCGGAAACGGCTACCAAGGTATTAGCACCTTTTACAATTATCATACAGCCGTATTTCTTCCGTAAAAAAGAGGCAATCTCTATTCTCGTAAGGTCTGCGATGTTCGCGTTGCCTAAAAAGCCTTTTGGCCTCACCTATATGAGGTGTCATGATTACGGACGCTTCAGTTTTTCGAACCAATTGCTGCAACTCATCGTATTTTTGCAATCGTGTTGAGTCCATCTGCATCGATCACGACAGTCTTATCAAAATCCTTTAGAATCATCTTTAAGATGTTCTTTGATCGTCTATCAACTCCCCATTCCGGGCCTATTGCTATGCAATCATACTGCATTAGGTCATCCTTCGTATTACCCCACTCCATACATATGGCTTCCGGTACGGAAGTTTGGAGACTTAGGAAGATCTTTTTATTGGTGCAAATCTTGACAAGACCGCTGCCACATCTTATGGCAGCCTTGCTGGCGAAAAATGGCGGCGCCTGCCATTTCCCTTGATCCTGCAACAATCAAAACCTTTCCACAGTCCCCTTTATGTACATCTACGGGGCGCTTAATAACAGTATGGACATATCCGCGATCAATTAAACCTCTTATTTCCATTTATTTTTTCACCTTATCAAATATCAACGTCGATTCTATTTTCTCTTCTTCCGAGTCGGACTGGTAGATGAGGTAGAGTTTTTCTTCTGATTTGAACTTGTAAGAGAGTGTCTGCTTCTTCTTCATATCATACCATGTGGACGGCGGATCAAAGTCTGCATTGTCGATGCATTTCAATTCCAATTCGCGATCGGAAAGAATCTTGACCGTTCCCTCGATACCAGGATTTCCTGCCTCATCGTCATATATGATGAACTTACCATCCTTGGTAATCTGCAGTTTTAGATAGCCGGTGTAGTTATCCGGATCGTTGAGAGGATTGTCCTCACATTCCCAATCCCCTACAAAGGCGCCAGCTCGTCCTGCTTGTCCGGTTTCTCCTGCGGCGGCTCCTCCTTGCAGGCGTTCAAGGCAAAACTGCCCGCACACACCAGCACGATCAAAATCCCAATTGTAAATTTCCTCATGAATCCTACCTCATTTAAAATACAGCCAAAATCTCTGCATCAGTTATAACCCCAAAAGCAACATGGCCATTGCAAAATAGATGGACAGGGCTACCATATCGGAAACAGAAGATATGGCCGGATTTGCAATCAGCGCCGGGTCCAGTTTCAGTTTCTTGACAAAGAGCGGTATCATACTGCCGATGATCTTTGCAAAGATGACGATGGCCAGCATAGCCGTGCAGACAGTCAGCGATCATAGCGCTCTGCCCGTCCAGCCAGTAGACCCTGGCAAAGTTCAGCGCGCTGAGAATCGCCCCGATCAAAAATCCGATTCTCACTTCTTTCCATAGTATTTTAAATACATCAGAAGTGTCCACTTCGTCTGTAGCCAGTCCGCGGATGATCAAAGTCGCCGCCTGAGAACCGGTGTTTTCCGCCAGTGCCCATGAGCATCGGCATATAAGCTACAAGGCTGATGATCTGTGACAGCCTTCCTTCAAAGCTGGTGATGATCATGCCAGTAAAGATGTAAGCGATCATCAGGATGACCAGCCAAGGTAATCGGTTGATGACATGCTGCCATACAGACATATCCAGATATCCCTTGTCGGAATTCTCCCAGTCGATGACGCCGTTCATTCTCTCGATATCTTCTGTCGCCTCTTCTTCCATGACATCCAGAATATCGTCGACGGTGATGATGCCCACCAGTCTCTGTTCCTTATCTACGACAGGAATGGCAAGAAAACCGTACTTCTTGAAATCCTCGGATACGTCCTCCTGGTCGTCGTATACATTTTCATAGACGTAATCCGTGCGCATGATGTCCTTGATCTTAATCTCGTCATCAGAAATAACCAGAGTACTCAGAGACACGATTCCAATCAGCTTTCTGCCGCTGTCTTTGACGTAACAAGTATAGACGGTTTCCGCATCCATGCCCACTTTCTTGATATATTCGAGCGCTTCGCCCACAGACCAATCCTTCTGCAGGCTGATGTAATCCGGCGTCATCAGACTTCCTGCACAGGTATCGGGATAATTTAAAATGTATTGATCAGCTTTCGTTCGTTCTTCGGTGTCTTCTCGAGAATCTTGTCTACCACATTGGCCGGCAGTTCTTCCAGCACGTCGATCTTATCGTCAAAGTCCATCTCCTGCACGATAAAGGTGATTTCTTTATCGGTAATCCCATTGACGATCTCGACCTGATCGTCTGTGGGCAGTTCTGAAAACACTTCTACTGATACATCTTTGGGAAGGAGCCGGAATAAGATGATCGTCATGTCGATATCCGTTTCCTCTGTAACTTCTTCCAACAGTTCTGCAATATCTACACCGTTATATTTTAATAACTCGTCTCTTGCCTGGAAATACTTCTTGTTCTCCAATAATTCCAAGATCTTTTCTAAGGATTCTTCCATCAGCATATCGGAATCCATCATGATATTATCCATCGGTATGTTCCTCACTTTCCATGTATTTCCCTATCTACACGAAAAGTATACGAATTAGGATCTATTTTTTGCGTGAAGACAGGAATCGTCTTTGATGACTTATAAAGTTATTGCTTCGTTTAGAGTCGGGCCCGTTATCCATATCTTCACTTCCTCTCATTTATTTACTCTATACGACAAAGCGCAAGTATTAACACTTAATTATACCCCACATACGACAAACTTTGCAACCATTTTGTGTACGCCCCACTTTAGCAATGTACATTGCGAAATCATTGGAATTTCAACTATTATATCAAGTTGATGTTTCAAAAGAAAAACATTGGGAAAAGGTTGACTACAAATTCTCAAAGTGTTATATTGAAAGTAACGGCGACAATATTTACAACTTTTAGTAAATAATTTTAAAGAAAAGAGGAGATCGAAATGGGTAAATTAGTTGAGCAATACATTGAGATTGCTAAGAAGAGAAATCCTGGCGAACCAGAATTTTTACAGACAATTGAAGAGGTTCTTACTTCCATCGAACCAGTTCTTGAAGCACATCCTGAATATATAGAAGCAGGATTAGTGGAGAGATTGATCGAGCCTGAAAGAGGAATCAGCTTTAGAGTACCTTGGGTTGACGACAACGGCAAAGTACAGGTCAACAGAGGTTACAGATATGAATTCAACAGCGCACTTGGACCTTACAAAGGCGGCCTGAGATTTGCAGCAAATGTATACCCAGGAATCATCAAATTCTTAGGTTTTGAACAGATCTTCAAGAACAGCTTGACTGGTCTTCCTATCGGCGGCGGCAAAGGCGGCTCCGACTTTGATCCTAACGGCAAATCAGATGCAGAAGTCATGAGATTCTGCCAGTCATTTATGACAGAGCTTTACAGACATATCGGTCCTCACACTGACGTTCCTGCTGGAGATATCGGTGTAGGCGCAAGAGAAATCGGTTACTTATTCGGACAGTACAAGAGAATCGTCAACAGATACGAAGGCGTTCTCACAGGCAAAGGTTTATCCTACGGCGGATTAGCAGGCAGAACAGAAGCAACTGGATACGGAATCGTATTCTTTGCAAGAGAAATGCTGAAACACTGCGGAGAAGAAGTCAAAGGGCAAGACTGTTGCAGTTTCCGGTTTCGGTAACGTAACTTGGGGAACAGTTCAAAAACTCAACGAATTAGGCGCTAAGGTCATCACGATTTCCGGACCAGACGGATACATCCACGATCCAGAAGGCGTTACTGGCGAAAAAGTTGATTACCTTCTTGAGCTGAGAGGATCCGGCAAGAACATCTGCGCACCTTACGCAGACAAATTCCCTAGCGCAACGTTCTACGCTGGAAAGAAACCTTGGGAAGTAAAAGCTGATCTCTACATCCCTTGCGCAACACAGAACGAAATCCGCATCGAGGATGCTAAGACAATGGTTGCTAACGGTTGTAAGTATCTCTGCGAAGGCGCTAACATGCCTACGACTAACGAAGCCATCGAATACTTACAGGAAAACGGCGTTATTGTCGGACCATCCAAGGCAGCAAATGCCGGCGGCGTTGCTACTTCATGTATCGAAATGGGACAGAACGCTGGTCACACAGTCTTCTCACCTGCTCAGGTTTATGAACAGTTAGAGACAATCATGGTGAACATCCATAAGGCTGCTGCTGACGCTTGTGAAAAATACGGCATCGGCTACAACTTGATCGCTGGCGCTAACATCGCTGGATTCGAAAAAGGTTGCAGAAGCTATGATGGCTCAGGGCATCGTATAATGGCACTTGCCACAGTTTCTGAAAGAAACTGATGGAAGGCCTTATGCTTTGGGAGGCCTAACCCGATTTGGCGAAGCAAAATCGCTGGTAGGTCCCCGGTCAAAAGTGCAGGAGCTATGCTCCATGGCATGACGGCCAATCCCCAAGAGTGCGAGCATCTTGTGCGATGCACGATTGATGGATTTAGTCGTATAAATCGATCATCGAACCAAAATTTAGAGGACTGCGGAATGCAGTCCTCTTTTTTTTATTATGTAGGAATTATCGATGCAGTCGAAATTGATGGAATATCAAAGAAAGTACCTTGAGAAGAGTCGCCCTTTTTTCATGTGACGAACATTATATTATAGTTCTTTTCGTTTCACCATGTAACGTCCCAGGTACAGCAAGAGCAGCAGCAGCCAGGACAGCCCTTCGGCGTAGGCGATAACCATATTGCCGCTGTAAGAAACCAGCGTATAGGACATGATGATTCTTGCAATCAGGGACAGAATTCCTGCGATGCTGGAAAAGGTAACATCCCCTACCCCTTCTAATACGCCGCGGACTGACATGGACAGTCCATATATCACATAGAAGGCGGCAATGCGCTGGAAGAAGTCGCGTCCGATTCTTGCTGCTTCCGCTTCTACACCGAACATGGAGATCAGATATCCTCCAGTAGGAATCACCAGCACTGTCAATGCCAGAGAGATACCGATCATCAGCACTGTACCGATTTGAAAGAATTTGCGGATGCGTTCTTTATCTCTGGCTCCATTGGCCTGTGCGACCATGGTTGCAATCGCTGAACCCAGATTGATAATCGGCAGCAAGATAATCGTGTCTACCCGGTAAGCAGTCGTTATGGCTGCCACGGTCTGGGTGCCAAACCCATTCATGAAGTTTTGCAGAAACAGGCTGCCAAAGGCGCCGACACTGGATTGAATCATAGGCGGTGTTCCCAGCTGCAGCCCTTCTTTCACCGTTGTCAAATCCACCATATGTCTGTCAAATCGGAAGCGCAGTATCTCGTGCTTTTTCACTGTATAGCAGATGATGAAGATCATCATCAGGATCTGAGAGATGACCGTCGCCGCTGCCGCCCCTTCTACGCCCCACCGTAACACTGCTACGAACAAAATGTCCAAGAGTACGTTGGTGACCGAAGAAAACAGGATTGCCCAGAAAGGCGCTTTGCTGTCTCCAATCGCCCGCAGCACCGCAAAGTAAACATTATAGACCGCCAGAAACGGGATGCCGATAAAAATCATTTGTAAGTAAGTTTTTGCCAGCCCAGTGATATCCCCCGGTGTATGGAGCACACTGAGAAGAGGTGCAGTAAAGAGCGCCCCGACGACAGTAAAAACCAAAAAGGCACATCCTACGATGATTAGGAAGGTGGATAAAATCCGGTGTATGCTATCTGTCTCTCCACTGCCGTATTTGTGCGCAAAGAGAATGGATAATCCCATGGTAAACCCAGTCATGGCCATGATATAAAAAATTGGTGACGGTTCCCGTCGCACCGATGGCCGCCAAAGCCAGTTCTCCTTCTACGTTTCCTACGATAAAAGCATCCGCCCAGTTGTACAACTGCTGCAGCATGCCGCTGAGAATGAGCGGCAGACTGAAGCGAACCAATACAAAGGGGCTAAGCTTTTCTTTTCCCGGTTCTCTGTTCACGTTGTATTCCTCATAATGGCCTTGTCACAGTTTGCCTGGCAAACTGATGAAAGCTTTCTTATGTTATGGAGACCATGCCCGATTTAGCGAAACGAAATCGCTGGCAGATCCCCGGTCAAGAGTGCAGGAGCTAGGCTCCGTGGCGCGCAGGCTGCCAACGCCCAAACCTTTCGTTTGGCTGCGTCGTATAAAGAACCAAAAAGTGGCTGCGCCACTCCGCTGGGAACCCTAGGTTCCCTTCGGCGCCTACTATGCAGGCTGAGCACCCTCCTGAAGGCGGCGAGGGGAATCCCCTCTGCACACCCCTTTTTTTGTTTAATAGGAAATCCATATTTCTTATTAAACAAAAAAAGTGCCCAGGAATCGCCTTGCAGCATTTTCTCAAATGCTGTACCTACGGCTCATCCTAAACACCTTGTAATCCCCATCCGGTGAAGGGAAGGTCTCCATTCTGTTCTATTCATTCTATAATATGCCATTTTGCTTGTCAAGGAATTCCGGGCGTTTTCTATCACCCGTCTACCTCAAGAATGAATCATGTCCTTATTTTCTCTCGAAACGGCGCAATCGTCAAAATTTCACCCCTGCGGCGCCGGATTCACTGATCACATGAGGAAAATTCATTCCAATATATACCATTATTATCGTTTTATTTCATAAATTAGCAGGATTTCATACATCACGTTTGCATTACATAATTATACGAATTATATTTTTGCCTCATTTTTCTTCTTTTTTTATCTCTTCCCGCATCAAAACCTGGAAAAACGGCGTCAACCCGCTTTTATTTCAGCATTTGCGCCGTTTCCTCCAGTTCAAACAACATTTCAGAAAAGAAGCTTATGCCAGTGGCTTTGTCAGAAGTCTCCTATTGTTGTATAATGAAAGAAACGATTGCATCATAAGGAGGTTTATCATGGCATTACAATATCACACCAAATTAAATACCGGGGATGTGGCGCCTTACGTCCTGCTGCCGGGAGATCCCAAGAGAGTCCAGGTGGTCGCATCTTACTGGGATGAAGCCCATCAAGTAGCGGATAACAGGGAGCACGTGACCTATACCGGCACCTACAAAGGCATGCCGATTTCCTGCACCAGTACGGGCATGGGCTGTCCCAGCACGGCCATCGCCATGGAAGAACTGGCTCGGACAGGCGCACGTACCTTCCTGCGGATCGGCACCTGCGGCACCTTCAGGACTTTATCAAGAACGGCGACATCATCGTCTTTGACTCCGCCTGTAGGTACGACGGCACCACCGACCTCTACGCACCGCCGGAGTACCCTGCCGCCGCTCATTACCAGGTCATCAACGCCTGCGTTGCCGCCATGGAGGAGCTGCAATACCCTTATCACGTGGGCACTACCCGCACTGCCGACACCTTTTTTGCCGGCCATCCCCGCCCGGGTTCGTCTTTCAACGATTATTGGCACTCCTCCTGGGAACATTTCTTTGAGGATTTGAAGCGGATGAACGTATATGGGGCTGAAGTGGAAGCCAGCATCGTCCTGGTTCTCGCCCGCCTCTGGGGACTGCGTGCCGGCGGCATCGCCGTCTGCCTGGACAACCTGCTCACCGTCTCTGGAGACGAAGGCAGATTCGATCCCGACGCACAGCTTGAGCATTCTGACCACAGCATAGAAAAACTCAGCAAAGCCGGATGCGAGGCTCTTTATGCCCTCTATCTGGCCGATCAGCAGAAGAACTAGCAATTTTTCTTTACTGGCACCTGTGCAGTGACGATAGCTGCAAAGATCAGCACACAGCCCAGGACTTCTCTCTGATTGAGGCTCTCTCCCAGGACGAGCCAGCCTGCCAATACAGCAAATACTGATTCCAAGCTGAGAAGCAGAGAGGCAATGGTCGGATGAACGCCCTGCTGACCTAGATTTTGCAGCGTATAGGCGATACCGCCCGACAGAACGCCTGCATAGAGGGAGAGACCAGACCGCATCTTGGGAGAAGAGTGCCTCAGCCCAGGTCTGCAGTCCTCCAAAGAAATCCCTATGTCAAAACATGCCATAGGGATTGCCGCCAGCGCAGATGCCGTAAAAAACTGGATGCACACCATTCTGACCACATCGACTTTGTTCATGAACCGGTCAACTGTCAAAATGTGCAGCGCACTCATCAGTGCGGCGAAAAGGATCAAAAGATCTGACATCTGCAAAGAGAGGGAGCCTTTGATACAAAGCAGATAGAGGCCTGCCAGCGTAACCGCGACGGCAAGCCAGACATTCCAGGAACACTTCTTTTTCAGAAACAGGCCCAGGATGGGAACAATGACAATATAGCAGGAGGAGAGAAATCCAGCTTTTCCGGATTGCGTTCCCATGTACAGGCCCAGCTGTTGAAAGATGGACACAAAGCATAGAAACACGCCGCACAAGATGCCGCCAATCCATAGATTTCTCTGATTCTTCCTTGTCGGCGGCATGCAGTCAGTAATCCCCAGCGATTAAACAGGCTGCGCAGGGGCAACATCATAAGACCTGCCAGAAAGTAACGCAGACAGCTGAAGGAATAGGGACCGATAGCATCACCGCCTTTACTCTGGGCGACAAAAGCTGCACCCCAAATCAAAGCAGTTATCATTAAATAACAAGAACATCTTACCTGTCTCTTTCTCCATCATCGTCTCCTTCTAAACGTTTATGCTTCGACAGCAGCCAGGGCTTCCTGCCGTTCCTTCTCCCGTTCGATCAGAATCTGCTGGTACTCTTCCTCCGTCATCTTCTCCATGGTGATGCCGGTGAAGCCGTAGAAGGCGGATACAAACGGGCAGATCAGATTGAGGAAGGCATAAGGTGCATAACCGCCCGCGCCCCACTGCGGGATGCCGAAGACGCCCTGCATGTACGCGCCGCAGGCATTCCACGGCACCAGATTGAGGTCAGGGTCGCCGAATCCTCCAGGATACGGGACAGGTTCTTCCGCTTGAGCCGCATGTCCTCGAAAACCTCCTTGTACATCCTGCCTGTCATGACGATGGACAGGTACAGGTCGCCAGGGATGATGTTGATGAAGATCGCCGTACACAGGGTCGTGACGACCACGGAGCCCCTTCTCTTCACGTGGCGCATCATGGTTTCCGTGATGACGCCCAGCATGCCGGTGCAGTCCATGATGCCGCCCAGCGCCAGGGCGCAGAGCATCAGGTGGATGGTCCACATCATGGAATCCATGCCGCCGCGGGTCAGCAGTTCCACCAGTTCAGGCAGGACGCTGTCCGGATCTGCAAACTCAAACCCGTAGTGCCAGACTGCAGGGATGTCCCCACCGGGGTTCCCTGGAAGATCACGCCAAAGATGCTTCCCAGGATCGCACCGAAGAGCATCCCCGGTAAAGCCGGGAGCTTCAGGGCGATCATGACGATGACGAACAGCGGCGGCAGCACCAGCAGCGGGTTGATATTGAAACAATCAAGGATGCCGCTGCGAATAGCCTCCACCTGGGACATATCCGTGCTGCCCGAGTAACGGGTGCCCAGGATCGCATAGAGAACCAGGGCGATGATCAAAGTCGGTGTCACGGTATAGACCATGTGGCGGATGTGCTCAAAGAGGTTGACACCTGCCACGGCAGATGCCATATTGGTCGTATCGGAAAGCGGGGACATCTTGTCGCCGAAATAGGCACCGGAAATGACCGCGCCCGCTGCGACGCCAGTAGGGATGCCCAGACCGCCGCCGATGCCGATCAGGGCGATTCCCACGGTGCCGCAGGTACCCCAGGAAGTTCCGTCGACAGGGGAGACGATGGCGCAGATGATGCAGCTTGCCACCAGGAACAGTCCCGGCGTCAGGATTCCCAATCCATAATAGACCATGGCCGGCACGATGCCCGCCTGAATCCAGGAGCCGATCAGAGCGCCAGTGACGATGATGATCAGGATGGACTGCATGGTGCTGTTGATGGACTTCAGCAACCCTTTCTCCATGACTGGCCATTTCCAGCCGTTAATAGCCGCCACCAGGGCTGCGAACACGGCGGATATAATCAGGCCTACGTGGATATCGCCGTAAGAGCAGGCGAAAGCGCTGCCAAAGACACTCTCCAGTACGCCGAGACAATAGCAAATGTTAAAGGCAGTCACCACGATAACCAGTATCGCCTGCCAGAACGGAATCTTCTTTCCCATCTTCTTTTCCTCCTATCTATTCAGTTGTACCTACTTTTCAATTACCGTCAAAATCCGCAGCAGATCGCTGAGCACGCCGTATGCGGTCTGGTCGATCTCCGGCTCATAGACATGTTCAATGACTGAGACATCGCCCATCAAATCAGTGGTCAGGGTCACACAGGCAGCAGTGCCGTTGATAGAGGCAAAGAGCGCGTCCCCGCCAACGAGCTGCGGACCGACTGTGCCGATCGGCCTGCCATTTTCGATTTTGCCGTGGCAGAGCAGTTTGTATTTCTGACCGCGAGCCTTGGCCTGGTCAATCTGCTCCTTGGTGATTGCACCGATGCCCTCCCGCCTGATCTCCTGCGGTGTGATTTTTTTACGTCCATCAGAACGTTCATCAAAGCGGTCAGTTTCGCTGCCGCATCCCATCCTTCCAGGTCCATGGCAGGATCTGCTTCGACAAAGCCTCTCCTCTGTCCTTCCTTTACCGCGTCTTCGTATGCCACGCCCTTTTCCATCTCGTTCAAAATGTAATTGGTCGTCGCATTGAGGATTCCTTTGATTTCCGTGATCCGACATCCCATCAGGGTTTCTTTCGCCAGGTTAAAGACTGGAACGCCATCCATGACGGCGGCCTCGTGGCAGAAGCAGACGCCCTTTGCCGCTGCCAGATCAGAAAGTTCCCTATAAGCCCAGGCGACCGGTCCTTTGTTGGCAGTAATCACGTGTTTTCCTCTATTGATGCCGTCTCTGATATGCTCGATGGCAGGCATCCCTGTCAGAATATTGATGGGCGTCAGCTCTATGAGAACATCATAATCAGCTTCCGCGATGACCTCCATCGCGCTTTTTCTTCCCGTCAAACACCTGGTCGTCGAGATGTTCTATGTCGATGCCCCTGCTGTCTGTGAGCGCACCTTTGCTCCTGGTGCAGATGGCAGTGATCCGGACCTCAGTATCAAAATTTTCACAGATATCATCCGTCTTCTGACGGAGCATCCTTGCAAACGCCTTTCCCACATTGCCGCAGCCGATCAAAGCCAGTTTGATTGTCTTCATTTTTCCCCTCACCAATCTAAATACCGGACGGACGGCTCAGCCATCCGTCCGGCCATCCTGCCGTTATTTTCCTAAGACCAGTTTGTCAACAGCATCCTTGTAGTATGCGATGTCGTCTTCTGTGTGCAGTGCTTCCTTCTCTTTCAGGAGCGGGTACATGAAGTAGACGAGCAGGCCCTTCTCGGTATGCAGTCTGTTCTCCGCCTGCGGGATCAGGATGGACTGCTCGCTGTCCCATACATCGTCTGCGATTTCGTAGCCGCGGTTTCCCGGCAGGTTGTGCATCACTTTGACTGACGGCTTCGCCTTAGCCAGCAGTTCCCTGTTGACCGCGTACTTCGGATAGAAGGTGGCGATCTTCTTGTCCTTCAGATGGTCACTGCCGTGGTACCACCATGCATCCGTGGCGATGAAGTCCACCTGGTCGATGTATTCATACGGATCATTGGTCTGGATGAACTTCCCGCCGGATTTCTCCATCTCTGCCTTGCAGTATGCCACGTCTTCCGGCGCCATTTCCGCTTCCTCTGGTGCACAGGAGATGAAGGTCACGCCCATTTTGGACAAAAAGTCTTGCCTCTGTCCTGCAGACGCCGCCGATGTTGTCGCCCAGCACGGAGTTGTCGCCGATGAACATGTAGACCAGGTCCTCGATCTTCTTCCCCTCTTCCATGTATTCCGTCATGGTGAACAGGTCACAGAGGGCCTGAGTCGGGTGCATGCACTTGGAGCTCATGCCGCTGAATACCGGGACATCGGAATATTTCGCCAGCTCGATGATGGTGTCCTGGGATTCCGTCCTGATCTCGATGGCATCGCACATGCCGGACAGTACCTGGGCCGTGTCCTTGATGGTCTCACGGTCCTCGCCGCAGTGCAGCGTCTTGGTCTCCAGATAGAGGGCATGGCCGCCCAGCTGGGTCATGGCTGCCTCAAAAGAGACCCTGGTCCTTGTGGACGGCTGGTCGAACATCATAGCCAGGGACTGGTCCTTCAGCAGCGGCAGACGGATACCCTTACGCCCGCATCCTTCAGTGTTCTGATCACCTTGAGCATCTCAAGGTATTCTTCCTTTGTAAAATCATCTGTCTCGATAAAGTGTCTTACTTCCATTGTTTTTTCCTCCTATATGTCAGAATGTAATATCTTCCCTCACTAACGGCATGCTCATACATCTCGGGCCGCCTCTGCCTCTCGACAGCTCGCCGCACGGCATCTGCAGGACGCGGATTCCGTGCTTCTCCAGAAGCTCGTTGGTCACTTCGTTGCGGCTGTAGGTCACTACCGTGCCCGGTGCGATTGCCAGAGTATTGGTCCCGTCGTTCCACTGCTCCCCTTTCAGCGTCGATGTAGGAGCCGCCTGCACAGCGGAACACCTGTACACTGTCAAGGCCCAGGGTTCCGGCCAGAACCTTCTCCACCGGGGCGGAACGGTCTTTGTATACCAGCTCTCCATCCCTGCCCAGGCTGATTTCAAAGACGTTCAGCGTCGCCTCGATGCCGGGATGGATGGTGAATTTGTCATAGTCGATCATGGTCAGCACCGTATCCAGGTGCATGAACTTCCTGTCGTGGGGGATGGTGAAGGCCAGCACCTTCTTGAAGGAATCCCTCGGCAGGATGTTGCGCGCCAGCTGCTCGATGGCTTCCGGCCTGGTCCTCAGGCTGCTGCCGATGGCGATGACGTCCTTTGACAGGACGGCGATGTCCCCGCCCCTCGATGCCGAAGGGGCTCTCGTTGCTGAGCCACATGGGCGTATCCCCGTCGGCAAAATCCGGGTGGTTACAGAAGATGTGCTGCCAGACCACGGTCTCCAGCTCCCTGCCCAGCTTCTCCATGTTGTGGAAGCTCATGCCCCGTCCGATGGAGGAACCGGGATCCCTGGTGTAGTACAGGTTCGCCAGGGGCTCCGTATAGTACAGCTCGTACTCCGCGTCGGGGAAGAAGCGGCAGAAGTCCGCAGCCCCCGTTCCCCGATGTCGCCCTTCCTGACGCCTGCCATGATTTTGTCCGCCATGGCGCGGGCGTCCAGGGACAGCAGGTATTCCGCCAGCTGGCCCCGCAGGTGCCCGTTATGGATGCCGTGGACGTCCAGGAACCGCTCCAGGAATGCCCCGCGGCTCCCTTCCCTGTCGAAGGATTCCCGGAACAGGTCTTCGATGTAGACCACCTCCGTGCCCTCTGACCGCAGGATGTCCGCGAAGCAGTCGTGCTCGTACTGTGCCCCCTTCTTCCACGGGATGTCGTCGAAGAGGTGGCGCGGCATGGTCTGGGGATCACGCCGTCGATCTCGTCCCCGGGCCTGTGGAGCATGACCTTCTTTCAGTCTTCCGATCTCCGAATAGACGTTAATCTTACTCATTGTTTCTCCTTTCTATTTCACTATTGCTAAACACTCTGATTTTTCTATCCTGTCAAATGCTTCTTTCAGCACAGGAATCTCTACTGTACAGGCAATCCGCAGATAACCTTCTCCGCAGCTGCCAAAGGCATTTCCCGGCAGCATCAGCACGTGGCATTCCTGCAGGATTCTTTCGGCAGCCTCCTCTGAGGTCATCCGGGTGTCTCTGATGTTGATAAACAGGTAGAAACTGCCTTTTGGCGGCTGGATGACATGCATGCCGGGAACCCTGTTGATTCGTTCCGCCGCATAACACATCCTTTCCCGAAAGGTTGCAACAAGCTGCGGCTGAATCTCCTTGCGGCAGCGCAGCGCATGAATCGCAGCTCTCTGGGAAATAGACGGCGCGGTAAAGACCACGTTTTCGTTGATCTGCTGAATCACTTTGATGATATGGGGCGCGGCGATGATGTTTCCAACACGCCAGCCTGTCATGACATAATCCTTTGAAAACTGTTCAGCGTAATTGTCCGCTCCGCCATGCCCGGCAGAGATGCAAAAAAGGAACAAAGGGATGCTGATAGCTGTACGCCGTATAGATTTCATCTGAAATGACTACGAGATCGTACTCCTCAGCAATGGCTGCAATCTGCGCCATGGTCTCCCGTGTCAGGCAGCTCCCCGTCGGATTGTTGGGTGAATTGATGACGATCGCCTTCGTTCGTTCCGTTATGCAGGCTCTCAGCCTGGCGAGGTTGATCTGAAAATCCTCATTCTCGAAAGTATCCAGCTCTATGGGAATTCCCGCGCCAGTTCCACCTGCTGGGGATAAGGCGTAAAATGGGGTGACTGCAGAATCACCTCGTCGCCGTCGTCTAGTACGGCTTCCAGCGCCAGATACATGCCCAGGGAAGCAGATGCCGTGACAAAGACCTCTTCATCGGCACCATCCATCTCAAATTCTTCCTTGTAGTAGTTGCAGATTTCTTTCCGCAGTTCGGGGTCGCCCCTGAAATCGGTATACTTGGTGTGACCGGATCTGGCGTCCTCATAGGATTTGTCGATGATGATCTGCGGTGTCACGATATCGGGATCTCCCAGGCTCAGGTTGATGACGTCGTCAAAGCACTTTGCCAGCACATCGGACTGTCCCATAGCCGTAGCCTGATCTTTCCAGTATCGTTTTGCAATAAACCGATGTTTCATTGTCTTAAATTTCTTTTAACAGTCCCGCGATGATGTCCAGACCCCTTCTGCAGTACGTCCGGGCTGAAGGCATAGCCGATTCTGATGCAGTGCTCCATCTCGAAACAAGAACCCGGCGTCGTCAGAACGCCTCTCTCCTTGACCAGGCGGACGCGAAATCAAAAGGACGGAATGTCTTTGTCGTAATACACCAGGGCTGTCGTACCGGCAACAGGTCTCACGTAGTCCACACCTTCCGTCTCCTTCACCCACTTGTCGAGGACGTTTCTTCCTTCCAACAGGATCTTGGCATTTCTCTCGTAGAGCTTATCTTTATGCGCAAAGAGCCAGGCTTGCCAGAATATCGTCGATGTAGCCGCAGCTGATGGTGTCGTAATCTCTTCTGCCGCAGAACTGTTTCATGATTTCCTGATCCTTTGTCGCGATCCAGCCGATGCGAAGGCCTGCAAGACCGAAAACCTTAGACATGCTGGACGTCGAAATGCCCTTGTCATAGAGAGATCGGCAATGGAATACATGTAGCTTCCGTCCTCTGAAATGCCTCTGTACGCTTCGTCGCAGAGTATGTAAGCTCCCCACCTTGTCAGCCATCTTGACGATTTCCATCATGACGTCTTCTGGAACAAAAGCGCCCGTCGGTTATCCGGATTGCAGATGGAAATCAGCTTCGTGTTCTCATCGATCAAAAGCTTCCATCTCCAGAAGGTCAGGTACAAATTCATTCTCTTTCTTCAGCCAGAGCTGTCTCACCTCGGCACCGATGGATTCAGGAATGGAATAGTGCTGCTGATAGGTCGGCAGTACGGTGACGACATTATCGCCCCCGGTCTACCAGCGTCGCGATGACCATGTGGTTGGCGCTGATTCCGCCGTGGGTCGGCACCACGTCTTCCGGCGTCAGATCTCTGTAGAGGCCTGCAATCCCTTTCTTCAGTTCAGGGGAGCCGTGGATATGTCCGTATACCAGTCTCTCCCTTTCAGCCCTGACAGAAATGCGTCCGGATCTTTTCCACAGAGTTCCAATAACTCCCCGACTTCCAAAGAGTCGATACAGGTTTCTCCCAGGTCGTAAGTCAAAAAATCCTTCGTACTCATCCATCCAGCGTTCCACTTTAAATCTTTCCAGTTTCATAATGCATTCTCCTTTGTTACTTTCTATAATTCTATTGTCTGTCCCAAGCCTTGCTTTTTGCCTCTCTGATGGCAAGCATGCCTGTGGCCAGATCAAGAAGTGCGGTTCCTGTAGCATCGAAGACGGTAATCTGTTCATCATCCTCTCTGCCCGATGCTTTTTCCTGTGATGATATCACCGATGATGCCGCTGATATTTTCTCTGTTCATGATGCCTTTTTTGATGGGAATCTCAATTTCTCCCACGTTGATACATTGCTCGATATCGTCCGTAAAGACCTTTGCATCTGCGAAGATTTCCGGGTCGATTTCCTCTTTGCCCGCCATGTCGGATCCGATGCAGGAAAAAGTGGGTTCCCGGCTTGACCCATTCCTTTTTTGATGATGGGTTCTCGCGAAGGCGTGACGGTGATGATGATATCACTTGTGCCGGTCGCCTCTGCAATGTCTTTTACCGCGGTAAATTCTGCTTTTACATCCTCTATGCCAAAGTCTTTTGCCAGGGTGCCTCTGAGGTTTTTTACAAATCTGTCTGCATTGTCATAGTCCAGTCCGTCATAGACCATCACCTTTTCAATTCCAGGGAAGCTGAGCAGGGTTGCCGCTGCCTGGAAGGTTGCCACGTGTCCTGCCCCCACGATCAGCAGATTTTTTCGCATGCTTTTCTCGCCAATAGCTTTGCCCCGATGGCGCCGGCAGCACCGGTTCTGATGCCTGTAATATGGGAACCGTCCAGCAGCCCGACAGGCGCTCCGGTCTTTGCATCAAAGATCAAAATGGTGCCCAGCAGTGCCGGCAGGCCTGCCTTGCCGTTCTCCTCAAACCAGGATACTGACTTCAGGCCGTAGATACCGGCATCCTTCAGCCATCCTGACTTGATATCCATCTCCGCACTGCCCGGCACAAACTCCTCTGTAATCAAAGGATAAATTGCCGAAGCCCCGGCAGACTGGGCCCGATAGACTTCTTCTATGGCAGCAATCACGTCCTCCATCTTCAGCACCTTGACGGTGTCTTCCATTTTTACGACCTTCATCTCTAACATTTTCTCGTCTCCTTTCCGCCTCTGTTCGATTTCAATAACATTTTACTTGCAGACAAGTCTGTTTTTTAGTATTTTTTTTGAATTCTCTCTATATTTTTTGGTATTTTACCAATCGAAATTGGCGGAGATCTGTTTATAATTAGATGTATAGAAAAAAACAGCGGAGGAGGTTTTAGAATGGCACTGACAGTAAAAGATATCCTGCAGCTTGACGGTCTTTCAAAGATGCGTCTCATCGCAGGCGAGGGCGGTCTGGATCGTTACGTGGTTTCCCTCGGCATCGCAGATAATGAATTTTCTTCCTTTGCCGATCAATCAGAAAGGAACGTCTTTGAGGCGGACATGATCATACTGAGCACCCTGCTCTTTGCCAAAGAAGAACCTGGCCTCATCCTTTCAACGACAAAATTTCTCTGTGAAATCGGCGCTGCCGCCTTTCCCTGTAAGACGACAATCTTTGAGAAGCTTTCCCCAGGAGGTCATCGACTTTGCCAATGCACACGACTTCCCGATCATTCAATACGACGCTGACCTTTACATGGAGAGCATCATCTTCGAAATACTGGATGCGGTTCGAAAAGAGGACGACAATTTCTTTTCGGAAGAAAACCTGGATCAGATGATTGCGGGCAATCTGACAAAAACACAGATCTATTCCCTGAGCAAAAACATCTCCCTGAAGCTGAAGGAATATGTCATGGCCGTCTATATCAAAGGGAAGACGAGGATTTTCAACTCAATCTGGAGCGTTATTCAAAGGTCTTCTATCTCAATCGCAACCTGAACACCAAGGCCCTCGTATGCAAATACAAAACGGCCTCTTTGCGCTCCTGACCGCCCGTCAAAAAGAAAAACAAAGTTTTGCAATCATATTACGTGAATTAATGGAGTTTCTCTCTCCTTCCAAAGAAGGACTCTATGTCAGCTGCAGCCGCATTCACGACCCCTATAAAGAACTGGATCAGTGCATCAGAGAAAGCTATTACACCCATATCGCTTCCAAGGCGGAAGAAAAATCCTTTGGCAGCTACGATAAAATCGGCGCTTATCAGCTCCTGGTGCCACTGGCCGATACAGAGGCCATGAAGGATTTCATGACTTCCCTGATCGATCCAATCAGAGAAAAGCCGGAGTTCTTCGAAACGATCAGGCAGCTGGCGCTCAATGAAGGGGACATCTTCAGAACGGCATCGTCCCTCCAGTGTCATCACAACACCATCCGTTATCGCATCAGCAAGATCAAGCAGTTCCTGTTCTGTGAAGAGATGAGCGATCAGGAGTTCTACGTCAACATCTCCCTGGCTGTGCGCCTCTATATGCTCAATGAGAATAAATGATATATGGATAAAAAATACTTTGCATAGGTTATTGACTTCCCCATATAACTGCAAACAAGCAGCGCTTTGCCGCAGCCACAAAAGAAACGGCTCACAGCATTGTTTTCGAAATGCTTTGAGCCGTTTCTTTCATTTTACAACTTATAAAATACAGGTTTCCGTTCTTTGTAGACTGCATAATACTTAAATCCGCATGTCTTTACGATCTCCCCTGCCTCTTCAAAGCACTCTCCCACACGCTGCGGGGTGTGCGCATCGGACAAAAGGTGATGATCTCGCCGCCAAGCTCCGCATAGCGGCTGATAATTTCAACCTTCGGGTTGGTCAGCCCCAGGCTTTTTCAGCCTGAGGTGTTCACCTCTATGCCCCTGCCAGACTCAATCAGAGCCTGCAGGATGTTGTCCAGTACGTCACCATATTTGCTGTAGGAAAAGGTCTCGATGGCGCCCGGCGCATATCGGAAGATAAAGTCCAGATGGCCGCAGACATCGAAGTCTGGTATCCTGACGATATTCTCGTACTCCTCCTGAAAGTAGAGCCTGCAGATTTCCTCTGTGCTCTTCCCCTCATAGGTTCTGAGATCATCAGCGCCCTTCCTCTGAAATTATGGGTCGAGCCGATGATGAAATCAAAGGGATAGTCTCTCGCATACGCCGCCAGCTTTTCCGGCAGGTGGGGCTGTAAGCCCAGCTCCACCCCGTCAGCACTTCAATTCTGCCCGCATACGCTTCTCTGATCTGCGCCAGATCAGCAAGATATCCTTCCATATCGTCCGTGTCACCGATCAAAAATGTAATTGTCCGGCGGGAAGATGGGCTGGTCGTAGTCCTGATGCTCCGTGATACAGATGTGCTTCATGCCCAGCCGCAGCGCACTTTCGATTTGATGGCGAACCGGCGTCTTGGAGTCGCTGGACCACCTCGTATGTATATGCATGTCACTAATCATATATCAGCCTTCTTTCTTCTATGCAGTTGCAGTTTCCGCCTCTTTTTCAAGCGGTTTCATGCAGATTCCCGTAATGCTGTAGAAGTATGCCAGAATCAGATGGCGTAGCTCATGAAGCAGAATGGGAAGTATTGTGCGATCGGCACGCCCAGTACAGACGGATAATAGATGCCGGAAGCCGACCAAGGAATGAACCCAGCCGTACCGGTACAGAAGTCCTCCATGGTTCTGGACAGATTCAAGGTGGACAGTCCCATCTCTTTGTACTTCTCCGAATACATTTCGCCTGTGAGAATCAACGCCAGTGTCGAACTTCCTCCGATCGCCGTCAGAACTACACAAGAAATAGAAGTCACGAAGACGAGGCTGAATCTGGTCTTCACAGACAGCAGCAGTTTTCCCAGCAGCGCTTCGATGGCGCCGATATGCTCCATGATCGCCGCAAAATATAAGCAGATATATACCGTGATAAAGGATTTCATCATGGAAGCCAGCCCGCCTCTGTTGAGCAGGGCCATGGCGTCGTCACCTGCCTCAGCAGCAACAAAGCCGCTTCTTGCACCTTCTACCATTTCTAAATTAAATCCGCTGTAGAGGGCTGTGATTCCGTCCTCCAGGCTGAAACCCTGGTAGAACACGCCAATCAAAAGCGCGAGAACGGCAGACAGCATCATGATGACGGTCGATGGCTTTTGGCGATACAGCCGTAAATCAAAAGCACCATCGGCAGCAGGACGATGACGTTCCATTTGAACGCGCCGTCCAGCGCATCGAGGAGCTGCAGGGTGTTTTCCGGCAGGCCCGCCGCACCTGCATCCGCTTTGATGCCCATGACCGCGTAAATGACCAGTCCAATCAATCCTCCCGGTACAACCGTCTTGGACATGTTTTTGATGTGGTCGAAGATGTCATTCTTTGTCGCAAGAGATGCCAGAATCGTCGTGTCAGATAGCGGAGACAGCTTGTCGCCAAAAATGGCGCCAGTGTAGCAGGCGCCAGCCACTGCTGCGATGTTTACGTTCGGCATCGCCATGGCAATTCCCATCATGGTGATGCCGGCGGTAGCCTGAGATCCCCAGGACGTTCCCGTACAGGTTGAAAAGATCGCGCAGAGAATGAATGCCGAAACCAGAATCCACTTGGCGCTGACCAGCTGCACGCCGTAGTAGATGAACATGGGAATCGTACCGGAGAACATCCACGCCCCAGCAAAAACCTACGGCGATCAGCACCGAGTTGGCCGGCGCGGCCGCCTTGACCTTCTCTGCGGAAAACTCTTCCAGGTCCTTCCACGTGTAGCCGCATCGCCAGCCGATAAATACCACGTACATGAGGGCGATTCCCATCAAAGCAGGTGCAGACAAATCGGCCAGAGAGCCGAAGAAGAAGATCACCAATAATACCAGTACCGCACTGAGTGCTTCGATCAAAGTCGCCTTTCTTTTTTTCCTTTTGTTTCTTCATAGTTCGATTTCTCCTTTCAAAATCTTTTTTTTTCATTATAAGGGATTTCACCCTATTTCAGCTTAGAAGTTTTCAAAAAATCTGTCTATTGTTTGGCAAAATACCAAATAATAGACAGTGCAATATCGCTATAATGAAAGCAGAAATCTTTTGGTATTTATCTCACAAAAAAAACACGGAGCGGCTGCTCCGTGTTTAAAATTTACATTTATGTAAGTGGGCTCCGTTTCTTTTTCAGAAGTCCGCCTATTCCAATCAAAATTACCAGTATCAAAAGAATCCCCAGACCAGAAATCAGAAACCACATGTGCACACCCATCTTTTCCGCAACCGGACTGCTGATCAGAAGACCGATGGGCATGGTAAAGGCTGTGACCTGGCCGATCAGAGAAAAGGCCCTTCCCATCTTTTCCGGCGCCACAGTCTCTTGAATGTAAGCCGTCAGTGGAATTCCATGGACATTTCCAAAGGCTCCCATAGCTGCACAGGTACCAGCAAATATGATCCATCCCACGAAGGTCGCCGGCATCAACCCACAGATGGTCGTAGCCACACCGATGCCCCACAGACCCAAATAGGACGTTCTGATTTTGTTTTTGATCTTCAAAACGCTGCCGAAGAGCACTGCAGCAATCATCATGCCAGCAGCGAAGGCAACTTCTACGATGCTTCCGTACATAGCGGACAGATCAAAATAATCACTGGTCATCAGCGGATAGAAGGTAGACAGCGGCGCAAAAACAGCATGCACAAAACCTCTGCAATGATCAGCGTCGACAATTTCTTGTCCTCTCTGTACACTTTGAATTCCTTCTTTAAAATGAGCAAAAAAACCGACTTTATGACGCTCATGGTTTTCAAGACGTGGAATCTTCACTGCGGCCAGTGCCGCACTGGCAAAGATCGCTCCAATGACGTCGGTTAACAGCACCAGCGACATAGGGAGCGCCGCATACAGGGCTGCCCCGATCACTGGCCCTAAGATAAAAGAGCCTGCCGTCATCAGCTGCATCCAGCCATTTACCCTGACCAGCTCTTCTGCTGGTACCAGCTGCGGTATGATTGACTGAATCGCCGGCTGATGGAAGGTGCCGCCAATTCCTCGTACAAATAGAATCACCAGGACCGCCCATATGGGGAATGTAATCGCGTTAAGCAAAAATGCCGCTGCCAGCGCTGCCAATCCCATGGATAAATCTGCCGTGATGCAGATGATTTTCCGGCTGTATTTATCTGCGGCAACCCCGGCAAAGGGGCTGAGAAACGCCATAGGCAGATATGCAGCCAACCCTGCGACTCCCATAATCATCGGCGAAGCGGTCTGTTCTGCCAACCACCAAATCAAAGCAAACTGGACGGCTGAGCTTCCAATCAAAGAAATGGCCTGTCCTATCGCAATGGTTAGAAATCTGCCCCGCCATTTTGTATTATTTTCCATCTTCGTTCTCCTCTATTTTCGTTATACAATAGCAAACCTCATTTGGGAACAAAAAAGATAACTCTGATCTTGGAGTTATCTGTAATCAAAACAAATGGCGTATGCAAAGAAAGGTACGTAAGACCTCATTGTCTCGTCAGATAGCGATTTCATGACCTCATGCATCCATATTGTTAAGTAAGTACAACAAATAACTCCTGTCTTTTTCGGAGTTTCTCATTCATTGTTCCTCATCTTAACGTAGATACATCAAGCCACCTCGCCTTCTTCATAATTGTTTTCATCATAACAAGTTTTCAGCCAGATAGCAAGCGTTTTTTTCTTCTGTAACATGGCAACCCCATGAAATAAATTGACACGCCTTCATTCCTCAAAAAGCAGGGCATGATGGCACAAAACGCTGCCCATGCCCATATTTCCGCCTTCATTCTTGATTTTTTAAGTTTACTTGCGCTACCCCTTTGCAAACAGGGGATTTATACTATAGAAATTGCTATATATAAGGAATTTTATGGAATGATATTGACCGGAACCTGATGGGTAAAAGGGCAAATGCCTTTGAAATCAGTCAGATTTTTTCTCTCGCACGCAAGTAGGTCGTCGAAATTCAAAAAATGAAGGCAGATTGGTTTACAATAATTAAAAAAAGTGCAAGTAACGGCTCAACAAATGAAAATGAAGGCGCACACAAATGTTTTCATGCGTTTGCCGTGTCTTTTGTAACCGGGTCACAGAAGTCAGTCATATATTAATGCTATACTTTGTTTATCAAATAAAGAAAAAAAGGAGTTGATATTATGGCTAAGGCTTTTAATAAGAATAATTTTAATGAGGAAGTCCTCAAATCCGACGTACCGGTAATGGTGGACTTTTGGGCATCGTGGTGCGGGCCATGCAAGATGCTGGGTCCCGTCATCGAAGAAATTGCAGAAGATGCAGACGGCTACAAAGTCGGCAAAGTGAACATAGATGAAGAACCAGAACTGGCAAGAAGCTATGGCATCATGAGCATTCCGACCGTCATCGTCTTTGAGGGAGGCAGACCAGTTAAACAGTCCTCCGGATTTAAACCAAAGAAAGCGCTGGAGGCCCTCATCCAGAATTAAACATATAAAAAGGCTGACCGCTTGAACGAAAAATGACTGTTCATGCGGCAGCCTTTTTTCATACATAAAACCGGCTGGATTAATGGCATAAAAAACTACTTTCATTATCCGGTAACTTTTTTCATAGAGAGTTTTGCGGTCTGTGATTTTGATGCCGCCGCGGAAGACTTCTATTACCCCTGCGGAAGACAGTTGCTTCAGAGTCCGGGTCACTGCCTCACGGGCGCTGCCGATGGCCTGGGCCAATTTTTCCTGGGTCATATGTACCGTATCGCCGCCAGTCCTTGCCGTTTCATCGAGAAGAAAGGTAATAATTCGTTGTTCCAAAGTCATGAACAGCATCTGCTCTACTGCCGAAATCACATCTGAAAAACGCTCTGTAGTCAATCGGTAGACATAGTTTTCAACATAGACGTTCTTCTCTTTGATGTCAGAAATGATATTGACGGGAATCAGTATCGCCTCCACTTGGCTCTCTGCCGATACCTGTGCCGGAACTGAAGTCTGCGACAACATGCAGGATGCGGATAGGAGACACACGTCGTCTTCTGCTAAACGTGCGATGGTCACTTCCCTGCCGTCTTCTGAATAAAGATACAGCCTGATAACGCCTGATTTCACATATAACACGCCCAGACAGTCCATTTCCGTCGAAGCGATCATTTGGTTCTCCGAGAATTGAACAATCCTGGCCTGAGACTGCAGTCGCTCTTTTTCATCTTCCGTCAGGTACTGCCAAAACGGAAATACGCTTAAATCTACTCGTTCCATAGTTCCACCCACTTTCTTTGTATTTATATTATCACGGCACCTAATATATTACTACACCTGCAAGACCTGTCAAGACCATCAAGACCATGGGATTGACCTTTACTTTTTTTGCAGCAGGAGAATCAGTGCGCCAGTAAAAATCGCCGCCGCCCTGAAATCAAAATGTGCTGGCAGCATTAGCCGCGAGTTTCCCGTAAAAGTTAATAAGATAATGATACCCGCTGCCGAAGTAATCAAACCGACAGATGCCGCCTTCAATCCTTTCAGCAGTCCAGACAAATACACGGACTTCTGATGACTCTGAAAAAACCAGCAGAGCACGATGGAGATAACAACGCCTGCCAATATGCAGCCGATGGTCGCCAGGACAGCGCCCCAGATCCCCGCAACCTGCAGACCCACAAAGGTGGAAGTGTTGACAGCCAGGGGACCTGGCGTCATCTGGGATATGGTGATGATATCTGCAAAGGTTTTCTGGGTAATCCAACCGTGAATCTGCACGACTTGCTCCTGAATCAGAGGGATAATCGCGTAGCCGCCCCCAATGCTGAACAATCCGATTTGAAAGAAAGTCAGAAAAAGATAGATCAGCATGTTTTACCCCCTTTCCCCTGCAGCCACCATAGGCGAACCAAACAGATCATTCCGCAGCTTACCAGCACTACGGCTGCGTTGATCTGACAGAAGAAATTCGCAACAAAGGCCGCTGGAATCAACAGAGTCAGAAGCCGTGATCCGTCTTTGGCTACAAATCTGGCCATATCGATAATTAAATCTACCATCAGAGCGGCGACTCCGCCTTGCATGCCTTTGAGAACCGCCGTAACCAAGGCGCTGCCGACGAAGACGTCGTACCAGGTAGAAACAGCCATCAAAATCAGAAGGGGCGGAATTATAGCTGCCATACAACTGACACCAGCACCCAGCCAGCCCAATACGCGATACCCGGCGAGGGCAGTCAGATTGATGGCAATCGCTCCCGGCGCAGATTGAGATATGGCGGCAATGTCCATCAGCTCCTCTTCAGAGAACAATTCCTTTTTCTCTACGTAATACTTTCGTACCATAGGCACCACCACATAACCGCCGCCAAAAGTAAAGGCACTGATAAACAAATTGATATTGAAGAGCCACAGGCCCTGTTTTAGTTGATCCTTCTTGGACATTTTTAAATTCCCTTTCTGTCATTCTGTCGATTGATTCATTTGTTCCTCGACACAAATGCCGACACGGAGGGACATATAATTTTGAAATTCCCTCCGCAGCAAAACCGCTGTCGCTTTTGTCACCGTTCATAGTATACCTCTTGTCATAGTATAAGAAAAACGATATAATTTAATCATAAGCATTCATTTTATTCATGTGAAAGATAAGAGCAGCGTCTCTATCCATCCGAAGCTGAGGCGCAGCCATAGAGTGCCGCACACGAAGGCGCTGTACACTTCGCAGAGCTGGACCATGAAGGAGGATACAAAATGGACATGACCTTTCGTCATCTGGAAATCTTTAAAGCGGTTGTCGAAACAGGCAGCTTTACCAAAGCCGCGAAAAACTATTTATCACCCAGTCTGCCGTTTCCCATGGGATTCACGATCTGGAGAAGATGACCAAAACGCCGCTCTTTGATCGTCTTTCCCATAGAGTCCAGATTACACGAACTGGGGAATTACTGTTACAAGAAGCCGAACCGCTCCTGGCTGCTGGCCAAGCCCCTCTCCTCTCGGCTCCAAACCTTGGAAAACACGGCGTCAATTCACATTGCCTGTAACATAACAATGGCTAATTTTCGCCTGCCCGGGCTGCTGACAGACTTCTCCAAGGAATATCCCCCATACCTCTGTAAACGTAGATGTGGTTCCGGCAGCTACGGCCATAGATCATTTGGTAACGGGAAAAGCGGACTTAGCTTTGATCGAAGGCGCCATTCCACAAGAACCTTTCTGCAGCAAAGAGATGGGAGCCTATCTTTTGAAAGTAGTCTGCAGCCCTGACTATCCACTGCAGCAGACAGAATTGACCCTGGACGAACTGTGCAGAGAACGACTTTTATTGCGAGAACCCGGCAGCGCCATTCGGGACACCCTTGAAAGCCAGCTTTATTTAGCGGGCAAAACGGTTTATCCGCTCTGGTGCAGTGTCAACGACTCTGCCCTGCTGGCAGCCGCTGTGGCAGGGCTCGGTATCGCCATCCTGCCGGAAACCTACGTGCTGGAAGAACTAAAAAAAACAGCACCTGGTGGAACTCTTCGTTCCCGGCCTGGTGCTGAAAAAATAACATGTATGCCATCTGGCATCGAGATAAATATCTCTCAAAACCGCTGAAGGCCTTTATAGAGACGTGTAGTGCCCTCAGGTGATAGGCTATTCCGTGAGGAAGGCGTTCATCTTTTCCGCCAGCCCTTCCGCCACAAAGTAACCTTCCTGGTAGGCGGCTCAGTTTATTCCGATCTCTCTCCGTCCGTCCGATGGAAAGCGGTCCCATGGGAGCGATGACAAAGGCTCTGCCTGCGGCCTCTTCTGCTGCGATGAAATCCAGTGTTTCGTTGTAAGTCTTCGTCCTGCTTCTCAGTGCCGCCGCCATCTTTGGATATTTCCTGTATTTCAGCGCGGCTGCAACTGCAGCTCGGCTGTTCTTTTTCCTGTAATCACGAGGTCTGGTCAGAACGACGACATTTTTTCGTTGCCCTGTCTGATGGACTGTTTCAATGGAATAGAATCTGAAATACCGCCGTCCATGTACAATTTTCCATCGATTTCAACCATGTTTGCCAGCAGGGGCAGTGAACTGGAAGCCCTCACGTATTCAATGTCCTCAAACATATCCTTAATGATCGGATACTCCGGTTTACCGGTTTCGCAATTGGTCACCACAGCTTGAAACTTGGTGCCGCTTTTCAAAAAGCCTCATTGTCGATGGGATAAAGCTCTTTGGGAATTTTGTAAGAGAAAATCTGCGCCAAAGAGATCTCCGGTTTTCCACCAGGCTCCGCATGCTGCAATACTCTTTGTCGTCCAGATAGTCGGTAGCCGTGGCATAGGCGTCCCGCTGCCTGCAGACAAAGCTGCATCCGTGGCAAGCGCCGGCGGATACGCCGATTACGTTGTCAAATCGAATCTCCTGATCCAAAAGATAATCGATGACGCCGGCTGCAAAGATGCCCCGCATACCGCCGCCCTCTAAAATCAAAGCATTACTCATATCTATTTCACTTCCTTTATTTACATTTCCACTAATTTCCCTGAACCGAAAAGGTAGAGGCAGGCTTCCTTCACAGGCCGTCCTTTTGAAGCCTCCAGCGCTTGTCGGTAGATTTCAATCTGTCCCCTATAGGTTCGGCGTAATCGCTTCGCCTCCCTGATCGAAGTCCTTATTTTCATCAATCCAGTTGGTTTTATAGTCGAGAAGCACAAAACCATCCCCTTCCTCAAAATAGCAGTCGATGATACCCTGAACGATGACGGTTTCCCCCTCCATCTCCATCTGCAAGTCAAAAGGCCGCTCCCGGTCCAGCCTGCCGGCTCGATAGGCGCTGGCACAGCGATGTCCTAGCTCCGAAGTAAAAAATCAGCAATGCGGGACAGCTCTATGGCTTTAAATCCTCCGTCTGGAAAATTTCACGATTAGCATAGTCTGCCGCCGCCTCTTCAATGTACGGCATCCTTCCCGTTCTGCCCGGTCAAAGTCAAAGCCGTTCCATGATGCTGTGATAGATCGTCCCCTTCTCTGCCGCGGTCAGCCGTCTTTCGCCCTGCCTGAACTTTG
>VOFH01003449.1_pt1 | contig 33360 bp, 52 predicted proteins | sample 5384091 | NCBI WGS metagenome assembly VOFH01 (sample SAMN12384727, study PRJNA508395) | human gut metagenome | isolation source: healthy gut G | host: Homo sapiens
CAGCTCCCTTCTCGAAAGGCGAAAATGTGTTGAAGGAGAAAAAAAAGAGCGTGCTTGCAGTATTCCTTGGAGCAATTCTGACCTTCTCGTTGTCATTTTAATTGCAGCAGGCCGTCATTTCCATGTTTTTCAGGGAATGTGGAGGTACGATTGTCATTGTGGCCGTCATCATTCTGAACGCGATTTTAGGGACTGTTCAGCATGAAAAGGCAAAATCTCTGGAAAGCTTAAGAGTCTGTCTTCCCCCAGTGCGAAGGTGATCCGCGGCGGTCAGGAAGATCCAGATTCCGTCGGCCAACGTGGTTCTCCGGCGATTCTCCTTCTGGAGGCCGGAGACATGGTGGCGGCGGATGGAAGAATTTTAAACAACTATTCGCTTCCAGGTGAATAGAGGCTCCTGACAGGAATCCACCTAGCGTGGATAAGGAGGAGGGCCGATTGACGGCGAGATCCTCTGGCGGACCGGACCAACATGGTATATTCCGGAAGCCTTGTCATTCCGGAGGCGCTCAGTTCCATCGTTACGATCGTGCAGGCGATGGGGACACGGAAAATGGCAGCAGACAATGCCATCATCAAAGAATTAAAAGCTGTGGAAAGTCTTGGCTGCGTGTCGGTAATCTGCTCCGATAAGACGGGGACACTGACACAAAATAAAATGACGGTAACGGACATTTATATCGATCATACGGTTCTGAAGCCGGAAGAACTGGATCTGATCGAACCGCTTCACCGAAAACTTTTATACAATGCAATCCTGAATAACGATGCCTCCTTTCAGAAAGGCAAGGAAATCGGGGATCCGACGGAGAGTTGTCTTTTGACGATGGCACAAAAAGCAGGGCTGACAAAGGCGGGCGTTTCGGAAGACGACATCCGAGAAATGATGCCAAGACTGGAAGAAATTGCCTTTGACTCGGAGCGTAAACTGATGAGTACCAAATACCGTCTGCATGGTGTATCGACGATACTTACCAAAGGTGCTGTCGATGTTCTGCTGGATCGGAGTGTGAAATTGGCAGAGAGTGGGGGAGTCGTGAAATCAATGACAAGATAAAAGAAGAAATCCTGCGGCAGAATCAGGAATTTTCGGAAAATGGCCTCCGTGTGCTTGCGTTTGCGTATAAAGAAGTGGATGAGGGTGAAGAACTGACGCTGGACGAGGAAAATGGATTTACATTTATCGGGCTGGTGGCAATGATCGATCCACCGCGGGAAGAAGCAGCGGAGGCAGTCCGTACAGCCAAACTTGCCGGAATCCGTCCGGTAATGATCACGGGTGACCACAAAGTGACAGCGGCTGCGATTGCGGCCAAAATTGGCATTTTTGAAGAAGGGGATCTTGCAGTGACCGGGCAGGAATTGGATGCCATGAGCGATGAAAAATTGGATGAGCTTTTGGAAGAAATCTCGGTTTACGCAAGAGTTTCGCCGGAAAATAAAATTCGAATTGTAAAAAGCTGGCAGAAAAAGGACGCATCACGGCGATGACAGGCGATGGTGTCAACGATGCACCGGCATTGAAAAAAGCTGATATTGGCGTGGCAATGGGAATTACCGGTACAGAGGTGTCGAAAGATGCGTCGGCGATGATTCTTGCGGATGACAATTTTGCAACAATCATCAAGGCCGTTTTGAACGGAAGAAATGTCTACAAGAATATTAAAAATGCAATTCAGTTTTTGCTTTCCGGCAACATGTCAGCAATCATTGCGGTACTTGCCTGTTCTGTGCTGGCACTGCCGTCGCCGTTTGAACCGGTGCATCTTCTCTTCATAAATTTATTGACCGATTCGCTGCCGGCACTTGCCATCGGTATATTGCAATTGGGGGAATTGGGGCCGCTTTTATCAATGCCGGTGTGCTGGCTCTGATTTCCATTGCAATTGTCTATTTCCTGGGGATGGACATGAGCGGGCATACGATTACTTCCTGCTTTCTTATGTTCGGTTTTTCTCTGTTCGGAAAGAATATCTTAAATATCTGGTCGATTATGATGGGCGTCTGTCTCTATGCTTTTTATCACAAGACCTCGGTCACACGGTATATCTATGTCGGCTTCTATGGAACCAGTCTGTCGCCGATTATTACCCAGCTTATGACGGTGGGACATCTGCCTCTGGCAGTAAGACTGCCGTTCAGCATTCTTGTGGGCATGATCATCGGATTCGTGCTGCCGCCGCTGTCCACACATACCCATTACTCCCATAAGGGCTACTCCCTGTATAATGTGGGGTTTGCCTCGGGGATTATAGCGACGGTTATCGTCTCTCTGATGAAATCCTTCGGACTGCAGACGGAAGCCCGTCTGATATGGTCTACGGGAAATGACGTGCTCTTCGCCAGACTGCTGCTCGGGCTGTTTGGCGGTATGATTCTGTTTTCCTGCCTTATCGCGGAGTCGGTCTGGAAGCGGTATATGGAAATATGGAAGACGTACGGGTTAAGCGGTACCGATTACGTGAAAAGTGAGGGATTTGCGCCGACTCTGTTTAATATGGGAGTCAATGGAATCGCCTCCACTCTGATTGTACTGTGGCAACGGCGGGAGATTTAAACGGTCCCACCATCGGCGGAATCTTCACAATCGTCGGGTTCAGCGCCACAGGAAAGCATCTGAGGAATATACTGCCGGTTATGGCAGGCGTGATTCTGGGAAGTTTTGTGAAAACGTGGAATATATCTGATCCCAGTGCCATGCTGGCCCTTCTGCTCTCTACGACTCTGGCACCCATCGCGGGGGAGTTCGGTGTGGTGGCCGGTGTGCTGGCCGGATTTCTGCACGCATCCGTGGCGCTGAATGTGGGAATCGTATATGGAGGAATGAACCTCTATAACAATGGATTTGCAGGGGGCATTATCGCCATGTTCCTGGTACCGGTGATTCAGTCGGTTCGGGACAGAAGGGCGAGAGCCCGGACGCACGATTCCCTGTAAGGACAGGCGGGCCTATCTGTTTTTATGGTCATGACCGGAGTGACAGTCTTTGCCGCCGCTGTCTGATTCCGTGGAATCCGTTTGATGCCGTTTTTCACAATTGGAAATGTGATCCTTAATTTCATCGATGGAGCAGTGGCTGTACCGGGAAATATCGGTCCCGGGGGCGGCTTCCTCCAGTTTCTGCAAGTAAATGTATTTGCCGGCGGTCACTCCGCAGGAATGGGCGGCTTTTACCTCCTCGGAGGTCACAGCCCGGTATTCCGTGCTGCCATCCGCAGCGCGGGTGGTAAGCGCATGATCTGCTGTCTCGCGGATTTCTTTTAACAGCCGGGACTGCCGGTCTTCATTGGTGGAGTAGACGGTGACGACCACGTTTTTATGATCGGCCGGATATTGTCCGCTGCTTTCTGCCTGCAGCAGTTCTCTTACGGCCTCACCGCATTCCATGCCGGTCAGCCGGATTCCCGTAAGCAGTGCCTTTCCGTCTTCATTCAGGGCTGCAGTGGAGGTAACCCGGTCCTGGCGGTTAACAGACAGTTCGATGGATGGATTGACATCCACGCTGATTAAAGCCGCCTGTGCATAGTAATAGTGGTACCCGCCTCCGGATACTGCAAGGCACAGACAGGCAGCGGCCGCTGCCAGGAAGCGGCGGATAGGGACAGCCGGTCTCTTTCTCCTGTTTACAGGGATGATATCTCCCTTTTTCCAGCCTTCCTTCGCCGGGAGTGTGATGAATTCTCCTCCGTTTTTCATTACAATAGCGTCTTTCCCTGTTATTTCAATGACAATTCCAGTCTTCAATCGGTATCACCTCCCTGTATTGTGGAAGAAATGCTCTGATTCCGGGATAGTCTCCGGATAAGAGGATGATCAGAGTTACAATGTATTTTCGGTGCTTTTCCAGGGTTTTCGGAGAAAGAAAGAGTGCGGAGGCAAGCTGTGCCTGCGGGAGCTTCTTCTGGCCGAAAAACATGGCGTGAAATTCCGGGTTCAGGAGTACGGCAGCGGCCGCCTGACGGCACGTGGCTTTGGCGCGCGGCTGCTTCGGGCAAATGCGGGGAAGATCCTTCCAGGCGACGCCGTAAACGCCGATGGCTTCGGAAAGGCGGTCGATCTCTTCACAGAGGGAGAGACGTTCCTGTTCCCTGTCGTAGGCATCCAATGAAGCTTTACCGGCCGCGGTTTCCAGTTCGGCCGAGTCGGGAGTAAGCGTTTGAACGTTCTTTAAATACAGGTTCTGCCTGCGAATCTCATCCGTGATCCGGTTATGGAAGCAGACCGAGAAAAATGAGATGAAGCTGCCTCTCTTTTCCGTATACTGGCGAACACAGCTGATGAATGTCAGCATGGCGAGGCTGAGCCGGTCCTCGTATTCCAGGATTCCGGAGGCGGCCGCGCCGGCCTGTTTTTTTAAGAGAGGCAGATAGTCGCTTATGAGCAGCTCGAGTTCAGAAGAGTCTGACTGTGCTTTTTTTATACGGTTTTCAATGTCATCCACGGTTCCACCTCCTGTTCCCTGCCATTGTACAGCTTTTTCCAGCTGGTGTAAATCAATAAAAATTTTTTCAGACCCTATGGTTTGCCGGAGATCCTTCGTATTCTTTAAGCGAGAATAAAAATGAAATGAGGAAATGATTTTATGAAAAAGATAATAACCGGAATGATTGCATCTGCTGTTGTATTAAGTATGGCGTTTCCGGCGTTGGCGTCGACACGTGCCTGCGACCGGTATGAGGCGTGTGCCGTGGAAGGCTGTGAGACAGCGGCCTGCCATGAGCACGATGGAGTAATCTATCGCGGAACCTGCCAGGATGGAACGTGTTCCTATCACAGTGAAACCTGCGGCACGGAAAGCGGAAGCCGGAGTGGACACCACAGAAATCATGGGAACCATGGAAGCCACGGCTGTCATTGACCGCAGGGACAATGAGTAAAAGCAAAAAGTCAGAAAATCGGAGCTTTGGAGGAATCACTGATTCTTCCGGGCTCCGATTTTGTGTAAGAGAAAAGGAACGGTTTTAAATAGAGATGGCGCCCGGGGAGCTGGTGTGGTAAGATGAAGAGGCAGAAACGCAGCCGCCAGACGGATCGTTAAGCATGTCCGCCTGACTCGCTGCCTGCGTAAATAATAAAATGGAAAAAGGAAACGCTATGTTATACCAGATAACAGATGGGACGGTGAGTGCCGGCGGAGTGACAATTCTGTCTCATATTAATTTTGAAATACGGGGAACGGAGAAAATTGCGGTTGCCGGGAAGAATGGAGCGGGGAAGACGACACTCTTAAGACTTTTGGCAGGCGAGCTGACCCTGGACCGGGACGATAAGCGGAACGGACCGGGAATCGTGACATCCAGGAAGCTTACTGTCGGCATGATGAGGCAGCAGCCCTTTGATGATCCATCAGAGACGGTGGAGGAAGAACTCTTAAAAGGGTGTCCGAAAAGAGCGGGAACGGGCCAAAACGGTTCCGCCGTTTTTTCGGAATGGGACAGGGAGCGGTTCGAGTACGAGCGGGAGTATGATATCCTGTTTACCGGTTTTGGGTTTTCTAAGGAAGATAAGAAAAAGAAGGTGTCTTCCTTTTCAGGAGGAGAGCAGACGAAGATCGCACTGATCCGGCTTCTTCTGGAAAAACCGGATATTCTGCTGCTCGATGAGCCGACGAATCATTTGGATTTAGAAACGGTACAGTGGCTGGAGGAGTATTTGAGGCAGTATGACAAGGCGGTGGTAATGGTATCCCATGACCGCTTCTTTTTAGACCGGACGGCTGATGTGATCTATGAGCTGGCGGGAGGGAAGCTTACCCGCTACGCGGGCAATTATTCTGCATACAGGGAGCAGAAACTGAAACGCATAAGGCTTCAGAAAAAGGCGTATGAAAGCCAGAAAGAGGAACTGGAGCGGCTGAATTCCGTGGTGGAACGGTTTAAACACAAGCCGTCCAAGGCTTCGTTTGCCCGAGCGAAGAAGAAAGCCATGGAACGGATGAACCGGGTGGAAAAGCCGGAGGAAGATGAGATCCATATATTTACCGGGGAACTGACGCCGCTCATTACCGGCAGTAAATGGGTTTTTGAATCGGAACATTTGAAAGTAGGGTATGACCGTGCGCTGCTGGAGATCACTTTGCGAATCCGGCGTGGGCAGAAAATCGGTATCCTGGGGCCAAACGGCTCGGGAAAAACGACATTTTTAAAGACGGTTGCAGGCTTCCTTCCGCCGCTGGACGGCGAAATGGCGATTGGAGTCAACATAACCATGGGGTATTTTGACCAGCTCTCAGCTCAGGTGACATCTGAAAAAACGGTGGCGGATCATTTTCATGACTTATTCCCGTCCCTGACGGAAAAGGAGGCGCGCAGCATTCTGGGGGCGTATCTGTTTGGAGGGCGTGAAGCGCAGAAATCGGTTTCCTCTCTCTCGGGAGGGGAGAAGGCGAGGCTTGTGCTTGCGGAACTTTTGCAGAGCAGACCCAATTTTCTGGTTCTGGATGAGCCGACGAATCACATGGATATCAGGCGAAGGAGACGCTGGAATCCGCATTCCGCGCATATACAGGACACTGCTGTTCGTCTCTCACGACCGGTATTTTTTAAGCGAGGTGGCGGACGCGCTTCTGATCTTTGAAAATCATTCGGTGATGTATTATCCCTTTGGATATGGGCATTACCTGGAGAGAAAACGGAAATCGGAGGGAGAAGGCGGCCTGGCGGCTCAGGTGAAGGCGGAGGAACAGGCGCTGATCGCCGGAATAAGGGCGGTTCCAAAGGCGGAACGCCACAGGCTTAAGGAAATATCTGCAGAAGAGGCATACATCGACTGGCGGCTCCGTCTGGTATCAGAAACAATGATTCCGGCCGGAGAGGGCGGGAGAGCTGTATGCGTCGATGGTGTCGATGAAGCAGGAGTGGATGGAATCGGAAGATTTCTGGACCGGTGGCCAGTGGGAAATGGAACCGGCTTATGTAGAACTCTGCCGCCAGTATGAGGAAGCGGCTGCCGCCTGGCATGAACTCTGTATGGGTGGTATTTCGTATGGTCAGGTGAGGAAAACGAAGAGAATTCTTAGCGAACCCTTTATTTTTTTCTAAAAGCTGTTGTCCGGGGATTGCGGAGTGTGCGGCGGATGGATACAGTGTAATAGAGTGACCAGTAACAGAATGCTCAGTCATGAAATGAGGGATAAGAATGGGTTGTCTTGGAAATTTATCTCTGGTTTATATTCGGCGGTTTTTAAGCGGACTGAGCTGGACGCTTACCGGCTGCCTGTGGTGTATTACGATCATTGGCATTCCAGTGGGGATGCAGTGCTTTAAATTTGCCGCGCTCAGTTTCTTTCCGTTTGGAAAAGAGGTACGGTACGGTGGCGGAGCCGGGTCATTTCTTTTGAATTTAATCTGGCTCATCGTATCAGGTCTGCCCCTGGCAATCGAATCGGCGCTCATCGGGGTGGTGCTGTGCATTACGGTGATTGGAATTCCTTTCGGGCTTCAGCAGTTCAAACTGGCGAAGCTGGCACTGATGCCGTTCGGAAGCGAGGTGTATTAAACATGGAGTTTCCGGGAAAGCGGCCGGGGAAAAAAAGAGTACAGCGCTGGAAAAGGAATGGGCTGCGCTTGAAAGGAGCGAGGCCCGTTTCGTGGAACGGCAGAAGGAAAAGGGGCCGTCGCCCATCAATCAGAAGCTGGACCAGGTTGTGCCGGATCAGTTAAAGGGAACACTGGATGCTGCATTTTATAAGGCGTTTCAGCTGGTTTTTGAAAAGGGCGGTACGGTGATTGAGAAGACTTACCGGAAGGAAGACGGAGAGTACCGGCAGAAACTGAATGCTTATGCGGCGGAACTGAAGGAAAGCAGGAAGAATTTAAAAGCGTTTTCGAGGCAGGCAGGCGCAACGAAGGCGAAGAACCTGCTGATCTCCGGCGTTGAGGGATCGGCACCGGAGTCTTCGGGATCGGAATACCGGATATTCCGCTGTTTACAGGCGTTATCCTGAAGAGTTTATATGAGATTGCAGTCAGCTACGGGTATGCCTATGAGTCCGGGCGGGAGCAGGTGTTTCTGCTGGAGATCATAAAGACCGCGTTGGAGCGGGGCGGGGAACTGGCTGAGGATAATAAGAGAATTAACCGCTGGATCGAGGGAACTGGCAGTCTGGAAGAAAAACAGGTGGTAATGCGGAAGGCGGCGAACCGGCTGTCGGAGGAACTTCTGTATATGAAGTTTGTACAGGGACTGCCGATTATCGGGATTGCGGGTGGACTGTCGGACTGTGTGTATCTAAAACGGATCACAGATTATGCGGAGCTTAAGTACAGAAGAAGATTTTTACAGGATCGGTATGCGGCGAAAGGCCGAGCCGGGAATGGGGGATGATGCCCGTTTCCGGCTCTTAATTCATTTTGCCTTTTCATCCATCATTTGAAAAGAAAGCTGTTGGATGCCATCAATCTTCCGGAACTGCTGCGGGGTAAATCCTAAATATTTTTTAAAGCAGATAGAGAAAAGGGAGGTGTCGGTAAAGCCGCAGGCGTAAACTGATCTCCTTAATTGACTGGTTTGTGGTGGACAGCATGACTGTGGCCATGCGGATTCTGTACTGGGTCAGATATTCTTTTGGACAGATTCCCACCTCTTCCTTAAAAAGGCGGTAAAGATAAGTTCTGTCAACCCGGACCTGGTCGGCCAGCCATTGATGATTGAGTTTCTCAAAATAGCTGCTCCGGATTAGGTTGACTGTGCGGCGGACGATCTCATTTTATAAGTATTCTGTGTGTTGATAACCGGCTTGGAAAGATAGTAAAAAATGTTGTACAGCCGGGAAAGAAGGTAGTAATCGTTTTCATCACCGGACTGCATGTGGTGGATGATGTCGTCGATGGATTCAATCAGTTCGGGGAATCGGGATAGGTGGCAACGGGACTGTAAAGCAAAGCCGCAGCTTTCCGTAATCTGTGCAGCGTCACTTCCAACGAATGCGACCCATGCGTATTCCCAGGGATCCTCCTCTATCCGCATAGTAAAATGTTGTCTCTCCTGGCCGGATTAAAAACATGTCCCTCTGCTTAAGTATGTATTTTTTTGTCATCGGCAAAGAAAACGCCCTTTTCCTTTTATAATGAAATGAATCAGGTAGTGGGCCCCCTGGCTGGGCCGAAGGAGTGGCTGCCCATGCACTGTTCCCGGCCGGCATAACCAAAGGAAAGGATAGAAGATTCCCCGGAAATATTCTTTCGAAAGATTTCTATCATATTTCTCTGCATAAGTTCCTCCTGACATACAACATTTTTTATATAAAATACAACAAAACATATTGTTTTTGATGAATGTTTATTATATTATAATATTAACAAAAAATGAGTTTGTAAATCAATAAAAAGTAAACAGAGTGCACTATAAACCGCGGTTTCTTTGTTTTAAAAGGCTACAGATGAGGTGAAAGGTATTGATGAACTATATTAAAAATGTTGATTACAGGAGGAGAAGGAAATGAAGAAAAAGACACTGGCACTCGTAATGACAGCAAAGACTGGCATTTACAGCACTGACTGGCTGCGGATCGACCGGGTCTGCACCTGCTGCGAAGGAAGAGACGACGACGGCTGCAGAGAAAAAAGAAACGGAGGCAGTAACAGAGGCGGCTGCAGAGAGTGAGAAGCCGGCGGAGAGACCGGAAGTGAGAGTTCTGATTAAATGGTCGGAGAGCCAGATTTCCAACTGGCCCGTTCTTGTGGACGAGTACAATGCAGATGACAGCAATCCGGTTAAGATCAATCTGGAATTTTACGGTTCAGAGGGCTATGACGACAAGGTGAAGGCGGAGCTGATGGGGGATAATCCGCCGGAGATTGTACAGCTGATGAAGACGACCTTCAACGAATATTCCGCCAATGGACAGCTCATGGAACTGACCGGTTTCCTTGGAAAAGAGGGCTGGAATTACAACAAAGGCGCGCTTGCATGGGCAGGCCCGCTCAATAATCCGGAAAATGGCGTGTACGGAATCCCGGATTTTGCAAATACAAGCTGTATCTTCTATAATACAGAAGCTGTTTGCGGAGCTGGGAATTGAAGAGCCTGCAAATCTCGAGGAACTTACAAATGCCGCGAAGACTTTAAATGACAATGGCTACAAAGCGATTGTGACCGGCGGAGGGAACTGGTGTGCTCCGGATCTTCTGGCTAAGGTACAGGCTCAGCTTGTGGGGACGGACCTGCTGATCAAAGCCTATAATAATGAGGCGAAATACAACGATCCTTCCATGGTGGAAGCAATGACGATTGTCGATGAGATGGTTAAGCGCGGCGTAATCGATAAGTCCAGCGCCGACTATATTTCCGACGATGACGCGATTGCCGAGTTTGTTATGGGAAAGGCCGGCATGTACACGGCTCACACGGGCATGGCATCGGCTATCGATTCTTCGAAGGAAGACGATTTCGAGTACAATATCATTGAAAAAATGGATTTTGTAGAGAATCCAAAGACGAGTGTGTCGGTTACCTGGGGGCAGCATGTGGTGTATCCCGGCAAACGTGAAAAATCAGGAGGCAAAGCCGAGGACGCACTGGCATTTTTATTTGGTGAAAAGGTTCAGAAGAGTGATGTAACAGAATTAGGAAAGATAGTCAATGTGGATGAATGGAACGCAGGTCTTACCCATCCGGCTCTCCTTACAGCGGCAGAGCAGTTAAAGGGCGCGGGAACCGCAGATTCCTTCTACCTTCTGGACATGGTGTCCTCCAAGGTACTGGATAATATGATCAAGGGCATCAGGAGATGATTCAGGGAAATCAGACTCCGGCCGGTGTGCTGGATCATGTCCAGAAGATCTGGGAAGAGGAGCAGGCTCAGAAATAGCGTTTGTTTCAATCCACGTTCGGTAATTTCACAGAGTGCGGCCACACCTTTTAGAGATGTGTAGTTTGACCTCATGTCAGTGGAAGATACCGATTTCTCTCCGCCCGCCACTACCGTTAAACTTGTTTTGGCGATTTACCCTTCCGCCTGTAGATGTGGGGAATCTTCACTTTCTTAGTTAAATTGAGGGCCGGATTCATACATCCGGCTCCTCTCTTAAAACCAGTACAACATATATTGCACTGGAAGGGTCGAGATAAGTGTCTTTGTAATCAGGTGTTTCTCTGCGATTACATAACGGTTTTCTTCTTCGCTTAACTTTAAATATGAGTATATTATACTGAATAATAGAGTAAAATGCAAGCGAATATTTGAGCAATTGAAAATTATTAAAAAGGAGAAGGAGCTCACAAAGGAGTAAAGAGGGGGCATAATTCTCTCATGTCTAAAGCTGAGTCTTCAAGTACACTTTATGAAAGAGAGAAGGAACCGAAAATATTTTCTAATGTTTTTTCTCTTCCTGCGCTGGCCGTGTACACTGTGTTCTGGATATTTCCCGTATTTTTGGGATTCTATATCAGCTTTACCAACTGGAACGGCATCGTGAATCTGGCGGACGCGCAGTTTACGGGATTTAAGAATTATGTGAATCTGTTGTATGACAGTATCTTAAGAGTATCGGTTCTCAACAACATTAAATATGGAATCATCACCCTGATCGTCGTTCCGGTGGCCACATTTGCCGTCGCCTATCTGGTTGAGAATTTCACGAGGAAAAAGTCCTTCTGGAGGACTGTAACATACCTGCCGGCTATGATACCGACGATTGTAACCGTGTTTCTCTGGAAGTGGATCTATAATCCGCAGTACGGTATTTTAAACGAGATATTAAAGGCGGTGGGACTGGGAGGGCTGGCTACAGGCTGGATTACCAATACGAAGACGGCCCTGTATGCGGTGACCTTTACCTCTCTCTGGAAGATGATTCCGGTCTATTTCGTTCTGTTTCTTGCGGGTCTCAGTCAGTGTCCATCGATCTGATCGAAGCCGCGGTGCTGGACGGAGCAGGCAGGTGGCAGGTGATCAGAAATGTCACCATCCCGTGTATGAAACGAATTATCACAATTGTCTATGTTTTAGTATTTATAGATATATTCAGAGTTTTTGATCTGATATACACAATGACAAAAGGAGGGCCGGGGTATTATACCACGGAGATGATTCTTACGTATTCGTATAAAACTGTATTTACGAATTCCAATGCCGGATACGGATGGCGATCATCTCAGCACTGACACTGTTTGTGATCATCTGTTCCTTTATCCAGATGAAAATACAGAACAGGACTGCGGATTGAGAAGGGAGACGGACAGCATGAAGACAATAAAAAGTTATTTTTAGGTTTCGTACTTGCGATGGTATTCAGCGTCACGATGATCCCGATTATCTGGGTTTTCTTTTTCTTCCTTTAAATCCAAAAGGAATTGATGACAAAGCCCTGGAGCCTTCCGGAAAAGTTCCTGTTTTCCAATTACAGCGATGCGTGGCAGAAAGCGGATTTTGCCGTTCTCACGAAAACAGCGTGACGATTACCGCTTTCTCTCTGTTATTGATGCTGGTTTTTGCAACGATGCTGGCTTTTGCCATTTCCAGGTATAAGGGGAATTTAAGTCAGGTGACCTTGATTTATCTTCTGGCAGGCCAAACGATTTCGGCTGGAATGATCATATTTCCCATCGTTATTGTCTTAAGAAAGCTGGGATTCGGCAGTTCCCACGCGGGACTGATTTTGACCTATGCGGCGGGCGGCCTGCCCTTCGCAGTCTTTGTCCTTCAGGGATTTTTTGCGGGAATCCCGTATGAACTTTACGAGGCGGGGGAGATAGATGGAGCGGGGGAATTTAAGATTTTCGTCAACATTGCAATTCCTCTGGCGAAACCGGCTCTGGCCACCGTGCTTCTCTATCAGTTTATGTGGGTGTGGAACGAGTTTGTGCTGGCATTTACCATTGTGAGCAGGCCGGAGAAGAGGACAATTATCGCAGGGCTCTACTCGGTGGTAAACGGATATTTAAATACAGATTATGTGACGGCATTTGCCGGAGCCATGATCGTGTGTATTCCAATCATTATTATTTATCTGATTTTCCAGAAATATTTGATTCAGGGACTGATCGCGGGAGCGGTGAAAGGATGAGTGAGGCATGAAGGAGATTAGAATCGGAGCGGCTGCGTGGGGCTTTCGGGAGCTTACACTGCCGCAGCAGCTTGACTTGGCAAGACGCCTGGGGCTCGTTTCCCTGGAACTGGGAATCGCCAATTCGCCTGTGGATGTGCAGACAGACGCAGATGTACGTCTTCTCGAGCAGGTAAAGAAGGAGTATGAAGCATTTGGGATTTCTCTGGATACCGCAGCGACGGGCAATGACTTTACGCTTGAAGACGGGAACGCGGCAGCGGAGGATATCGGGAAGATTAAGACGGTAATCGATATCTGTTCCTTTTTAGGAGTGGAAACGCTGCGGATATTTGCTGGTTTTACACCTTACAGGGAAGTGGATGAGACGCGCTTTTCGTATGATAGATGCGTTAAACATGGTAGCCCGGTATGGAAAGGAGCATGGAGGGTGACAGCCATGGAGACCCATGGGGAGTGACGGCGTATCCGGACGGAGTGGTTCATTTCCATTCGGCAGCCACGGAGACCGGGTGTCTAAAGAGAATTCTACGGGAAACGGATAACAGCTTGAAATTCGTCTTCGATCCGGCCAATCTCTATGCCATTGCGGGATGCGATGTGGAAGAGACGGCGGAGCTTGTCGGCAGCCGCATCGCCTATGCCCATATCAAGGATTTTGTAAAGCTGCCGGGCGGTCACTTAAAACCTGGAGCCATCGGAGATGAGAAGAGAGACTGAAGCGCATCATAGAAACGGTTCTGAAATGGACGGATACCCTGATGATCGAATATGAGGAACCAAGGACATAGAAGAAGGACCAGGCGCAGCAAACAGTACCTGGAGACTATTTTGAAGGAGGTCTGGCTATGAGTACTATTTACGATTATAAGAAGACAAGGGCCGTCGTGATCGAGAGACCATATGAAGTCCGCTTAAGGGAGATTACTCTGACGGAGCCAAAAAAGGATGCCTATATCGCACGGACGTATTACAGCAGTATTTCCAGCGGAACGGATATGAAGACCTATAAGGGACTTCAGCATCCGGAACAGTGCTACTATCCGCTGGTGCCTGGTTATGAAACCGCCGGTGAGGTAGTCGCGGCAGGGGACGAGAGCGATGGAAGCCTGAAACCGGGAGACCGGGTTATGATTAACGAATGCAGGAAATACGGTGATGTCTGTGCCGCATGGGGCGGCGGCTCCGAATACACGGTAAAGGATTCCGATACCACGAATGACACGTTTGACTATATGGTTAAGATTCCAGAAAACCTCTCCTATATTGACGGTGTGCTTGCTTATCTTCCATGTGTGGCCCTAAAGGGAATCCGGATGCTGAATCTGGAGGGCAGACAGACGATCGTGGTGAGCGGCGCAGGCATGGTGGGAATCAGCGCCATGCAGATTTTAAAGATCGTAAATCCGAATTTGAGAGTCATTGCCATTGAGCCGAATAAATTCAGGCGTGACATTGCGAAGAAGTATGTGGATCTTGTGACCGATCCGTTTGAAGCGGAACTGGTGATCAGGAAGGCCACCGGAGGCGCCATGGCGGATCAGATCATCGAGTGCTCCGCCAATGCGGAGGTGCCAGGTATCTCCATAAATATTTGAAGGACGGCGGCTGGGGAACCGACGATGCGCCGGGCCATATTCACTGGCAGGGATTATCCGGAGAAAATCATCATGGACAGCGCATTTGAATACAAGATGGCGAAGGGCGAGGATGTATTTAAAAATAATCTTTGATTGGAGCAAATAATATGAGGCCTAAAAAGTTATTTTTCTTCCACATGCGAACATCCAGTATTCCCAGCTGAAAATGGAACGGCGGAATGGGTCGGAAAAACTGCTATGAAAAGCTGTTTGACCTGGTTCGGGACAATCAGTATAAAATAGATTTGAGGCCAGCGGCAAGACGCTGGATGAAATAGAGAGGCTGGCTCCCGAGGTGATGGAAAAGCTGAAGGCGCTGATTCTGGACGGTCAGGTGGAGCCGGTGGCATCCCCGTATACACATCTGATGATGGGAAATGTGCCGCGTGAGGTGGCGGTACATACCTTGCTAAGGAGCCTGGATACATGGGGAGCGTTATACGGGAATCCGCCCGAAGGTTGATGGAATCCGGAATGCAGCTGGAACGCACAGATTCCGGCATCTATAAGGAGGTGGGAATCGAGACACTCATTATGGACGCCGATTCCTTCTTTCTCTCATTTCCCGAGATAAGAAAGGCCACCGGACTGTGCTATGACGTGCAGGGGCACAGCAATAAAAATCAGCTGTTTCTTATTGAGGAATATATAAAGGATAAGCCGGAGTATTTAAAGTATCTGACGAATCCCTCTATCTGTGATAACGGGCTGAAGCTGATCTTCCGTTCCGATTGTATGGCAAATCTGCTGCTCTGGTATCTGATGGGGGCGACGGAGGGCGTGAGAAACGAGGCGGTCCGCTATGAGGAGAGATTCAGTCCATGTTCTGCCGCTGGAACACGCGTGCACAGGAGACAGGCTCCTTTATCATGCCGTATGCCGAGGATGCGGAATACATAGGAAGTTCGGCATACTTCTATGTCAAACAGTTTAATCAGGCCAGGTTCTTTGAGGAAGAAGGCGACAGCTTGAAACGGTTTAAGGAAATCATGGACCTGTCCATAGAAAGCGGATTTGTTCCGGCGACACCTTCGGAGGTGGTGGAATCCGCAGAGCTTCTGGAGAACCTGTCCATTTTGAAAATTGAAAATGGGGCTGCGTGGCACGGGGGAACGGCAAAGGCATGGCTGAATACGGATCAGGCGCTACAGCTGGATCCGGTCTGCCGAATGATTCTGGAGGGGATTGAGGGAATCGCCGCCTATAAGCAGATCGACTGGCATGAGAGTGAAGCATTGGCTGCGGCCTTTCGGGCGGTTACCGAAGGGTGGGTGTCGGATGCAAGATGGCCGCCTGCTCCGACTTCTCCCGGCAGATTTAATGTGAGAGAGGCGCTGGAGGCATTGTACCGGGCAAATGACCGGGTGGCGGGGGCGATGGAGGAACTGGGAATCGCCGGGCTCCGTTCCCTGTATTCACCCGATATTATGAGTTCCCAGCTTGGTTTGATTGAGGAGAGGCTGATGAAATGCGGTATTTTGAGGAAGAGTGAGATGGAACGACGACTGGAGATGATTCATTTACAGCTGACCAGGCAGTGTAATTTAAGCTGCTGTTTTGCGGACAGAGGAAAAACAGCGCGCTGCGTGACGGGAAGGAGAGCATGGCTCTGAAAACTGAAGAGTGGCTTGGATCGTAAATGAGCTGGACGCGGCCGCCGGAAAGAAGCCATCGGTCATGCTTTGGGGCGGGGGAACCGCTTATGAGCCCGTGCTTTGATGAGATCGCCTCCACACTTCATGAACGGGGGTACCGGGTCGGAATCGTTACAAACGGGACTCTGCTGGATCGGCATGCGGAGACTGTCCCGTACTGCCTGGACAAGATTTACGTGTCTGTTGACGGACCGGAGCAGCTCCATGACAGCATCCGCGGGCGGGAACATTCCGGAAGATCGGGAGAATCTGCTTGCAGTAAAGAGGGCGGCGCCTTTACTGCCGGTGGTCTGTATGGCCGTTTTGACGGAGGAGCTGAAAGGGCAACTGAAGGAGTTTTTTGCTGAATTGTCGGATTTTCCGTGGATGAGGTGCTGCTTCAGGATATGATCGTTTTAAACGGCCGGGAGATTGGAGAATATAAAGCCGTGATGGAACGGGAATTTTCCATCGAAGCGGAGGCGGTTGAATCGTGGAGGCAGAGTGGTGAGGGGGATTCGGAGATGGAGAAGGCCGGATTCCGCCTGGAGGAGCACGGGACGCATGCTTTTAAAGTCCGGTATCTGCCGCATGTTCGTTCCGGAGAAATTGTGAGGCCCTGTCTTTTCCCCATGGCGTCATCTCCATATTATGTGGAACGGGGGAGACATCGTTTTGTACTGATTTTACCGACTTTTCCGTGGGGAATGTGCGGGAACAGCCGCTCTGAGGCACTCTTTCGGGGAGAACAAGCTGAAAAGTTCCGGAAGCTGGTGGAAAATGGGAGAAATCCGGCATGCAGGCACTGCTCCTGGGGGGATAAGGAAGATTTTTTGAACTGTGAAAGAGATAAGCCGCTTTGGTTAGTTTGATTTACTAAAATCGGAACCGAAAAACAGCTTTCACTTTTGACCTGTGAATGATATAATATTCATAAATCCATAAAGAGAAAGCAGAAATTGAATGGCAGGCTGTCTGTGTTTTTGCAGACAGCTTGCTTTCGGTATTGAGGCGGAATCAGAACGAATAAAAAATCAGGATTGTCCAATGGCAGTACCTTTAGGAAAAAGCATGAGCTCTGCAGCAGCACATAGAAGGAGAACGATACGAAGATGAAGAAACTGGCAGTCGGTATTTTGGCCCACGTAGACGCGGGAAAACGACATTATCGGAGGCGATGCTCTATATGGGCGGAAGCTTATCCGGAAAATGGGACGGGTGGACCGGGGGGACGCGTTTCTCGATACGTATGAACTGGAGAAGAAACGCGGAATCACGATCTTTTCAAAGCAGGCGATATTGAAGTGGAAGGATATGGAGATGACGCTTCTCGACACGCCGGGCCACGTGGATTTCTCGGCGGAGATGGAACGGACCCTGCAGGTGCTGGATTACGCCATTCTGGTGATCAGCGGAACGGACGGAGTGCAGGAGCATACGAGGACGCTGTGGCGTCTTCTTGCCAGATACCGGGTTCCCACATTTCTCTTTATCAATAAGATGGACCTGGCGGGGCTGGGGAAAGGGGCTATCCTGGATGACCTAAGAAAAATCTTAAAGGAAAACTTTGTGGACTTCGGAGAGGCCGGAACGGATCATTTTTATGAGCAGATCGCCATGACCAGTGAGGAGATGCTGGATGAATATCTGGGAGACCGGCCGTGTGGGGGAGAGCGGGATACGCATGCAGATTCGTAACAGGCATTTATTCCCCTGCTTTTTCGGTTCTGCGCTGAAGCTGGATGGCGTGGAAGAATTCATGAGGGGCTTGAGGTGTATACGGAAACGCCCAGTTATCCGCAGGAATTCGGTGCGAAGATTTTAAGATATCGAGGATGCACAGGGAAACCGGATGAGCCATATGAAAATCACGGGCGGCAGTCTGTCGACGAGAGAGATCATCAACGAGGAGAAGGTAAATCAGATCCGCCTCTATTCCGGGGATAAGTTCGAGTCGGTACGGGAGGCACCGGTTGGTACTGTCTGTGCCGTGCTGGGGCTTACGATAGCGGTTCCGGGGCAGGGGCTTGGAACCCAGTCAGCTTCGGCCATGCCCCTTTTGGAGCCGGTTATGACGTACCGGATCCTGCCGCCGGAAGGGCTGGATGCGGCGGCTGTACTTCCGAAGTTCCGGGAGCTGGAGGAGGAAGACTCCGGAGCTGCATCTGACGTGGGAGGAGAGCAAAGAAGGAGATCCATGTCAGATTATGGGCGAGATTCAGATGGAGATTTTAAAGAGCCTGATTGCGGAACGTTTTGGGATTGCAGTAATTTGGCGATCGGAGTATTGTTTACCAGGAGACAATCATGAACACGGTGGAGGGCGTGGGGCATTTCGAGCCGCTGCGTCATTACGCGGAGGTCCATCTTCTTTTGGAACCCGGCGAGCCGGGAAGCGGTATGCAGTTTGCTTCCGCCTGCAGCTGAGGATATTCTCGGGAAGAAACTGGCAGAGACTGGTGCTGACCCATCTGGCGGAGAAGGAGCACAAGGGCGTGCTGACGGGTTCTTCGGTCACGGATATGAAGATCACGCTGATGTCGGGGCGGGCCCATTTAAAGCATACGGAGGGCGGCGATTTCCGCCAGGCTGTCTACCGGGCAGTCCGTCAGGGACTGATGCAGGCGGAATCCATGCTGCTGGAGCCATTTTACGATTTCCGCCTCGAACTTCCGGACCGTTACGTGGGACGGGCGATGAGCGATGTGGAGCGCATGGCCGGGAAAGTGATGCCTCCGGTCATGGAGGGAGACCGGGCAGTTCTCACCGGAAGCGCTCCCGGCGGCCTGTATGGGGGGATATCAGAAAGAGGTAACCGCCTATACGGGCGGCGCGGGACGGCTGTCGTTTACATTTTCCGGCTACGGGCCGTGCCACAATACGGAGGAAGTGGTGGCTGCCATCGGCTATGAAGCGGATGGAGATACGGCGAACCCATCAGGCTCCGTATTCTGTGCCCATGGGGCAGGATTCCTGGTGGACTGGGACCAGGTCCCGGAGTATATGCATCTGGAGAGCTGTCTGGAAACACAGAAAGACAGGCCGGATGGAATAGCCGGGCGGCCGGAGCTGCCGACAGAAAAAGTCAGCGGACAGGCGGACGGGGCGATGGGCCGGAGCGGGAAGGGAATGGATCGGCACGGAGGAAGTGGATGCCATCCCTGGAACGCACCTTTTTACGCCAACCGGCGGGGGAATTCCGCGGGGACTAAGTCCGGTGGAAGAGCATGGAAAAACCGGGAGAAATCTTACAGTGTTCCGTGGTGAGAACCTACAAAAAGGAAGCCCCCAGGGGAAGAGTATCTTCTGGTTGACGGGTACAACATCATTTTGCATGGATGAGCTGAAGGAGCTGGCGGAGCATACCATCGACGGCGCCCGAGGAAAACTGCTCGATATTCTCTGCAATTACCAGGGCATGAAGAAATGCCAGCTGATTGCCGTGTTTGATGCCTATCGGGTGCAGGGCCATGTGACCGAGTGCCTGGACTACCACAACATCAGGTGGTCTTTACACAGGAGGCGGAGACGGCAGACCAGTATATTGAGAAGTTCGCCCACGAAAATGGCAGAAAATACGATGTAACAGTGGCCACTTCGGACCATTTGGAACAGATTATCATACACGGCCAGGGATGCCGGCTGATATCGGCCAGGGAGCTGAAGGAAGAGATCAGCCGCCTGAGCGAGACGGTTCATCAGGAGTATCAGGAGAAAAGACAGGGGAAAAGCATAAAAATTATCTGCTGGATTCGGTGTCCGAGGAGATGATGAAACAGATAAAGGAACTTCCGGAAGAATGATGGAAGTTCCTTTATCTGGTTGTGAACGGTGTACTGTTTTTATGGTTCAGGCCTATATACATGTCCTTATATTTTTCGGATCGAAGCTGTGGTTGTAAATGAGATACTCGTAATCTCTTATGGTTCCCGGTATGGAAAGCTGTCGAGACCAGTCTCCTCCCAGGAGTAGTAGGTTCCGGAGGCATCATAGCAGCCAAGCGGATGAATGACGGGCAGTTCTCCTCCATGGAAAGCAGAAAACGCTGGTACGGCGTCATATCCAGGCCTGCCTGATCTAGCAGCTCGGAAGCGAGATAGATCGCGCTCATCTTCCCTTTCTGCTCTGACTTGGATTCATAGTTTGTCCAGATAAGAAATGGCGTCTCATACCACATTAAGTGGTCTCCGGCGGGAACGTCGGGCTGGGCATTCCTGCGATTTCATCGAAAAATTCATCCTCCACACTGGGCTGATGATCGCCGAACATCACTATCATGGTGGGTTCGCTGCTGGCCTCAAAGTAACGGATCAAATATTCCAGGGCTTCATCCGAACGCTTCATCAGGGATAAATACTGGTCAGTTTTTGGATACTTATCCTTTAAAGGGAGCCGGTCAGCCATACCTCCTGCGGGAAGTTGTCGTAGATCCCCTCATAGCCGCCGTGGTTCTGCATCGTCACATTGAACAGGAAGAGGCGGTCGTCTGGGTTCTCCTTGTTTTCCACCTGCCTGATCAGGTTTTCATAATCCGACTGGTCGCTTACGTAGTTTCGAAGAAAATCCCGTTCTTCATAGCGGGTCTCATCAATGAAATCGTCGAATCCCATGTTCTTGTAACACGTATCGCGGTTCCAGTTCTCACCCGGGTAAGGATATGGCGACGGTCCGGTAGCCCTGGTCCTTTAAGGTACTGACAAGGCTGTACGTTCCGGGCTTTATGTAGAACTGGTAGGCGCTGCAGTTGGAAGGCAGGAAGGCCATGGAATCTACCTGTCAGAAATTCGAATTCGAATTGCACGTCATGGAGCCGAAGACGGGAATACAGAGACTTCCGCTGATGGTATGTTCCTTCAGGCTGTACAGGAATGGGAAATATTCCTGATTCGTGTGAAAGGAACCTCCTGTGCGTAAGTCGGACAGGCTCTCATTCATGATGCAGATAATATTGACCGGGGCTGCAGTATCCTCGCCCAGGGAAACATCTCGGCGGAGGCCAGGACGACATCTTCCGGTTTGTATTCATGATAAATCCGTTTTGATCTGGGAAGTGCTGTATCCCGCAGGCTTCTCTTTACCGCATAGCGGAAGGAGACCGCCGTGGAGAGGACGTAACCGTATTCCTTTATAGGTCTCGTTGACCTCCCACATGTTGATTCCCAGGCCCCAGGAGGGCATGAGAAATGAAAAACCACACGCCGTAAGCTGCGATGGCACCGGCCGCCGTGCCCGCAAAGGCGAGTCTGAATCTGCGGCCGGAGATACGTCTTGGAAATGCGGCTGCGGTATATTGATAACGAGGAGAATCACTCCGGCTTCTTTCATGGCCTTCGTTATGGTAAATACGTAGTTCTGGGAAACCGTCATGGCTGTTCCAAAGGCCAGAATATCCCAGAACATGATGGGGACGGCTTCGGAAGGATACCACGAAAGCCTCGGCCAGGGGAAAGGATAAAGAGGAGAATGGATACGGCCGGAACGGCGATCCTTGTTCGTCCTGTTGCGCAGCAAACACAAGAAGATAAAGGGTGTAAATCCAGCCGATGTTTAAGTGCTGCCATATAAGAAGGGATCGTCGCCAGATTGCCGGTTACATATTCAAATAAGAAATAGGAAATGCATGGAACCGTCAGAAGAAACAGGGTAAAAAGTATGTGGGCCGCTTTGCGGGCCAGTGGAAGTATATTTTCTTTTGTCATTGGTAAGCCTCACTGTTCATGGGATGAGGTTATCGTACCACAAAGATTTTTTGGGTTCAAGAGAGAAAATAAAATTGCATTTCCATGTACGATCGATTAAAATGAAGTTTAGCGATCCGGATCAGAGGGAAGATACAGTATGCCGGCGAATACGGGATTATCAGAGAAAACAGAAATCAGGCTGAAACAGCCGAAACAGTATAAAGTGGTCATGTACAACGATGATTTTACGCCCATGGATGTGGTGGTGGAGATTCTCATTGATGTGTTCCGCAAGAATTATGAGGAAGCGGTAGCCATCATGATGACGGTTCATAAGGGACAGAAAGCCGTGGTGGGCGTCTATTCCTACGATATTGCAATGACGAAGGCGGCCAGGGCGGTAAAGATTGCAAGGGAGAGCAGTGGGATATCCGTTCCAGATTACGGTGAAGGCAGGACATGGACAAAGGCTGCCGATTATGTGGAAAGTTGAAGATAGCAAAAGAAGTGGAGGAGCTGCTGAACGATGCAGTTTTAAATGCGGGAGGGGGAAATGAGTACGTGACCGGAGCACGTGTGGTGCTTGCAGACCGGCTAAACCGCCTTCCAGGCTGCGTTTAAAAGCTGCGGCGGCGATGTGAAAAAGTTAAAATCACGGCTGGAAGAGTATCTGGGGCAGATGGACACTGTGGAGAAGGATGAAGGCGGATCGAGGTCAGCTACGGCTTGAGCCAGGCCATAGAAGAGGCGGCGAGGGAAGGCGATCTCTTCGGACCGCGATATCATAGAGCTTCCTCATCTGCTGTACAGCATGATGGAACTGGAAGAGAGCTACGGTGCGTATTTCGTTCAGATGCAGGGCGGGAATGCGTGGACCTCCTGGTGGAACTGGGCACCGGAAATGAGTTCGGGAGACAGATGGGGCTGGGCTGGGGGGAACAGGCGGAACCGACAGTCATGCAGGAACAGGTGGAACCTCTGATATGGATAATGAAGAAGATGCGGAAGAGGAGCGGGGAGCGTTCTGCTTCAGTACGCGGTCTGTATCAATGATGAGGTGAAAAACAGCTGCCCTTTAATAGGAAGGGAGGGAGGCGGAGCTGGAACGCACCATGCAGGTATTGTGCCGGCGTCAGAAGAACAATCCGCTCCACATCGGGGAACCAGGCGTGGGAAAGACGCCATCACGTATGGACTGGCCAGAATCAACGAGGGCCGCGTACCGGAATAACTGAAAATGCCAGAATCTACGGGATTGATTGGGATCCATGCTGGCGGGCACCCAGTTTCAGGGGCGATTGAGAAACGGCTGAAGGCTGTGATGGAGGAGTTGAAGGAGGAGGAGAATCCCATCCTCTATATCGACGAGATTCATAATCTGGTAGGGGCAGGCGCAGTAAACGGCGGTTCCATGGATGCCTCCAATCTGCTGAAGCCGTATTTAACTGATGGAACGCTTAAGTTTATCGGTGCAACGACCTATGAGGAGTAGAAGTATTTTTCAAAGGATAAGAGCCTGGTGAGACGGTTTTCCAGAATATTGACATTAAAGAACCGACGGTGGAAGAGACGGTGGAGATTTTAAATGGCTTAAAGCCGTATTATGAAAAATTTCGCCATGTCCGCTATCAGAAGGGAACGATGGAACATGCGGCAGTTCTTTCCAACCAGTATATCAATGAGCGGTACCCAGCCCGATAAAGGCCATTGATTTAATTGACGAGGAGGGGGCTATCTGGAGCGTTTATCCGAAAAACAAGAAGATCCAGGTTGTGGATAAAAAGCTGGTGGAAGAGGTGCTGGCGAAGATCTGCAGGATTCCGAAGCAGACAGTGGAGACGGAGGAACGGCAGAAGCTGGCAAGGCTGGAGGGGAGCTGAAAGGCCGGATATTCGGCCAGGACGAGGCGGTGGATCAGCTGACCAATGCGATTAAACTGGCGAAAGGCGGGGTTGAATGAAGAGAACAAACCGGTGAGCAGCCTTCTGTTTGTCGGTCCCACCGGCGTTGGAAAGACAGAGCTTGCAAAAGTCTGCCGCAAAGGTGCTGGGAATCCGGCTCGTGCGGTTGACATGAGTGAATACGCAGAAAACATACCGTAGCAAAGCTGATCGGTTCACCGGCCGGATACGTGGGATACGAGGAGGGCGGACTCTTGACGGAAGCAATCAGAAAGAATCCCCACTGCGTCACTCCTGCTTGATGAGATCGAGAAAGCGCATCCGGACATCTATAACATTCTGCTTCAGATCATGGATTATGCGACGCTGACCGACAACCAGGGCAGGAAAGCTGATTTCCGCACCGTGATTCTGATCATGACCTCCAATGCGGGGTGAAAAAGCCGACCGCTCCTCCATCGGATTCGGGGGCGGCAGTTGAATGAGGAAGGGAATCACCGATGAGGTGAAGCGCGTGTTCCGGCCGGAATTCAGAAACCGCCTCGACCGTGTTATTATATTCCGCCCTCTGGATGCGGCCATGGCAGACCGGATTGTGGAAAGGAATTCGGTAATCTGGCCCGGAAAGGCGGCGGAGAAAAACGTAGTACTGACCCGTCGAAGAGCGTGCCGGAAATACCTGGCGAAGAAAGGCGTAAGCCGTGAGTGTGGAGCCAGAGAGATTAAACGGATCATCGGACAGGAGATCAAGCCGCTTCTGGTGGATGAGATGCTGTTTGGGCGCCTGGAAGAAAGGCGGAAGCTGTGAGATTGATTATGATGGGGATCAGGTGATACTGCTTTAACAAAACAAGCGGAAATTCCCCACCTCCACAAGAAGTCAAGCCGCGCATCTATAAGATGTAGTCGCACTCTGTGAGATGATCGAGCGCGGATTGAAACAATTCCTTACTGGAACAGCCATAGACAGACGCATACAGCAGCCGCAGGAGATAAATACTGCGGCTGCTGCTGTTCTATTTCTTTCACCAGAGATACACAGTCCAAAGAAATCGGTCGTTACCATAGCCCTTTAAATCGGAGTTGTGCAGAAGCTCTGCAATTTCGCCCACCGTATAAGCTGCGTTTAAGGGAGGAAAATAAATCCTGGACGGATTGCCCGGGGTTTTGCGGTTGCCAGCCCCAGGTATCTGGCCAGCAGATTTACCTTCTGAGATCGGTAATACAGTACCGTCCGCCGGGACGGAGCACCCTGTAAATTTCGTTGAAGACGCGAACCGGGGTTTCCCATTCGTGCAGGGGAACCGTTGGAGATGACGCTGTCGAAGCTTTCATCCTCAAATGGCATCTCCATGCAGTTGCCCTGGACATACCGGGCATCGATCCCGTAATTCTTCGCATTTTTGCGGGCGAACTGGAGCATGGCGGACTGATCTCCACATCCGGGTGAGGGAATCGTAGTCAACTTCTTCGCGATTTCAGACCGACGTATCCAGGGCCGGGGCCGATTTCAGCATGTCTCCGCCGCGGGAGGCAGGGAGGCAATCATGGAGTTCACTCCCATTCCAGCCGCGGTCACGCATGGTGCGGGCAAAGGAATCAAACATTTCTACGGTTACTTCATTCTGAATTCCCACATTGGTTTCAATGACTCTCATTTTCATCTTGATCTGCCTCCTCAAACTTACGGATCGATTGTTCTGCCCACTCAAGCTCCGCCTGAAATGGAGAATATGGTGTTCAAATATAATGCCGGCCGGTATCCTTAGCTGTTCCCGGAATGGCAGCCATGGTCTCCTCCGGTGGTGTCTGATGGTTTCAGCGCTTTTTAAGTGCGCAGCATGGCTGGAAAAGGCTGTTTAAAAAGTGTGGTGCTGTCAAATGATCGGAAAAATAGAATGCGGCGTCGCTGTCGAACGTAGGGCGGTACTGCATATTCCAGCGTCTCGGCCAGCAGCTCATTGAAACGGCGGTTTCCCGCGTCACTGACCCGGTATACGGTTTTTCGGGTCTGGCTCCCTGCCGGTCCCTGTGGGCTTCGATCAGGCCCGGCGGCCTCCATCTTCTCTAAATGGTAATAGACGGTTGGCAGCAGTCTGGGTGAGTCCTCTAACTGTTCTTCCAACAGTTTCTTAATCTGATAGCCGTGCTGCGGGACCAAATCGAAGCAGCAGGCCGAGGATGTAAAGCGGGATCATGATAGTTCCTCCTCTCTTATACAAAATAGTCAGTACTGAGTAATTACAGTATACTCAGTACTGACTATTTTGTCAAGACTTTTTATCACTGAAATGACTCTGTTCTGTACTCAAACCAGTCAAAATCCGCATAGACTCCGCCACCAGTCAGATCCTGGCAGCAGATTCCGACCATGGCTCGGTAAACCAGCCCTCTTCGCAAAGCCTCGTCGGAGAAAGCTGCAGTCCATAGGAGCGCCGATGGGGACGAAATTCTGCTCGTCCGACAGGCTGTAGAAGAAACGAATGGTGTCATGGTCCACCGCGGCCTTAAAGAGCAGAGGGGCATCGGCAGGGGGCAGAATGCCGGCCGGATAGGAGTAGCTTCTGTTTTCCGCTCTCAGGAGGATCAGGCAGGTTCCTGAATCTTCGTCAAGGTCAGATGCAGATAGAAAGTAATTATCCGTATCGTACATACAGATGAGCCCGGCCATCTGCTTAAACACCTTGGGATGAAATTCCATCCGGGCCGATGCCTCAAAGGTGAATTCCGTCCATCTTCTGGCGATGAGCGTCTGCGCAAAGCGTGAGGCCAGTCCCTCCCTTCCATACATGCGAAGCCATCGGGCGTGCAGTCAGGGAAATGTGCGTGTGTTTCATGGGAACCCTCAGCGACTGCCATACAGGAGCGAGGTTGGGAGAGATCGAAGTCGTCACTCGCCGGTATTTCCGGACAGGGACGGGGGAAGCTCCGGCGCGGGCACCTTAGTATCGGGCAGCGTTGTCCCGTTATCCAGCACGAGCCAGTCATCCAATGGCGGTCCAGCGCATCTTCTGAACCGCTGTTTCGCCCCAGGGGATAGCGGCGGCAGCCAGGAAAGCGCCTGCGGTCCGCTTCGTTGCGGTTGAGAGGGACGGCCGCAGAGATGGACCGCGTACCACTCGCCGTTCTGCGTTTCCACGAGATCGGCATGGCCTGCTTTCTGAAGGGGATAGTCCTCGTGATGGCGTGTGGTGAGGATGGAAAATGCCTCGTTGTCGCCGGTTCTCTCCATGACGGGAGACTGATACATTTCATACGGTCCCCAGACACTCGGGAACGCAAAATGGTCTGACCAGTGCAGTTCCCCGGTGCCGGTATCCGCGGTAAACAGGTAATACCAGCCGTTTCTTTTAAAGATGTGCGGACCTTCCAGAAAGATTTTATCTCTGATAGATATCCTTTGCCGGTCCGACCATCCGCTGTTCGGAGGGAGTACTGCAAAATGATTCTGCCCGCATATTTCTGTGGAATTCGATGATCCGTTACCATGCTGACCATGTATTTGCGGCCGTCTGTGTCGTGAAACAGAGAGGATCGAATCCAAGTCATTTAATGGAACAGGAGCGGACCAGGGGCCCATGATCTGTTTGGAGGTCACCAGATAATTGTGGGTGTCGTACATGTTGCAGTAGAAGGGCGGACAATGGTGAATACGAGATAGAATGTCCCTGATCCCAGGTCAGGCACGGGGGCCCAGACGCCCTGGGAGGGACCGACTCCTTTCAGATCCAGAATGGCCGGGTCATTCAGCGTGCCGCCCAGGGTCTCCCAGTGAATGAAATCCCTGGAATGGCTGATCTGTACGCCGGAAACCATTCGAAGGTGGAGGTGGCAATATAATAGTCCTCCCCCACCCGGACAATGGAGGATCAGGATGGAATCCCTTAGAATTGGATTGGTAATTGTGTTTGCATTCATGTGTTTTGCAGTCCTTTCTTCAGAAACTTCCTGTGCTGAGTATCATTATAGTGACTGCAACATGGAAACGTAATAAGTCCATATTTTAACAATAGAGTTCAAATTTTAAAGAAAAAGCCCGTCTGTGGTTAATACAATTCCGCTGTCAGCTTTCTGTGAAGCTGCCAGACGTTATCTCCGTAATTGCTGACCAGAGTGATGACAGTTTCATTCTCTTTCCTGTAAGAAGAGATAAAACTGACTCCGGGGTCGCTTCCCTGAAAATAAGGGGAAATAAATTCCGTTTGCTCCGCAGCCAGATTCCATATCCGTAGCACCGCGCATCGCCGCTGTGATTTTCGGTCATATTTGCAGTCATGTCAGGGGAAATCACTTTGCCGGACATGAGGTGCTCCCAAGCGTCTGAAATATCGCCGATAAAATCGTAAATGCGCCGCCCGCTCCGTGCCTTTGCGTCAACGCTGAATATGTCGGTACGGTACGTCTGCGTTTCTGCATCATAGATATAGTTCGATGCGCATTTTGCAGGAAGACGGTCCAGCTCATAGTATCCGGTGGAGGTCATGCCGCAGGGGATAAACAGGCAGTCTCTCAAGTATTCATCAAACGCGGCCCCTGTCACGGATTCCAGGATCATGGCCAGCACGACAAAACCCGGTATTGTTGTATTGAAAACGGCTTCCACGGGGATACATCATGGGTTTATAAAGGAACAGCGGCAGTAAGTCCCTGTTGGAGCGTATCTTATAATTGGGTAATCTCTCCATAAGTCCTCGTACTCCTCCATGATACTCTTTCGTCGAAGTAGTCCGGTATGCCTGAGGTATGGGTCAGCAGCTCCTCACGGTGATATCGGTCGATGGCTCTTAAATCAAAGCCGAGCAAATCACCGATGCGGCCGCTAAAATTCAGCCGTCCCTGTTCGATCAGCTGTAATATTCCCGCCGCCACAGAAACACCTTTCCGGCAGAAGCAGTTGCAAACTTTGTATCCGGTTCATTTGGGATCCGGTTGGCCAGGTCGGCGAATCCATATGCCTTTTCAATATCGTCTCGCCGTGTCGGACTACCTGGATGCAGCCTCGGAAATCGGCGTTTATGAGTGTTTCTATGTTCATGGAACAAGGTTTCCTTTCTGTAAGCGTATTGGCAGTTGGTGCTCTGTCCGGAAAATGGGCTTTATCAGCTCTGGTATCGTGTATCCTGTCAGCCTTTATTGTATCGTTATTGGGTTACGCTGTCTATCGGATTTGGCCAACGATCTTTAAAAATTGCATGAATACCTTAAAAACAGAGTTTTTTCGGAACGTATTTCCTGATATAGTTATGACAGAAAGAAAAACAAGATTGCACGTGAGCGGCCATTGGCGTTAAGTGAGGAAATACAACATGAAAAAAGAGATTACTGGCTTCTGTATTATGTGCAGCCATGGCAGGAACACTTCTGGCCGGATGTGGTTCTAAGGATTCTTCAGGCGGTGCGTCACAGGCGTCTGACTGCGGGAACAGAGGTAAAAGACAGAGGCGGCAAAAACGGAGGCAGCAAAAAAAGACGGATACGACGGCAGCGGGAACCGAAGCTTCCATCGTGATAGAGCCGACGGAACTGACTTTCATATTTGCTGATGGGCGACGAGGGGCAAAGGCTATCCATGAATGAGATCGTGAACCGTTTTAACGAGGCTTATCCGGATATTACGGTAAAGATTCAGCCAGGCAACGGCGGAGCTTTACAGCGAGTTTTAAAGACAAAGGAAAGTGTCGGGAATTCCCGGATGTGATGGAGATGAGAGATACGCCGATATACGTGCGTGCCGGGATGCTGGAACCGCTGCCGGATGATATCGTTTCTTTATTTAAAACGACAGTTGCATTTGATGGAAAAGACGTATACGGCTCCTCTGGGTGGTGAGAATACAAGGGAATTATTTACAATAAGAAGTATTTTGACGAAAATGGGTTTGCGGAGCCGAAGACGTATGATGAGTTTATCGAGCTTTGCCAGAAGATTAAGGATAAGGGAGACATGGCACCATTCTCGTGATCGGCGGACAGGATATCTGGCATGTGGGCTTCTGGTTCTATAAGACGTACAATGACCAGGTTATGAGTCAGGATATAGATTTTATCAAGCATTGTTACGAGGGAACCAAGGACTTCTCGGATCCGGCAATCGTGGCGACCTTTGAAGAGATGAAAACATCTTTCAGTATGCCCAGGATGGCTGGGTATCACCTGATGCCCAGATTGACCACATTCCTGGTAAGCGATATGGCGGCCATGATGTATTCAGGCACCCATATGTTCTCTCAGATTAAAGACGCAGATCGAATTTTGAGATAGGATGGTTTGCGGTGCCAAGCCCTGATGGAAAAACCCGTCTTGTTTGGCGGCGGCGGTGCGGGAGGCCTTGCGATCTCCGCTGAATCCGCAAAGGATCCCAACAAGAAGGCAGCAGCAGAGGAGTTTATCCGTTTCTTCTACGCACCGGAAAACTATAAAGGTTTACTGCGACAAGTTAAATGCCAATTCCGTCTACTGTTGCGACACCTGATCTGGCTGCCGCCCGGTCATGATGGAAGTCATCGAGGCTACCAATACTGCGGATGATTTAAGCGTAATGTGGAACGGACGTGTAGGTGAAAATGAGCTTCCTCCGGATTTCAGAAATTTCATGTATAAGACAACGATTGAAATAATCCAGGGACAGAGGATATTCCGTCCGCATGTGAGGAATTAAACAAGACATGGCAGGTTGCCATGCAGAGCTTTAACCCGGTAACAGAACGCGGAAGAGTGATGCTCTGCGAAAATGAGAACATAACAGGAAATGATGGAAAAGGGGTTGTTACAGAGCCGGACCGGTTCTCTGACAGCCCCTTAAAAAAGAAAGGGAAAGGAGATGGGAACAGATGGGAAAGAAAAAAGTCAGAGTTTGATTTCGTTATCAATGGGATTTATCGCGCCGGCGTTCCTGTTTTTTACGTTGTTTATCATCGTTCCAACGATCGCCAGCGTCTATTACAGTTTTACCTCATGGGATGGCTTAAATCCGGTCGTCAAGTTTGTAGGGCTGGCAAATTATAAAGAGATATTTACCAGCGCCCGTTTTGGAAATGCTCTCAGGAATACGGTGACCGCATTCATATCGATTCTGGAAAACAGCATGGCACTGATTCTTGCGCTTAATTGTGGATAACGTAAAATGGGGAAGAATTTCTTCCGAGCGCTTTTTACGTCCCGGTACTGATTAGCGGTATCGTATCAGGCTTTATCTGGAAGATCATGTACAACTACAATTTCGGTGCGGTTAATACGATATTCCGTTCCATCGGTATGGGGAGGCCTGTCAGGACTGGCTAGGGAATCGAAGCTGGCTTATCATGGTAGGTGTGGTGCTGATCTGGAAGGGCGCCGGTTATTACATGATTATTTACCTGGCCTCACTGCAGAGCGTTCCTACCGATGTGGTGGAAGCGGCGGCTATTGACGGAGCGTCGCCAATTCAACGGTTTAAGGCAATCACGCTGCCTCTGATCTCCGGGCATTTACCATCAATCTGACACTTTCCCTGATCAACGGTCTGAAGGTGTTCGATCAGATCTCTGTTATGACGGACGGCGGTCCCGGATTTACGACAGAGACGATCGTATACCTGCTCTATAAGGTAGGCTTCAACGAAGGGCAGACAGGGGATTTGGAACGGCAGTTGGCATCGTGCTTCTGTTTATTATTCTGATTCTTAATGCGGTTCAGCAGAGTATCTTAAAACGCAGGGAGGTGCAGTTACTATAATGAAAACAGCAGGAATGAAAGCCAGCAAACGAAGAATCCGCCCGGGCAGCGGCCTCCTGTTTGCAGTGACTGTCTTTTGGCAGTCTTGTTTCTGGCACCTGTATTTTTGCAATAATCTCTGCATTTAAAAGCAATGGTGACATTCTCAAAAATCCCATGTCACTGCCTGCATCGCTGTATTTAAAAACTTTCAGGATTTATTTGCACAGTCGGATTTTGTGACGGCTATTTTCACAGCATTGTGCTGACGCTGGTGTCGGAGGTTCTGATCGTTTTATCGTTCCCATGGCGGCCTATGCCATGGGCGGAGAAAAACGGACGACGAGACTCATCTACACGTATTTCCTGGCGGGCATGATGATTCCCTTTCATCTTTATATGTTTCCGCTGTTTAAGGAAATGAAGATGTTCGGACTGTTCGGGAACCTGGCAGGCCCTGTCGCCTGTTACATATCCGGATCGGTGGCCTTCGGCTTCCCTGCTGTACTGCAGCTTTTTAAATGGCGTTCCGCTAGAGATTGAGGAAGCCGCTCAGATCGACGGCTGCAACCCGTTTCAGACTTTCTGGAGAGTAACGTTTCCGCTTCTTGGACCGTGTACGGCTTCTATGGTGGTGTTAAACGGTCTGGGAATCTGGAATGACTTTTCCTGATGCCGTATCTCGTTCTTCCTTCCGACCGGGCAAAACAATTACCGTCGAGGTGTATTCCTTTGTAGGCCAGTATACAGCCAGATGGGATATCGTGTTTGCAGGAACCGTCTGCTCCATCGTTCCGGCACTCATCTTTGTGCTGCTGCAGAAGTATTTTGTGAAGGGGATTTCAGGGGCTGCAAAGGGTAAAGGGGGCCTAAACTTGCGGCGGGAGCAGAAAGATTCAGCTGCTTCTTGTTTCCTCGGTGGCAGGAACTAAAAGCAGGAAGACAGGAAAAAAGGGCGGATCAACGCAAACTACGGAAGAAATCCTGGGGACAGCGAAGGAGGCTTTGAGGCCTGCCACCATTTTTCTGCCTTCCTGCCGTTACCTCGGGCTTTTATGCAGGCATTAGGTTTGTGTACTGGCGGTGGGAGGAGATAAAGGCGGAACTGACAGCGGCGGAAATTGAGAAGAAAAAAGGGAGGTGTGGTATAATAGATAAAAGTTTTTGGGAGAATGGGAGGAGACAGGTATGAAGAAGCGTTGGAAAGGAATTTGAGTTTATATCAGAAATTCTGCCTGGTTATTATTCACTGGGGTTAATTCCCATGCTTTTTCTTTCGACGGTGATCGTAAACCGGATGTTTAAGGAGTATGGCAATTGCTGAGGAGTAATTACGTTCAGGCGGCATCTTATGTGAGTGAGTCGCTGGACGATATGATGGAGAACTATAACGGGGTGTCGAAGATGCCTTATTATTATAATTATTCCAGTGAGGGGAGTTTCAGTTTAATTATATGTCGTATGATAATCTGAGACAGATTATCTATGGGAATTGGAGAAGAACCGGAAATATGGAGGCGAACCGGTATAAAATATGATGGTATTTCTGGGGAATGTCCAGGCGGTGGACAGTTATATTTCCGGGGCTCATTTTGTGGGAGAGGGAATTCGGGGAGAAGCTGGCCATTTCACCGGTCGCGGCGGAATATTCCTTCGGAGGAGGAGGCGGTGTTTGACGCCAGGATGGGGCTTGACAGGCTGGATAAAGCAGTAAGAATCTGATGCTGATTCTGACACATAAAATGATTATTTCCGTATGCAGGATTCCTGGGTCTTTACCCTGGCCAGGAATTACTTTGATTTAAC
>VOFH01004080.1_pt1 | contig 33340 bp, 43 predicted proteins | sample 5384091 | NCBI WGS metagenome assembly VOFH01 (sample SAMN12384727, study PRJNA508395) | human gut metagenome | isolation source: healthy gut G | host: Homo sapiens
TGGACGTCGAGAACAGCATAGCTGCTGAGATGCATGCTGACTCACCGCGCGAGGTGGTCAGCCCGCCGAGGAGGTGAACAAGACCACTGTCACCATCCAGTATCCCTGAAAGTCCCACAGCAATGTTCAACATCGAGATACTACCGACGTGGGCACCGTCACCCTGGACAAGGCGGCGTGGAACCGCCATCACTCAGAACGCCGATGGCGCGAAGCGTAGCGCTGACCATCGAGGAGAAGGCTGGCACCGGCGGCGCTCCCCTGACCTACACGGTGACCGCCACGGCCAGCGGCAAGGACGTGTACAGCGCGGGACAACGCCACGGAAGCTCCATCAAGATTTCCGTGAAGCAATAACGGACCGACTTGCCCAAGCGTGTACCTAGCGTCGCCCCAACGGCCTGGAGGACATAAAAGTGATCAAGTATGGATCCTTCCTGGACCGCAAAGCATTCGACTATCGTATCCGCGAGCAGAAGATTCTGGTCAAGGAGACGACGCATCAAGCGCATCATTCAGAACTATGCAAACCTGACCCTGGAGGATATGCACTTCTTCGCCGAGCATCAGGCGGACGGCGAGGACTACGCGCTGAGCTTCAACAATGGCAGCATCATCTTCAAGGCGATACGGATATCGTGACCACCAGCGACGAATCCATTGCGTTTGATGTCTGTAAGTATAGTAGCTATCCTTCTACCAATGTTACCTTTGATGAGAGCTACACCGGCACCATCAACGGCAAGATCGTGTATGACAGCACCGACGCGGACACACACAAGCTGACCATTCAGGGCAACGGCACCTTCGGTGCCATTGAGGCGGCCAGCGGGGCCGCAGAGGCTGCAAAGAGCGGCATCGAGGTTACCAGCGGTCACTTTGCCAAGCCCGTCAACGAGGACTATTTGGCTGACAGCGTCAAGGCCCAGTTGGAGAGCGCCTCCAACCCCGAGGCTCCCTACAGCTACTATCCCAGCCTGGAGGCCGCCCAGGCCGCTGCCCAGCCGGGCGACACCATTACCGAGGTAAACGCCACGACTGGCGGGACGAAGTACAACGTTACCCTGGACTATGCCGACGGGGATACAAAGGACAGCGTCTACACGGTCACTGAGGGGACCGAGCTCACCCTGCCCACTCCCAGCCGCTCCGGCTACACCTTTGAGGGCTGGTATGACGGCAGCAGCCGGGTGAGCAGCCCCTACAAAGTGACGAAGGATGTTATCCTGACTGCGGAGTGGGACTACAACGGCGGTAGCTCCTCCTCTGGCTCGACCCGGTACACGGTGAGCGTGGAGGACACGGACAACGGCAGCGTGAAGGTGAGCCCCACCCGCGCCTCCAAGGGGAGCACGGTGACTGTCACCGTGAAGCCCGACGAGGGGTATGAGCTGGACAAGTTGACCGTCACCGACAAGAACGGCGACCGGATCAAGCTCACCGACAAGGGCGACGGCAAGTACACCTTCAAAATGCCTGCCTCCAAGGTCACGGTGGAGGCCGTGTTCACGGCGGTGGAGCCGGAGCCGGAGGGCCTGCCCTTCACCGATGTAACGAGCGGCGACTGGTTCTATGACGCCGTGGCGTATGTGTACGACAAGGGAATGATGGAGGGAACCACGGACACCACCTTCGCCCCCGCCATGAACCTGACCCGGAGCATGATCGCCCAGGTACTCTACAACCTGGAGGAGCGGCCGGAGGCGCCCGGCGCGGCGGGCTTCCCCGACGTGGCGGCGGGCGCGTGGTACGCCGACGCGGTGAACTGGGCGGCGGCCCGCGGCATCGTGAAGGGGTACGACACCGGCGCGTTTGGACCGGAGGACAGCGTGACCCGGGAGCAGCTCGCGGCGATTCTGTACCGCTACGCGCAGGCGAAGGGCTATGACACCACCCAGGGCGGGATGGCCGTGCGGGAGTTCAGCGACTCTGCCAGCATCTCCGACTGGGCGCAGACGGCCATGAGCTGGGCGGTCAACGCGCAGGTGCTCTCCGGCAAGGGGAACGGCGTCCTGGATCCCCAGGGCACCGCGACCCGCGCCGAGGTGGCCCAGATGCTGATGAACTTCGTCGAGCACGTGGGCTGAACACAGTTCCATTCAAAGAGCAATAAGAAAGAGCCCCCCGGAATCCCATTGGGATTCCGGGGGGATTTTATTGCTTCGCTTATTCGGCGTCCTCCTCCGATTCAGAGGGGGCCAGCTTGGTAACGGTGGCCCACTCCACCCGGCGGTCGGTCAGCTCCTCCACCCGGATGTGCAGGCCGTACAGCTCCACCTCGGGGTGGCTTCCGTCCTCCGGGATCACGTTGAGCTGGGCAAAGACCAGGCCGCCCAGAGTCTCGGACTCCTCGTCCTCGGGAAATTCCATGTCCAGGGCCTCCGCCACATCGTCCAGCTCCGCCGAGCCGGCAATGCGCCAGCGGTTGTCGCCCAGGGCGATGATCTCCTGATCCTCCTGGGGATCGAACTCGTCGTAGATGTTGCCCACAATCTCCTCCAGCAGATCCTCCATAGTCACGAGGCCGGCGGTGCCGCCGTACTCGTCCACCACAATGGACAGGTGGATCTTCCGGCTCTGCATGTCGCGGAAGAGCTTGTCGGTGCGCACCGACTCGGGCACGAAATAGGCCGGGCGCAGCAGCTCGCGAAGGGGGCGGGGGGCGGGTTTGCGGGCGTTGAGCAGCCAATCCCGGGTGTTCAGGATGCCGATGATATCGTCGGCGTCCTCCTCATACACCGGGAAACGGGACAGGCCGGAGGACTCGATGGTCTGCGCGATCTCCTCCGCCGTGTCGTCCACCCACAGCATCACCATGTCGGTGCGGTGGATCATCACGTCCCCGGCGGTCATGTTGTCAAATTCGAAGATGTTCTCGATCATCTCCTTCTCACCGGCCTGGATGGCGCCCTTCTCCTCGCCGATGTCCACCATCATGCGGATGCCCTCCTCCGATACCTCATCGTCCTCCTCGTTGGGGTCGATATGTACCAGACGCAGCACGGCATTTGTGGAGACAGTCAGCAGCCAGATGAGCGGCCGCATGACGGCGGCCAGGAAGGCCACCACCCCGCAGGTGAAGCGGGCCACCTGCTCGCTCTTCTTCATGGCCACCCGCTTGGGTACCAGCTCGCCGAAGACCAGCGTGAAGAAGGAGAGGATAATGGTGATCAGGATGACGGACAGGGTGTGCACCGCGGCCTCGGCGGCGGCGGTCAGGGCATACTGGGCGGCGAACCACTGGGACAGGCGGCCGGCCAGGTTGTCGGCGGCGAAGGCGGAGCCCAGAAAGCCCGCCAGGGTGATGCCGATCTGGATGGTGGAGAGAAACCCGGTGGGTTGCTCCACAATGTACGCAGGAGACGGGCGGCCTTTTTGTCGCCCTCCTCGGCCTGGTGGCGGATCACCGCCTCATTGAGGGAGATGACCGCGATTTCCGTGGCGGCAAAGTATGCGTTGATTGCGATGAGTATGACCTGGAGTAGAAGCTGAGGCCATAAAGGGGGCTGCAAGATGATTCCTCCTCTTTCTGAAACGACAGATTGCATGTGTTCCATGCGTTACAGAACTTAGTATATCATATTTATGAAAAAAATCCATAAGCATGCGGAAAAAAGTTGCGGCGCATGTTATAATAACCTGTACGCGTGAGAGGGGGAAACCGGGATGGAAACCAAGGAACGGACGGAGGGGCGGCTGCGGCGCCTGCTGGAGCAGCCGGGCACCTTCCTGAAATGGGTGCTGTTTGCCGGGGTGATCGGCCTGACGGCCGGCGGGGTCAGCACTGCCTTTTATTACGCGCTGAACGCCGTCACAGCCCTGCGGGAGGCCAACCCGTGGCTTCTGTGGCTCCTGCCCCTGGGGGGCGTGGCCATTGTTCTGCTCTACCGGATTTGCGGCATGGAGAAGGACCGGGGCACCAACTTCGTCCTGGTGGCTGTGCGGGAGAACCAGCCCCTGCGCCTGCGCACGGCGCCCCTCATCTTCGCCGCCACGGTGCTCACCCACCTGCTGGGCGGCTCCTCCGGCCGGGAGGGGGCCATCCTACAGATCGGCGGCTCCCTCTCCTCCAAGATCGGACGGTGGATGCACCTGGATGACAAGGACAGCCGTATCATCACCATGTGCGGCATGTCCGCCGCCTTCTCCGCCCTCTTCGGCACTCCGCTGACCGCCGCCATGTTCGCCATGGAGGTGACCAGTGTGGGCGTGCTCTACTACGCCGCCATCGTGCCCTGCGTCCTCTCCGCCATTATCGGCCTGTGGGTGGCCCAGCTCTGCGGCGTGCCGCCCACCGCCTTCTCCCTCCAGGGGGTGCCCAACCTTACCCCCGTCACCCTTCTCCAGTGCATCGGCATGGGGGTCCTCTTCGCCCTGCTTTCCATCCTGTTCTGCCGGATGATGCACGCCGCCCCCCGGCTGTACGACAAGTACCTCCCCAACCCCGTGGCGCGGGCCGCTGCGGGCGGGGCGCTGGTCATCGCGCTGACCTTCCTGGTGTGGCTGTGGAACCCGGGTACCTACGACTACAACGGGGCGGGCACGGCGGTGATCCACGCCGCCATCGGAGGGGAGGCCCGGCCCGAGGCCTTCCTGCTGAAGATGCTCTTTACCACCATTACCCTGGGGGCGGGCTTCAAGGGGGGCGAGATCGTCCCGGTGTTCTTTACCGGGGCCACCTTCGGCTGCACCGCCGCCCCCCTGCTGGGGCTGCACCCCTCCTTTGGAGCGGGGCTGGGCATGGTGTGCGTCTTCTGCGGCGTCACCAACTGCCCCATGACCTCCCTGCTGCTCTCCCTGGAGCTGTTCGCCGGGGACAGCCTGGGCATGTTCACCGGCCAGAGCCTGGGGCTGTTCGCCGTGTGCATCGCCGTGTCCTACATGCTCTCCGGCTATTACGGCCTCTACAGCGAGCAGAAGATCGTCTACAGCAAGCTCCGGCCGGAGTACATCGACAAGAAGGCCAATGACGATGAGTAGGGGGCAGGCGCGTCAGCCTTTTGCAGACAGGCGGCCCAGCTCAATTCCCAGCGCCAGGGCATAATAGAAGCAGCCCTCCCGATCCAGGGCCTTTTTCCGGACGCTCATGACTTGCCCGCCATCGCGGATGAGCTAGAGAGCCCGCTTGACTATCTGGCAGGCCGAACCGGTGAGCTGTAGGGCGCGGCATCCCTGACGCGCCGTTTCCCCTTGACAGAGCAAGGAAATCCTCATAGAATGAACATCTTCGACAGTATGCGCCCCGCCCGACGACGGCCCAACAACAGCATGGAAGTAGAGAAAGGAACCTTGAGCAACTATGAACATCTTTGATATCATGGGACCTATTATGGTGGGGCCGGTTCCGTGGGGCGCAAGCGCCCCACGGATTCCTCTGAAATGATTGGAATGCTCGGCGGAACTGAATTCCGCCTGCGCCGAGGTTTTGCCTCGGCAAAACGCTCGTACGCGCCAAAGGCGCGGGGCGCGCATACGCGCCGGACGACGGCCCAACAACAGCATAAAAGTGAAAGGAACCTTGAGCAGCTATGAATATCTTTGATATCATGGGACCTATTATGGTGGGGCCGGTTCCGTGATGCCCCACGGTTCTCTGAAAATGATTGGAATGCTCGGCGGAACTGGAATTCCGCCTGCGCCGAGGTTTTGCCTCGGCAAAACGCCGTACGCGCCAAAGCGCGGGGCGCACGCGCCGGACGACGGCCCAACAACAGCATGGAAGCAGGAAAGGAACCTTGAGCAGCTATGAACATCTTTGATATCATGGGGCCCATTATGGTGGGGCCGTCGTCGTCCCACACGGCGGGGGCGGCAAGGATCGGGTTTCTGACCCGCAGGCTGCTGGGGAGCACGCCCCGGCGGGCAGAGCTGCTGCTCCACGGCTCCTTTGCCGCCACCGGCACGGGCCACGGCACTGACCGGGCGCTGGTGGCCGACCTGCTGGGGATGCGGCCGGACGACGCCCGGCTCCCCCGCTCCTTCGAGCTGGCGGAGGCGGCGGGGATGGAGCTGACCCTGGGGCGGGCGGCCCTGCGGGGGGCCCACCCCAACACCGTGCTGCTCCGGGTGGAGGACGCGGCTGGGAAGCGGCTGGAGGTGACGGCCTCCTCCCTGGGGGGCGGCCGGGTGCAGGTGTGCGCCATCGACGGGCTGGAGGCCCGCTTCACCGGCGAGCTGCCCACCCTCATCATCCGCAACCAGGACCGGCCCGGCATGGTGGCGGAGGTCACCGGCGTACTGTCCAAGCGGCAGGTGAATATCGCTACCATGCAGCTCTACCGGGATATGCGGGGCGGCCTGGCGGTGATGGTCATTGAGAGCGACCAGCCCATCTGGGCGGCGGCGGTGCAGGAACTGCGGGCCTGCCCGGGCATCGAGCGGGTCACCTATCTGAACATGGAGGGGGAGGACTGACATGGCGTTTTCATCGGTGGAGGGGCTGCTCCAGGCGGCCGGGCAGGTCCCCCTGTGGCGGGCGGTGCTGGAGGACGACCTCCGGGAGCGGGGGGTGGACGAGGCCCGCTCCTGGCGGCAGATGGCCGCCCTCTGGACGGCCATGAAGGTCCCAGTGGCGGAGTATGACCCCGCCGCCCGCTCCCGCAGCGGCCTTACCGGCGGCGCGGGGGCCAGGCTGGAGGGGAGGGGCCGGGGCTGTGTCCTCCTTTCTGCGGCAGGTGATCGCCGCCGCCCTCAAGACGGGGGAGTGCAACGCCTGCATGAAGCGCATCGTGGCCGCCCCCACGGCGGGGGCCAGCGGGCGTCCTGCCCGCGGTGCTCCTCCCCCTCCAGGCCAGGGACGGCCTGGACGACCGCCGGATGGTGGAGGCCCTCTATGTGGCGGCCGGCTTCGGGCAGGTGATCGCCACCCGCGCCTCCATCTCCGGGGCGGAGGGGGGATGCCAGGCGGAGGTGGGCTCCGCCTCCGGCATGGCGGCCGCCGCCCTGGTTCATGTGATGGGCGGCACGCCCAGCCAGATGGCCCACGCCTGCGCCATGGCCCTGTCCAACACCCTGGGGCTGGTGTGCGACCCGGTGGCCGGGCTGGTGGAGGTGCCCTGCGTCAACCGGAATGTGATGGGGGCGGTCAACGCCCTGTCCTGCGCCGAGATGGCCCTGTCCGGGGTGGAGAGCGCCATCCCCTGCGACGAGGTCATCGACGCCATGCGGGCCGTGGGCGATGCTTTACCCGCCTCACTCCGGGAGACCGGGAGCGGCGGTTTGGCGGCGACGCCGACGGGACGGAGGCTTGCGGAGCGGCTGTAGAGGCGCACTGTGTGCGCCCGCGGGCGGCCACAAGGGCCGCCCCTACTTGGAGGCGGGGGTATTGGGCCACCCGCAGAGTTGTAAGGGGCGGGTGCCCACATCCGCCCGCGGCTGCGGGACACGGTCAGAGCCATTGGTCCGGCGGGCCGATGTGGGCAGAAGGGGAACTGACACGAAGGGGCAAGAGAAGCTGCCCTGGGGCGCCGGTCCCTACAGACCGGGGCTTTGGGGCCTGTTTGAAACATGTCAACAGGCCCAATCGGCGGGCCTTTTGACCGCTGGACGGCGCAATTTTTCCTTGAAATCCGTCCGGATTCCCGCGAAAAAATTGCTTGCCAGCAGCCATAATCCCTCGCTGCTGGGCACATCGCCAAGTTTCAAACAAGCCCTAGTCTGGCGGGGAAGAAAACCGCCCGTAGAGGCGCACTGTGTGCGCCTACAAAACCGAAGAAAAGAGGAAAAACCATGCTGCAATTCAATCATTTTAACTTTAATGTGCTGGATCTGGAGCGATCCCTGGCCTTCTACCGGCAGGCGCTGGAGCTGGAGGTGGTGGAGGAGAAGGAGGCCGGCGACGGCTCCTTCAAGCTGGTGTACCTGGGGGACGGGGAGACCGGCTTCCGTCTGGAGTTAACCTGGCTGCGGGACCGCACCGAACCCTACGATTTGGGGGAGCAGGAGTTCCATCTGGCCTTCGTCACCGACCGCTTTGATGCGCTGCTGGCGCGGCACCGGGCCATGGGCTGCGTATGCTTTGAAAACCCGGATATGGGCGTTTACTTCATTGAGGATCCGGACGGCTACTGGATCGAGCTCGTCCCGGAGCGGGGGTAAGGGGTGAGTCAGACCATAAGCGGCCGGCTGGCCTACGCCGATCTGCTGCGGTGTACCGCCATGCTGGCGGTGATCGTGGTCCACATAACCGGCGGGGCCCTGGAGGCGTCGCCGGTGGGAACGCCCGATTTTATGGTGCTCAACGTGTACGACGGGCTGACCCACTGGTGTGTGCCGGTGTTTGTCATGCTCTCCGGCATGTTCTTGCTGGACCCCAAGCACAGCCTCCCCCCCTCCAAGCTTTTTTTCGGCCATATGCTGCGTATCGCCGCCGCCTTGGCGGTATGGGGGACGGCCTATGCGCTGGTGGAACGGGTACAGGTGCACGGCCTGAGCTGGGAGAGCGTCCGGGCAGCCCTCTATCAGGTGCTCCTGGGAAAGACCTGCTTTCACCTGTGGTTCCTTTATATGCTGCTCGGCCTGTATCTGGTCACCCCGGTGCTGCGTGCCTTCGTGCGGGGGGCAGGCCGGGGGGATTTTCACTGGTTTTTCCTGCTGGTGTTTGTCTTCACCTTCCTCCTGCCCACCCTTCTGCGCCTGCGGCCCAGCCAGACGGTGAGCCTCTACCAGAGCTACCTGAATATCAAGCTGGTGCTGGGCTATGTGGGCTACTATGTATTGGGTTATTACTTAAAGGAGTACACACTGAGCCGCCCGGCGGAGTACCTCATCTACCTGCTGGGGATCGCAGGAGCGGCGGTCACCGTGGGGGCACCGCCTGGCTGTCCCAGCAGCGCGGGGCGCTGGCCCAGACCTTTTACAACTATGACAGTCCCAACATCGCCCTGATGAGCACGGCGGTCTTTGTGCTCTTCCGCTATTTGCTGGGGGTGAGTGACGAGCGCTCCCGCCGCCAGCGGTTTTCCGGCGTGGCGAAGGTGTCCTTCGGCATCTATCTGGTGCACGTGTTCTTCCTCATGCTGCTGCGGAACTTCGGCATTACCGCCCTGTCCTTCCCGCCTGTGCTGTCGGTGCCGGTGCTGACGGCGGCGGTATTCCTGGCCTCCCTGGCGGCGGCGTGGCTCCTCTCCAAGGTGCCGTTCGTGGGCAAGTATTTGACTTAAAGGAGAAGCGGCATGCTCTTTTCCAGTTCCCTGTTTCTCTTCCTGTTCCTGCCCCTGGTCCTGCTGGTGTATTACCTGCCCCTGCGGAGGTGGCGGCAGGGGCAGAACGTGTTTCTGCTGCTGGCCTCCCTGGGCTTCTATGCCTGGGGGAGCCCTGGTTTGTACTGGTCATGCTGGGCTCCATCCTGGCCAATTACGGCTTCGGCCTGTGGGTGGATGCCTGCAAGCGGGCGGGACGGACCTGCGCGCCCCCTCTTGTGACCGCCCTGGCGGTGAATCTTGGTATCCTGTTTGTATTTAAATACCTGACATTTACACTGGGTATTCTGAACCGCCTGGGGGCGGCCTTTGTCATTCCCGGTATTGAGCTGCCCATCGGCATCTCCTTCTTTACCTTCCAGGCCCTGAGCTATGTGCTGGACGTCCACCGGGACCGGGGAGAGGTGCAGCGCTCGCCCCTGAAGGTGGGGCTTTACATCTCCTTCTTCCCCCAACTCATCGCCGGACCCATCGTCAAGTATGAGACGGTAGCCCAGCAGATCGACCACCGCAAAGAGACCTGGACGGACTTCTCCGCCGGGTGCAGCCGGTTCATCGTGGGTCTGGGCAAGAAGGTGCTCCTGTCCAACCAACTGGCCGTGGTGGCCGACCGGGCCTTTGGCCAGGGGGGACGGCCTGTCCGCCTCCTTCGCCTGGTTGGGCGCCCTGTGCTACACCCTGCAGATCTACTACGATTTCTCCGGCTACTCCGACATGGCCATCGGCCTTGGCAAGATGTTTGGCTTCCACTTCCTGGAGAACTTCAATTACCCCTACATCTCCCGGTCCATCACCGAATTCTGGCGGCGGTGGCACATCTCCCTGTCCACCTGGTTCCGGGACTACGTCTACTTCCCCCTGGGGGGCAGCCGGGTGGACTCCAGGGCCAAACACATCCGCAACCTGTTCGTAGTGTGGCTGCTTACCGGCATCTGGCACGGGGCCAACTGGACGTTCCTGGCCTGGGGACTGTTCTACTTCGTGCTGCTGGTACTGGAGAAATACGGTGCATCTGGGCCGGGGCTGGCCGGTGTGGGCCAAATGGCTGTTTACCTTCCTGATGGTGAACTTTGCCTGGGTGCTTTTCCGGGCGGACAGCCTGGCGGCGGCGGGGCATTACCTCCAGGCCATGTTCGGCCTCGGCGCCGGGGGGTGGGACGATCTGACCGCCCTCTACCTGCGGGAGAACTGGACGGTGCTGGCAGCGTCGGTGCTCTTTGCCGGCCCGCTGGCCCCCCGCCTGCGGGACTGGGCCGCGAAAAAGGACAGCCCCCTGCTGGACGCGGGCTACGCCGTGCTGGCGGCGGCGGTGTTCCTGGTGTCGGCGGCCTTCCTGATCAAAGGCACCTACAACCCCTTCATCTACTTCAACTTTTGAGGAGGCAGAAGCGTGAAGCGACGCAATACCATGACCGCCGCGGTCTTCCTGCTGGCGGTGGCGGCGGGATTCCTGCTGCTGGCCACCTCCTTCTTCGGGGGGAAGGGAAGCTTGAGGCCCTGCTCAAGACCTTCGTTCGGGAGCGGGACGTGATGGCCTTTGTGGACGGGGCGGAGACCGCCGTCAACGGCGATCTGGATCGGGATCACCCTGTTTATCCAGCTCTACGGCGGGTGCAGCGGCTCTCCGGCCGCCGGGTGGTGGAGGACGCGGTGGGGGAAGAATACCGTAGTCCGGTTATCCACCGGCGGACTGAATTTTGTGGATCTTCAGGCCGCGCCCGGCGTCGGGCCGCAGGTGGCGGAGAACGCCGCCGCCACGGCGGCGTTTGCCCAGAGCCTGGAGGCTCTGGGCATCCCCTATCTCTACGTGAACGCCCCACAGAAGCTCCAGCGTGGGGAGGCGCTGCTCCCGACCGGGGTGGAGGAGTACGGCAACGAGAGCGCCGACGCCTTCCTGGCCGAGCTGGAGCGGCAGTGGAACGGACTATCTGGATCTGCGCCCCTGTTTGAGGAGAACGGCATCTACTCCAACTGGTTTTTCCGCACCGACCACCACTGGAAGCCCGAGGCGGCCTTTTTCGCCTGGCAGGCGCTGACGGATGAGCTGGAGGGGCGGTACGGCCTGGCCGCCGACCCGGCCCTCACCGATCCGGCCAACTGGGATACCCGGGTGCTGGAGCACTTCTTCCTGGGCAGCCAGGGCAAGCGGGTGGGCTCCCTCTACGCCGGGGCGGACGACATCACGCTCTATACCCCAAAATTCGATTCCGAGCTGACCTATTCCTGCCCCGCCTACGGTTTTACCCGCACCGGCCCCTTTGAGACGTCGGTGTGCTTCCCCGAGCGGGTGGCCCAGCAGGACTGGTTCAACGGCAACCCCTATACCTACTACGCCGGCGGCGACTACCCAATCGCCACCATCACCAACCACAAAAATCCGGACGGGCCGCGGGTGGTGCTGCTGCGGGACTCCTTTGCCTGCGCCCTCACCCCCTTCCTGGCACTGTCCTGCTCGGAGCTGACCACCATTGATCTGCGGTATTTCGAGGGGGATTTGCTGGACACCATCGCGGGCCTGGAGCCGGATATAGCCCTCACCCTCTACACTGCGAGCACCACCCGGCTGGACAACCTGTTCCAATATGAACATACGGAGGAATGAGCCTTGACCATACAGAGACAACCCTCCCTCCGGCGGCTGGACTGGCACTATATGGCCATGCAGATCGGCTTTTGGGCCATGTTTGCCTCCATCGTGGGGTACCAGACCGCCCTGCTGCTGGACCGGGGCTTTTCCAACGGGGAGGCCGGGCTGATGACCTCGGTGCGCTGCCTGGCGGGCATTGTGTGCCAGCCCCTGCTGGGGCTTTGCCGACCGGCACCCGGAATTCCCCTCAAGCGTATCGTCTCCCTGTCCATGCTCTTCTCCCTGGGGGTGAGCGTCTGGTACTGGCTCGCCCCGGGTATGGGGCTGGGGGAGACCGCCCTGGTGTGGGCGGTCATCGGCGGGCTGGAGGTGTCCTCCTACCCCCTCATGGACGCCATGGCCATCCAGTTCATCAACGACGGCGTCCCCATCCGCTACAGTCTGGGCCGGGGACTGGGCCCTGGCCTACGCCCTGACCTGTGTGTTCCTGGGCTTCCAGGTGGGGCGCTCCGGGGTGGAGAGCACGCTGCTCACCCATGTGGTGCTGGTCGCGGCGGAGATCGCCCTGGTGGCCACCTACCCGCCCTACCGGGGCAGGCCCCGCGCCCGGGATGCGGAGGGGCCGAGGCCACAGTCGGCCCTGGCCCTGCTGCGGTCCAATCCGTCCTTTACCCTGATGCTGGCCGGGGTGCTGCTGAGCCTGACGGCGGTGCTCCCCCTGTCCAACTTCCTGGTCAACATCGTCACCAGCCGGGGCGGCACCGATGCCGACTTGGGCCTGGCCATGTTTGTGATGGGGGCCTTCGAGCTGCCCACCGCCTTTCTCTTTCCACGGCTGCTCCGCCGGTTTGGCAGCGGGCGGCTGCTGGTGCTCAGCGCTGTGTTCGGCACCCTCAAGGCCGTGGCGCTGCTGTGTACCTTCAACTACGCCGGCGTCCTGCTGGCCCAGCCCCTGCAACTGCTGGGCTACGGCCTGTTCACCCCGGCGTCGGTCTACTTTGTCAATGAGTCCGTGCCCGAGGCTGACCGGGTGCGGGGCCAGACGGTGATGATGGTGGCCTCCAACGGCATGGGCGGAATGCTGGGCGGCCTGCTGGCCGGCTGGACCTTGGATATGGGCGGCGCAAACTGGATGCTCGCCGCCTGTATCGCCTGCGGCTGCGCCGGCGCGGCCCTCTGCTGGGCGGCGCTCCGGTGTCCGGCCCGGCGGACGGTTCGAAAAATTTGTAGGCGGAAATCATAAATTTAACCCATTTCACCCTTCCCAAACGGGGCGGGATGGTGTATGATATCTGCGGATTTTTGTTGAGACCTGGAGATTCGGATACCCGACGGAGGGACGATTGTATGAACATGAGAAAGACCAAAATCATCTGCACCCTGGGGCCTGCGGTGGACCATGCGGAGACCATTGAACGGCTGATCCGGACTGGCATGAACGCTGCCCGCTTCAACTTCTCCCATGGCAGCCACGCCGAGCAGTTGGCCCGGCTGAATATGTTCAAGAAGGTGCGGGGACACCCTGGGCGCCCCCGTGGCCACCATTCTGGACACCAAGGGCCCCTGAAATCCGTATAAAGACCTTTGCCGACGGCCCCGTGACTCTGGAGCAGGGCCAGGGATTTATCCTGACCACCGATGACGTGCCCGGAGACGGCCACCGGGTGAGTGTCACCTATGCCAACCTTCACAAGGAGGTGGGGCCCGGCTGCCGCATCCTGGTGGACGACGGCCTCATCGAGCTGCGGGTCCAGAAGGTAGAGGGCCACGAGATCCACTGTGAGGTGGAAAACGGCGGGCATCATCGCCAAGATCGAGATCCGCGCCGAACTGCGCAAGCACGGCGGCGACAATATCCGCATCATCGCCAAGATCGAGAACCGGGAGGGCGCGGACAACCTGGACGAGATCATCGCCGCCTCCGACGGCATCATGGTGGCCCGGGGCGATCTGGGGGTGGAGATCCCCGCGCACATGAGGTGCCTATCCTCCAGAAGAAGATGATCAAGGCGCAAGGGGCTTCGGGCCGGCAAGCCGGTCATCACCGCCACCCAGATGCTGGACTCCATGATCCGCAATCCCCGGCCCACCCGGGCGGAGGTGTCCGACGTGGCCAACGCAGTGTTCGACGGCACCAGCTGCGTCATGCTCTCCGGCGAGACCGCCGGCGGCAAGTACCCTCTGGAGGCCCTGACCGCCATGGTGAACATCACCGTGGAGGAGGCGGAGGCCATCGATTATTGGGGCCGCTTCCGGGAGCGCAGCCTGCTGCCCGTGGTATCCAACATCAACGACGCCATCACCCACACCTGCTGCCTGACAGCCAAGGATCTGGAGGCCAAGGCCATTCTGGCGGCCACCAACTCCGGCCGGACTGCCCGGATGATCTGCCGCTTCCGCCCCGCCTGCCCGGTGGCCGCCCTGACCATGCACGAAAAGGTGGCCGCCAGCTGGCCATCTGCTGGGGCGTCATCCCCTTCCTCACCGGAGAGGTCACCTCCACCGACCGGATCTTCTCCCTCTCCGCAGAGGTGGCGCTGAAGGAGCGGCTGGTACAGAATGGGGACACGGTGGTCATTACCGCCGGGGTCCCGCTGGGCAAGAGCGGTTCCACCAACCTGATCAAGACCACAGGGGTTCGTCGTGTCAAAGGCGGCGGCGTTCTCCGGGAAGAAGATGGGGACGGCGATGCAGCAGACACCGGCGCTGGCGTACTGGATGGCCGCGTTCCTGGTCATGCCGATCACCGCTATCCTACGGTATACTGGATGCTTCCACAAAAGAAAAGGGACCGCACGCAGAGCCGCGGCATACAAATGGGAAAAGGGGGGAGCATATGGAGAACCGCATTCTGGCCCGGCTGGACGGCCGGGTGGACCCGGAGTGGCTGCTCACCCTGCTCAGCGTGCTGCCGCTCAACACCTACACCCTGGAGGAGTGGAACGAGGCACTGTCCCCAAGCGGCAGGGAGGCGGATCTTCTGCCCGTCTTACCGGACGTTATCCGACTATTTACACCGGCTGGTTTTAGGAGTACAATAGCCTTGTAGAAACTGCACAAGGAGGTGCCCCATGAAACTGACCTTTTTCGGCGCGGCAAGGGCCGTCACCGGAAGCTGCCACTGTGTGGAGTGCGGGGGAAAGAAGATTCTGGTGGACTGCGGCCTGCAGCAGGGCCGGGACGAGCGGGACAACCAGAGCTGGACTTTGCCCCGGGTACATCGACGCCGTGGTGGTCACCCACGCCCACATCGACCACTCCGGCCGCATCCCCCTGCTGGTGAAGCAGGGCTTCACCGGCAACATCTACTGCACCCGCCTGACGGGGCAGCTTCTGTCCATCATGCTGCGGGACTCGGCTCACATCCAGGAGAGCGACGCCCAGTGGCAGAACCAGAAGGGCAAGCGGGCCGGGGAGGAGCCGGTGGAGCCCCTCTACACCGTCCACGACGCGGAGGAGGCGGTCAAGCGCATCGTCACCTGCGAGTACGGTACCACGCTTCAGATCGCCGACGGGGTGAAGGTGCGCTTCGTGGACGCCGGGCACCTGCTGGGCTCGGCCAGCGTGGAGATGTGGCTCACCGAGGGGGACACCACCCGAAGGTGGTCTTCTCCGGCGACATCGGCAACGGGATCAGCCGATCATCCGCGACCCTTCCTGAGTACATCAGGGACGCCGACTATGTGCTCACCGAGAGCACCTACGGCGACCGGAATCCTCCACCATGGACGAGCAGCCGGACTACACCGCCGACCTGGCCGCCATTATTGACGAGACTCTGGGCAATGGGGCAACGTGATCATCCCCTCCTTCGCCGTGGGCCGCACCCAGGAGCTGCTGTACTTTATCCGGGAGATGAAGGAGCAGGGCCTCGTCAAGAGCGTGCCCGGCTTCTCCGTGGTGGTGGACTCCCCCTGGCCGGCGAGGCCACGCGCATCTTCTCCGGGGATCTCCACGGCTACCTGGACGAGGAGGCCATCGCCGCCCTCAAGGGCGGGGCCCTGTTCCAGTTCCCCGGCCTTACCATCACCGAGAGCAGCGATGAGTCCCGCGCCCTCAACCTGGACCCTACCCCGAAGGTGATCATCTCCGCCTCCGGTATGTGCGACGCCGGCCGTATTCGCCACCACCTCAAGCACAACCTCTGGCGGCCGGAGTGCGCCGTGGTGTTCGTGGGCTATCAGGCCGAGGGCAGCCTGGGCCGACGGCTCCTCAACGGCGTCGGCTCGGTCAAGCTCTTCGGCGAGGAGATCGCCGTGCGGGCGCGGATCGTCAACTTCCATGGCCTCTCCTCCCACGCCGACCGGGACGGCCTGCTGCGGTGGATCGAGCACTTCAGCCCCCGGCCCAGGCAGGTGTTCGTGGTCCACGGCGACCAGGAGGTGACGGAGGTCTACGCCAACACCCTCCGGGAAAAGGGACTGGCCGCCCACGCCCCAAACTACGAAGAGGTCTACGACCTGCTGGATAACCAGATGCTCTCCCCCGGCCTGCCGCCGGAGAAGAAGCCCGAGCCCGCCTCCGGCGGCTCGCCGGCCTACCAGCGCCTGGAGGATGTGGGCCGCAGGCTCATGGAGGTCATCGCCCACAACAAGGGCGGCACCAACAAGGATCTGGGCCGGTTCGCCGACCAGCTCCGCGCCCTCATCGAGAAGTGGGACCGCTGACGCGCGTCCCAAACCCCCGGCCCGCGGGCCGGGGGTTTTCCGCGCCCGCATCCGCGCAAGAGCGCCGCCAGCTTTGCTGGCGGCGCTCATTTTGTATTTATTCGGCCAGGCTGCTATGGCCCCGCCCTTGAGGTAGCGTCCAGCGCCCCGCTTGCCCACGAACTGGTTGTCCCGGGCCACCACTTCTCCGCGGGAGAGCACCAGGTCAATGGCCCCCTGGAGCTCCATACCCTCATAGCAGGTGTAATCCACCGCCGAGTGCAGCCCGGCGTGGGTGAGGGTGCGGCGCTTGGCCGGGTCGAGGATGACCACGTCGGCGTCGGCGCCGGGCTGGAGGGTGCCCTTCCGGGGGTAGAGGCCGTAGAGGCGGCTGGGGTTGGCGCACAGCAGGCGCACCAGCTCGCAGATCGACAGGCGGCCCTTGGCCACCCCCTCCGAGTACAGCACCGGAAGCCGCTCCTCCACGCCGGGGGCGCCGTTGGGGCAGGCGGTGAAGTCGCCCGCGCCGAACTGCTTCTCCACTGCGAAGTGGAAGGGGCAGTGGTCGGTGGCCACGGCGTCGATCACCCCGTCCTGGAGCCCTTGCCAGAGGGCGTCGCAGTCCGCCTGGGTTCGCAGGGGCGGGGACATGACGGCCTTCAGGCCCTCCTGTGGGTCGGCGTAGGAGGCCTCGGTGAGGGTGAGGTACTGGGTGCAGGTTTCCACGCCCACGCCCTTCTGCCGCTGGGCGCGGGCCTTGCGCACCTCGGCCAGGCCGGCGGCGCTGGACAGGTGCACCACGTACACTGGCGCCTCCCCGGCCATGGCGGCCAGGTGGAGCAGGCGGCTCACCGCCTCCGCCTCACAGCGGGCGGGGCGGCTCCTGGCGTGGTAGATGGGCTGGGTGAGGCCCTGGGCCTTGTACCAGCCCCGCAGGTAGTTGACCACTCCATCGTTCTCGCAGTGGGCGGGGATCACGATACCGTCCTCCTTGGCCTGGCGGAGCACCTGGAACAGGGCCCCGTCGTCCAGACGGTCGTCATAGGTCAGATAGGCCTTGAAGCTGGTGATACCCTCCCGGTCGGCAAGTCCCCCCATCTCCCGGAGCACCCGTCCATCCACATGCTGGAGCACGCCGTGGAAGCCGTAGTCGATGACCGCCTTTCCGTCGGCCAGACGGTGGTACTCCTCCACCTGGTGCCACAGGGAGCAGCCCTTGGGGCCGAAGGCCATGTGATCCACGATGGTGGTGGTGCCGCCGCAGGCGGCGGCCACGGTGCCGGTGTAGAAGTCGTCCACCGCCCGGTGGGCCCCGGCCTGGAGATCCATGTGGGTGTGCACGTCCACCGCGCCGGGCAGGACGTACTTGCCGGAGGCGTCGATCACCTGGGCGTCCGGGACCGACAGCCCCGCCCCCACGGCCTTCACCACGCCGTCCTCCAGGAGCAGGTCGGCCCGGAAAGCGGCGGTGTCGCTGACAATGGTGCCGTTTTGAATGATGGTACGCATAAGAACCCCCTTTATCAGATGTCGGATGTGGAAACCAATGTGTTCAGCGGTCCTGGCGCTTGCACAGGGCGCTGTAGATCACGAAGGCAAACACACAGCCCAGCAGGTAGGAGCTGTCGTAGATCCACTTGAGGACGGGGATAAACTGGCACACGAAAATGAAAATAAACAGGACTGCCATGGTCACCAGGGCCAGCACGTTCCAGCCGCCCTGATAGTAGTAGGCGCCGCCGTCCTGGTAGTAGAGGTCGGGCAGGCGGAGGCGGTTGCGGTACTGGCTCCACAGGGCCGCCAGACAGATGCCGGTGATGGGACCCAGGAACACGGCCAGGGTTCCATTTAAAGTATACACGTAGCTCTCGGGATTCTCAACCAGTTTCCAGGGCAGGAAGCAGATGGAGAGGATCGTGGCCACAACGACGGCCTTTTTGTAGGTGAGCACCTTGCCGAAGAGAGAGGAGAACACCACGGAGGCGGCCGCCAGGTTGCAGGCTACGTTCGTGGTCAGGGTGGCCAGGATGATGAACAGGGAGAAGATGATCACCACAGCGGGATTGCCGAAGTGGGAGACCAGAATGCTGGGATCCCAGAAGGCCTCGCCGAAGGCCAGCTCGGAGCCGGAGGTGCCGCAGATGCCCACAAAGACGATGAAGGCCGTCATGATGGGCGCACCGATGAGCTGGCCCCTTCACCTGGGCCCCTCAGTCTTGGCGTGGCGGGTGTAGTCGGAGAAATTCAGGGGCGATGGTGGCGTCAAAGGCGATCATGGAAGTCAGGGGGGAAGAACTGAGACCAGAAGCTCTCGCCGTTGCCGCCTGCCACCTGAGTGGTGAACAGTGCGGCAAATCCTCCTTCTGACTGGCCAGCCAGAAGGCCCAGACAATGACTACGCCGCCGAGAATGATCAGGATGGGGGCGGCGAAATCCTCCAGGAAGCGGATGGCCCGGCTGCCGTGGTAGCCGATAGAAATTGATGAGTACAAACAGGCCGAAGCTGAGGAAGCTGTGGAACGCCAGACCGGTGTAGGCCGGGAAGATGACGGCGATGATGGCGTCCAGAGCTGTGCCGCCGATCCAGTTCTGAATCCCGAACCACAGGCAGCCCATGAAGGCACGGATGATGGTGGGAATGGCCGTGCCCTTGGGTCCGAATACCATCTTGGACAGGACGGGAAAACTGGCGCCGTAGCGGGAGCCGAACTTTCCCAGCAGGATGGAGGGGATGAGGACCAGCGTGTGGCCCAGCACGCAGATAAACAGCGCCTGATACCAGGTTAGGCCGGCGGACAGCAGGGCGCTGGCCATCATATACACGGGAATGGAAACCAGGATACCGGTCCAGAGGGTTATGTAGTTCTTGGTGACCACTCGCGGCCGGACAGGGGAATGGGCTTTGTGTCCTCGGTGTAGATATTTTTGTGGGACTGGATTTCCTGAACGCCCTCCGGGGTCAGCTCAACCACGAAGGAGCGCTCCGTCTGGAGCTCTGCCATAGAATAGCCTCCTCTGTTAAATGGATAAAACAAAAAATAATTAGCACTAAATATTTTTCAGATCAATAATATACCGGAGAACTCCCGTTGTAAAGGTCAAATCTGATGAAAAAAACCAGTAAATTTTTTGTGCAGAAAAGCAAAGAAAAGAGAGCCGTATAACTTTCTCCTGGTCTGCCATACTAACCCCATCAAGGAAGAAACAGGGGAAGCGCGATGGAACAATTTCAACTCAAGCCCACAATTTTCTTTGGACCGGACGCCCTGGCGGCCCTGGAGGGGCTGGCCGGGCGGCGGGTGATGGTGATTACCGACTCCTTCCTGGCCCAGTCCGGCCTGCTGGAGCGGGTACGCGCCCGCCTGCGGGACTGCACCGTGGAGGTGTTCGACCAGGTGGTGCCCGACCCGCCCCTGGAGCTGGTGGCCCAGGGGGCCAGGGCGCTGGCGGAGTTCCGCCCCCAGGCGGTGGTGGCCTTCGGCGGCGGCTCTCCCATGGACTGCGCCAAGGCCATGCTGGAGTTCGGCAAGAAGCTGGGGGCCGGGGCGGACATCCGCTTTGTGGCGGTGCCCACCACGGCGGGTACCGGCTCGGAGGTCACCTCCTTCGCCGTGCTGACCGACCGGGCGAAGGGAGTCAAGTACCCCCTGGTGGACGACGCCCTTCTGCCCGACGAGGCCATTCTGGACCCCTCCCTGCTGGCGGGGGTACCCCCCGCCGTGACGGCGGACACGGGCATGGACGTACTCACCCATGCCGCCGAGGCCTACGTGGCCCGCGGGGCCACTCCTACACCGACGCCCTGGCGGAGAAGGCATTTACCCTGGCCTGGCAGAACCTGCGCCCCGCTTGGGAAACGGCGGGGGAGAGCGGGGCCAAAGGGAACATGCTGCTGGCCTCCAACCTGGCGGGCATCGCCTTCAACGCCGCCGGGCTGGGCATCTGCCACAGCCTGGCCCACGCTCTGGGCGGGCGGTTTCACCTCCCCCATGGGCGGCTCAACGCCCTGATTTTGCCCCACGTCATCCACTTCAACGCCGCCGATGGGACAGCGGCGGAGAAATACGGACGTTTGGCCAGGCTGTGCGGCCTGGCGGCCAATCCGCGCTCCCTGGCCGCGGGGCTGAACCGGCTGCGCGCCCAGCTCAAGCTGCCCGAACGCCTGAGCGCCTGCGGAGTGGAGGGAAAGGAGCTCACCGCTGCGCTGGACGGTCTGGCCGAAGCGGCGCAGGCGGATCTCTGCGCACCCTCCAACCCCCGCCCCGCGGCGGCGGAGGACTTGAAGAGTCTGCTGAGGGAGCTGGCGTGATGGAGGAGACCTTATTATCCGTCGGCATCGACACCGGCGCCGCGTCTCCCCAGACAGGCCAGCCTGTTTGGGGGCCCCATGTGATGTTCGCATCCTCGGCGGAAGTGAATTCCGTCTGCGGAAAATCTCCGCGTTGCGTCGATTTTACGGGCATGCGCCCGCCCCGCAGAGCGGGGGCCCGGTGGTGGAGGTGCCGAAATGAGTGAAACCCTGTTATCGGTCGGCATCGACATCGGCACCTCCACAACCCAGCTCATTCTCTCCCGCCTGACCCTGGCCAACCGGGCTAACCCCTTCTCGGTGCCCCGCATCGCCATCGAGGATCGGGAGGTGCTCTACCGCAGCGGGATTCACTTCACACCCCTGCTCTCCGACACCGTGATCGACGCCGAGGGGGTGCGGACCATCGTGGCGGAGGAGTACCGCAAATCCGGCTTTGCGCCGGAGCAGGTGGACACCGGGGCGGTGATCATCACAGGAGAGACCGCTCGCAAGGAAAACGCCCGGGAGGTGCTCTCCGCCCTCTCCCAGTTCGCCGGGGACTTTGTGGTAGCCACCGCCGGGCCGGATCTGGAGTCCATTCTGGCCGCCCGGGGGGCGGGCGCGGATGAATACTCCAGGGAGCATCACACGGATGTATTACACTTTGACATCGGCGGCGGCACATCCAACCTGGCGCTGTACTCCCACGGAGAGCTGGCGGCCACCGGCTGCCTGGACGTGGGCGGGCGGCTGATCAAGCTTGACCGGGAAGGAACCGTGACCTATGTCTCACCGGTGCTGAAGCGCGGGGCGATGTGGGCATCGCCTCCTACCGTTGGGCAAAAGGCCGCGCCGGAGGGGTTGGAGCCCGTCATCCGCTCCATGGTGGAGGCCCTGGAGCAGGCGGCGGGCCTGCGGCCTGGGCGGGACCGGCTGGACGCCTTTCTCACCCAGGGAACCCGCTGGGAGCCCCGGGCGGTGCCGGTGGTCTCCTTCTCCGGCGGCGTGGCCGACTGCATCTACGCGCACCCCCCGGCGACTGGAAGGCCTACGGCGATATCGGCGTGCTGCTGGGTCGGGCCATCGCGGCCTCCCCGGCCTTTCAGGGCGCGGGGCGCTTCCGGGGGGAGGAGACCATCCGGGCCACGGTGGTGGGGGCGGGGAGCCACTCCACCGAGCTGTCCGGCTCCACCATCTACTACCGGGACATCGCCTTCCCCCTGAAGAACCTCCCCATCCTCAAGCTGACTGGAGAGGAGGAGCGGGGGGACGCCGCCGCCCTGGCACAGTGCATCCGGGACAAGCTGGGGTGGTTTGCCGACGAGGGCGGGCTGAGCCCGCTTGCCCTGGCCCTGCGGGGGAGGGCAACCCCTCCTACGCCCGGGTGGACGAGCTGGCCGCGGGATTGCCGGGGGCTGGAAGCCCCTGCTCGCCCAGGGATCGCCCCCGTAGTGCTGGTGGAGGCCGACCAGGCCAAGGTGCTGGGGCAGGCCATGGCCCAGAGGGTGGAGGGCCCCTCTCCTCTGCCTGGACAGCGTGGGGGTGGACAACGGCGATTATATCGACATCGGCGCGCCCGTGGCGGGCGGCGCGGTATTACCAGTTGTCATCAAGACGCTGGTATTCAACAAATCGTAACCGCGAAGGAGCGATCACATGATACTCAAAACAAAGCTGCTGGGGCACGTGTACGAGTTTAAGTCGGTAAAGGACGCCCTGGCCAAAGCAAACGAGGAGAAGTCCGGCGACCGGCTGGCCGGTCTGGCGGCGGAAACCGCCCAGGAGCGCGTGGCAGCCAAGGTGGTGGTGGCCAACCTGCTGCTGGCCGACCTGCGGGAGCACCCCGCAGTTCCCTACGAGGAGGACGAGGTCACCCGAATCATCCAGGATGACGTGAACGAGCCGCAATACAACAAAATCCGAAACTGGACGGTTTCGGACCTGCGGGAGTGGCTGCTGGACGAAAAAAACCGGAGGAGACGGATATTCGCCGGGTGAGCCGCGGCCTGACTCGGAGATGATCGCCGCAGTGGCCAAGCTGATGAGCAACCTGGATCTCATCTACGCGGCCAAAAAAATCCGCGTCACCGCTCACTGCAACACCACCATCGGGTTGCCCGGCACCCTGTCCTGCCGCTTCCAGCCCAATCATCCCACCGACGATCCCGACGGCATCATGGCCTCCCTGCTGGAGGGCCTCACCTTCGGCGCCGGGGACGCCGTCATCGGCTTAAATCCGGTGACGGATTCGGCGCAGCGGGCCGGCAGGTTCTCGAGCGGTTCCGGGAGGTCAAGGAGCGCTGGAACATCCCCACCCAGACCTGCGTGCTGGCCCATGTGACCACCCAGATGGAGGCGGTGGAAGCGGGGGCACCCTGCGACCTGATCTTCCAGTCCATTGCCGGCAGCCAAAAGGGCAACGAAGCCTTCGGCTTTTCCGCCAAAACGCTGGAGCAGGCCCGGGCCATGGCCCTGTCTCGGGGCACGGCGGAGGGACCCAACGTCATGTACTTGAGACCGGCCAGGGCTCGGAGCTGTCCTCCGAAGCGCACTTCGGCAGACCAGGTGACCATGGAGGCCCGGTGCTACGGCTTTGCCAAGCGGTTCGCAGCCCTTCCTGGTCAATACGGTGGTGGGCTTCATCGGGCCGGAGTACCTGTACGACGCCAGGCAGGTCACCCGCGCCGGCCTGGAGGATCACTTTATGGGGAAACTCACCGGCATCCCATGGGCTGCGACGCCTGTTACACCAACCACATGAAGGCGGACCAGAATGACATCGAAAACCTGGCCACCCTGCTCACCGCCGCCGGATGCAATTACTTCATGGGCATTCCCCATGGCGACGATGTGATGCTCAACTACCAGACCACCGGCTTCCGGGAGACCGCCGCCCTGCGGGAGCTCTACGGCCTCACCGCCATCCCGCCCTTCCAGGCGTGGCTGGAGAAGATGGGCTTCGTGGAAAACGGCCGCCTGACCGCCAAGGCCGGCGACGGCTCCGTTCTGATGTAAGGAGGCAGCTATGAATCAAGAAGAACTGAAAACCCTGGTGGCGCAGATGCTGCGGGAGCTGGCCCCTCAGCCGGAGCCCCAGGTGAAGGGCAGCGAGTACCGGCCCACCGTGCCGGAGCCGCAGCCGGTCGGGCAGGCGGAGACCCGGGACCAGCTGCTGCCCGACATTTCGGAAATCGACCTGCGGGAGCAGTATCTGGTGGAGCACCCCGCCGACGGCCCCGCCTTCCGCCGACTGAAGGCCAAGACCCCGGCCCGGCTGGGCGTAGGCCGGGCCGGCCCCCGGTATAAGACCGTCACCCAGCTTCGCTTCCGGGCCGACCACGCCGCCGCACAGGACAGCGTATTTTCTGAAATCGGCCCGGAATTTGCCCGGGACAACGGATTGATTCCCGTCAAAACCTGCTGTGAAAGCCGGGAGCAATACCTGACCCGGCCGGACCGGGGCCGCCGCTTTGACGAGGCCAATCAGGCCATCATCAAAAAGACCCTGGGCCAGAACCCCAAAGTGGTTCTGGCGGTGGGGGACGGCCTGTCCTCTGCCGCCATCGAGGCCAACGCCGTGGACTGCATCCAGCCATTGGCGGGGCTCAAGACCTATGGCCTGGACCTGGGACCCGGTGCTCTTCATCAAATACTGCCGGGTGGGCGTCCTCCGACCACATCATTGGGGAGCTGACCGGCGCGAGGCGGTGTGTGCCTGCTGGTGGGAGAGCGGCCTGGCCTGGTTACGGCGGAGTCCATGTCAGCCTACCTGACCTACAAGCCCCACATCGGCATACCTGAGTCCAAGCGCACGGTGATCTCCAACATTCACCGCCAGGGTACCACCGCGGTGGAGGCGGGCGCGCACATTGCGGAGCTGATCAAGACCATGCTGGAGAAGAAGGCCAGCGGAATTGATCTGCGGTGAGGAAAATCGTAATGGGAGACCGGCGATCCGTTGTAGAGATTCTGGCGGCGCATTATCCCAAACGTTTTGCCCTGTGGGCGGGCGCTGGGCCTGATACCGGGCTGACGGTGCCTGGGCCATCGTTCTGCCCGACAGCGACGACGTGACCTTAGGGGGGCCCTGGCGAGGCCAGCCAAGGCGGGGACGGGCAGGTGTCCACGCCAAGAGCCTGATCAAGACATGCTGGAGCGGCCAACGCAGGCCACGATCTCAAATAGGCGGGAGATCGTAGGGGCCGATGCCCACATCGGCCCGCTCCCCCGTCCCTGCGCCATCCGGCGGGCGGGTGTGGGCACCCGCCCCTACAAAACAACGGAGGTGACATTATGACAGGCGATTTGATTCCGGCCAATGTACTGGCCACCCATACCATCGCCAACGTCAGCGAGACGCTGGCGGAAAAGCTGGGCTTACCCCAGCAGTACCGCTCCATTGGTATCATTACCGCCGACAGCGACGACGTGACCTACTGTGCCCTGGACAACTTTGGCCGCCAAGGCCGCGGAAACCAGTCTGGTGTACGGCCGCTGACCCCTACGCGGGTGCGGGCCGCGCCGACCAGCCCAAGCTGCCGGCGAGGTCATCGGCCGCGGGCCATGCCCAACATATGAAGGCAGGGGTATGATTGAAACCTGCGGCCTGGTCGCCCAAAGGCGGCCGATGCAGGGGTCAAGGCTTCCGCTCGGCCAACGAGTGTCCATCGGCCTATGGTGACCACATGGTCAGGGCATGTGGGCACCTATCTGTCGGCCAAGACGGCCGGGCGTGCGGCGGGTGGGGCCCTGGGAATCACCTGATCCCCAGCCCCCCTCTGGAGGCGGTGGTGGGACACATCCCCGCTCAAAGCCTCCGACGTGGAGCTGGCCGCCCTCTTTGAGCCCCCCAGTGAGACCGGAACTTCGGCGGCGGGCTCCTCACCGGCACCCAGATGGCGCGTGCAACGCCGGCCTGTGCAGCCTTTGCCGAGGCGGTGAAGGCGGTCGGCCCGGCCGAGCGGGAGATCTGACAGGGCACGAGGGCGGCCATGGGCGGCGGGCGTTCAGGCAAGACAAACATTTGGACTGAGCATGCATTCAAAGCGAGAGACTGTGTCCGCCAGCCAAGCAGTTCAAAACGCTGGCGGGTATGAGCCAACATTTGGACGTTCCGGATGGGCAATGGCCCATTCAGGAGACAGGCTTCGGACAAAAAGAGGGCTGCCTCCGGCAGACCACGCCCTCCGGCTGGCATCCGAGAGAGGCAAAAACGGCTGGCGGGAATGAGCTTTGGAGACAAAGCTGGACCAAAATAACGGCGGCCATCGCGAAGGCGGGCAACCCCATTATCTTCTCCCCCCACCCCAGCGCGGTAAACTGCATCCTGGAGACGGTGAACGTGGTGCGCCGGGCGGCGAGAGGGGGCGGGGGCCCCGGCGGGGCGGAGCATTTCCTGCATCACCACCCCCACCATGGAGGCCACCAACGCCCTCATGCGCCACGACGATACCCGCCTGATTCTGGCCACCGGCGGAGGGGCCATGGTAAAGGCGGCCTACTCCTCCGGCACTCCCGCCATCGGCGTGGGCGCGGGCAACGGGCCGGCCTATATCCACCACACCGCCGACGTGCGCCTGGCGGTCAAACGGATTCTGGACTCCAAGACCTTTGACAACGGCACCATCTGCGCCAGCGAGCAGTCCATCGTGGTGGAGCGGCGGATGGAGGCCGCGGTCACGGCGGAGCTGAAGGCCCAGGGGGCCTATCTGCTGGACGACGAGGAGCACCGCCTCCTCTCCAAATTCATCCTGCGGCCCAACGGCACCATGAATCCGGCCATTGTGGGCAAGAGCGTGGAGACGGTGGCCAAGCTGGCGGGCCTGACCCGGGTACCCCCCACGGCGCGGGTACTGGTGGCCCGGGAGACCGGGTGGGTCCCGGCTATCCCTATTCCAATGAGAAGCTGGGCCTGATTCTGGCCTACTATGTAGAGGACAACGAGGAGGCGGTGCTCCGCCGCTGCGTGGAAATCCTGGAGTGGGAGGGCGCGGGCCACACCTTCGCCATCCACACCGAGGATGCCGACGCCGCTAAGCGCTTTGCCGCCGCCGTTCCCGCCAGCCGCGTGCTGGTCAACACCCCCGCCGCCCTGGGCGGCATCGGGGCCACCACCTGCCTGTTCCCCGCCCTCACCCTGGGGTGCGGCGCGGTGGGCGGCTCGTCCAGCTCCAACAACATCGGGCCCCTGGATCTCATCAACATCAAGCGGGTGGCCTGGGGCGTCAAAGAGCTGGAGGAGCTGCGGGGGAACCGCCCCGCGGCCGGTATGCCCCCTGTGCCGTGGATGAGAGCCTGCTCAACGAACTGGTCAACCGGATTATAGGGAGGCTGAGCGTATGAGCGAGGTCAACGCCGACGGCGTGCTCCTCAATCCACATGAGGCGCTATTGCAGGAGGTGCAGGCCCTGACCAACTCCCTGACGGCAGAGGAGCCGGAGGGAATGGAGGACGATAAGGCCCACACCGTATACGCCGGCAACGGTGAGCCCGCCGGGGCGGTGGGCGGCGTTCCGCACACACCCGTGTCGGCGGCCCTGGCCGCCCCAGCCCACAAGGGGGCGGGCACCGGCAGCTACGCGGCGGAGCACCCGCCCGCCCTCGGCCAGGAAGGCCGCCCAAAACAAAAAACGAAGAAACCAAAGCCGTCTCCCCCACCGAAGGCGGAGGCGGAACCGGAACAACCCAAACAGACGACTGACAGGAGGAACCGTAATATGGCCAATACAAACGCACTGGGTATGGTGGAGACGAAAGGACTGGTGGGCGCCATTGAGGCGGCCGACGCCATGGTGAAGGCCGCCAACGTGCAGCTGGTGGGCAAGGAGCAGGTGGGCGGCGGCCTGGTGACCGTGATGGTTCGCGGCGACGTGGGCGCCGTCAAGGCGGCCACCGACGCGGGCGCGGCTGCGGCCGAAAAGCGCGTGGGCGAGCTGATCTCCGTGCACGTCATCCCCCGGCCCCACGCCGAGGTGGACCACATCCTGCCCCATGCCCAGGGCGAGATGGACAACGTGTAACCCATGGCGCTGCTGACCGAGGAGGACGTGCGCCGCATGTCCAACCAGGGCACACGGGGGCCCGTGGTGGTCAACCGGGACCAGATGCTCACGCCGGGGGCGCGGGACTATCTGCGGGAGCACCGGGTAGAGGTGGTCTACCCCCAGGGGGAGGCGGCCGGGGAAGGGGCCCCGTCCGCCCCCGCCAAATACCGCACTCTGTTCGGTGCCGCACTGAATGAAAAGCCGGAGCACATGACCCACCTGAAGGGGAATGTACTGGTGTTCAAGGACCACCCCCGTATCGCCTTTCGGGGCTGGATCGACGCCCTGGAGGCGGAGATCCTGCTGACCCAGCAGGCGGCGGCGGGGGAGGGCTATGGGGCCCTGGCCGGGGAGCTGGAGGAGGTTCTGGGCTTTGTCCGGCGCTATATCCGCTTCGACGTGCTGGACGAGCCGGTGGGGGCCATCGAGCTGTGCGGCTATACGCCGGAGCAGCTCCGGGAGTACTCCCACTATCCGGAGAAGCACTTCGGCCAGCCCCACTTTCTGATCCGCTATACCGACGGCCCCGCCCTGCTGGCGGTCAACAAGCTGCGCACTGTGGTGCGGCAGACCGAGCTGGCCGCCTACGCCGCCTTCCGCGACGCGGACGGCAACGTGACCAGGGGCGACATGATCTTGGGGCTGAACCGGCTGTCCTCCCTGATGTGGATTTTCATGATTAAGTTAAAGGCGGGACGCTATGAACGCAAGTAAAGGCGGTGGACCAACTTGAGCCAACGGTGGATCGAGCGGCTGGCGGAGGAGCTGGTCGCCCGCCTGACCATCGAGCTGGAGGCCAGCGGACGGCATGTCCACCTGTCCCGGGCCGATGTGGAGACCCTGTTCGGCGCGGGCTACCGGCTCAACCGGACGAAGGACCTGTCCCAGCCGGGGCAGTTCGCCTGCGCCGAGCGGGTGACGCTGGAGGGGCCTAGGGGGAGCTTGAAGAACGTGGTGATTCTGGGCCCTGAGCGCCCGGAGAGCCAGGTGGAGATCTCCCTCACCGATGCGGTGGCCCTGGGGCTCACCCCGCCGGTGCGCCTCTCCGGCGATACGGAGGGCACCCCTGGCCTCACCCTCCGCCACGGGGACCGGGTGCTCCGCCTGAGCCGCGGCCTGATTGTGGCCAAGCGCCACATTCACATGACGCCGGAGGACGCCGCCCGCTTCGGCGTGGCGGACCGGCAGCGGGTGCGCCTCCAGTGCTTTACCAGCCGCCCGCTGGTGTTCCAGGACGTGGAGGTGCGGGTATCCCCCCAGTTTTCCACGGTGGTGCATATCGACTACGACGAGGCCAATGCGTGCGGCTTTCAGAAGGGCGACCGGGGCGTGATTTTGAAATGACCCTGGAGTGGCGGGGGCGGACGCTGGTCATTACCTGGGGCCGGTGGGATCCATGGGCCGTGACGCTGGAGCAGCCTGGGCCCCCAGCCTGACGGCGGCCCTTCTGTCCGAGGTGCTGGCCGCCCTGCTGGCCGGGGCGCGGGTGCGGGTGGAGCGGGACGCCCTGGAGTACCGCCGCTACCGCCGTACCGCCCCCCTTGGCATCTATCAGAAATGCGCCGGTCTGGAGCGGCGCCTGCGGGAGATGGGTATTTGTGTTGCTGGGACAGGTGGCCGGTAAGGTCTGGGCCACAAAAAAATCCCCCGCCCTCACCGGGCAGGCGTTTCTGACCGTGCGGGTGGGTGAGCGCCTGCTGGTGTGCGCCGACTGCGTGGGGGCCGGGGAGGGAGAGACCGTCCTCGTGGCCACCGGCGGCGCGGCCGGGTAGCGGCGGGGGCGGAGCTCCCCATTGATGCCGCCATTGTGGGCATACTGGACGAGAGCTAGAAAAGCAAGGCCGCCGCATGTGGGCGGCGGTCATCCTCTCAGGCTGGCGGCCCAACCGCCCGCCTGAGCCGCGGAAAGGGGACATACTATGTCCATCAACGAGATTATTGTCTACCTTATGGTCGTCTTTATGGCCTTGGGTGCGTTTGACCGCATCCTGGGCAACCGGTTCGGCCTGGGGGAGAAATTTGAGGAGGGTATCATGGCTATGGGCTCCCTGGCCCTGGCCATGATCGGCATCATCTGTCTGGCCCCGGTGCTGGCCAACCTGCTCCGGCCGGTGGTGGTGCCTCTCTACCAGGCCCTGGGGGCCGATCCGGCCATGTTCGCGGGTACCCTCCTGGCCAACGACATGGGGGGCGCGCCCCTGGCCCAGGAGCTGGCCCTGACCCAGGAGGCGGGACAGTTCGGCGGCCTGATCGTAGGCTCCATGCTGGGCCCCACCATCGTGTTTACCATCCCCGTGGGCCTGGGCATCATCAAGGCCGAGGACCGGCCCTGTCTGGCCACCGGCGTGCTGGCCGGGGTCATCACCATCCCCATCGGCAGCTTCGCGGGCGGCCTGGCGGCGGGGTTCCCGGTGGGGATGGTACTGCGTAACCTGATCCCCATCGCGCTTTTCGCCGTGCTCATCGCCCTGGGGCTGGCCTTCCTCCCCAACGGGATGGTAAAGGGCTTCCAGGTCTTTGGCAGAATCATTGTGATTATTATCACCATCGGCCTGGCGGCGGCCATCATCCAAAAGCTGACCCCCCTCACCCTCATTCCGGGGAATGAACCCCATCTCAGAGGGCGTGGCCATCGTGGGCGACATCGCCGTGGTGCTGGCGGGGGCGTTTCCGCTGGTGTATGTCATCACCAGGGTATTCAAGACCCCTCTGATGAAGCTGGGCCATGCTGCTGGGCATGAACGACATCGCGGCCGCCGGGCTGGTGGCCACCCTGGCAAACAATATCCCCATGTTCCAGATGCTCCACGATATGGACCGGCGGGGTAAGATCATCAACGTGGCCTTTGCGGTGTCCGCCGCCTTTGTGTTCGGCGACCATCTGGGCTTTACCGCGGGCTTTGATTCCACTATGATCTTTCCCATGATTGTGGGCAAGCTGGTGGGCGGTGTGACGGCGGTGGCGGTTGCCATGTTGATCACTAGAAAATACAAGGAGGAGCGCCATGGATAAGACCGCATTGGAGGCGCTGGTGCGGCAGGTGCTGCTGGAGCGCCTGGGCGGCGGAACCCACGGGTGAAGGCCGTGCAGGTGCCCCGCATCGCGGTGACGGAGGAGCACCGGATGGACACGGGAAATCCCCTGGACCGGGTCTACACCCGTGACCTGTTCACCCTGCAGGAGTCCCCGCGGCTGGGGTGGGCGTCATGGAGATGACCGATACCACGTTTCCCTGGACCCTGCGCTACGACGAGATGGACTACGTGCTCAGCGGACGGCTGGACATCCGTATCGGCGGAGAGACCGTCTCCGCCGGGCCGGGGAGCTGATCTATATCCCACAAGAACAGCTCCATCCAGTTCTCCGTCACCGGGCACGCCCGCTTCCTCTATTTCGTCTACCCCGCCGACTGGCAGAGCCAGGGCGGCTGATTCCGGGCGGGCGGCCATCGGCCGCCCGCTTTTTTTACACAATCTGAACGGTGCTCACCGCAAACGCACACCCTTTTTACATCCGTGCTCGTATACTGGGGGGCAAACGGAGGTGCCGTTATTATGGATTATGGGATATGGACGCTGCTTCCAATCGTCGTCGTCGTGGCCGTGGCGCTCAAGAGCAAACGGGCGCTGGAGCCGCTGATTCTGGGAACCCTGCTCACCTATATCATCGTCGATGGACTTTTCTTCCCCATCGGCTGGATGGACGCCTTTTTCCGGGTGGCCACCGACCAGAGCCACCAGTGGGTGTTCATGGTGTGCGGCCTGTTCGGCGCGCTGATCGCCCTGCTGGGCGCCTCCCACGGGACGCTGGGCTTCTCCCGGCTGCTGGGTCGGCTTTGCCGGGGCCCCAGAACCACGCTGATTGTGACCTGGGTCATGGGGATTCTGATCTTTGTGGACGACTATCTGAATATCATGACCCTGAGCACCTGCATGCGCAAGCTCACTGACCGGCAGAAGGTGCCCCGGGAGACCCTGTCCTACATCATCGACTCCACCGGCGCGCCGGTGTGCGCCCTGCTGCCCTTCTCCACCTGGGCGGTGTTCTTTGCCGGGCTGTTCTACGCCGAGGCGGGCATCCCGGGCTGGGCTACGGGAGCGCCATCAACACCTTCTGCGCTGTGATCCCCTTCATCTTCTACGCCATCGCGGCGGTGGCGCTGGTGCCCCTGTTCTCCCTGGGGCTGGTGCCCAAGCTGGGGCGGATGAAGAAGGCCTACCGCCGGGTGGAGGAGACCGGAAGGTCTACTCGCCGGAGAGCGCCGAGCTGAATCTGGAGGACGAGGACGACTCCCCGGCCATTACCGGCTGCCTGTGGGACTTTGTGCTCCCCATCGGCACGCTGATCGCCCTGACTATCGTGGGGGGCGAGCTGTTCCCCTGGTGGCCGCCATCGCCGTTTTTTGCTCTACATCCCGGAAGAAGCTGTCTCTCACAAGGTTCTGCGACCTGGCGATGCACGGCTTCTGCAACATGATCCCCACGGTGGCCATCATCTTCTTTGCCTTTGTGATGCAGGAGGGCATGACCGAGATCGGCATCGCCCCCTTCGTCATCAATGCCGTCAAGCCCATCCTGAGCCCGGCGGTGTTCCCGGCCATCGCCTTCCTGGTGGTGGCGGCCCTCAACTTCACCACCGGCAGCGTGTGGGGCATCACCGCCGTGACGGTGCCGATCCTGCTGCCCCTGGCCTTCTCCATCGGGGCCAACCCCCTGCTGGTGATGGGCGCCATCGTCTCCGGCGCCACCCTGGGCAGCCACGCCTGCTTCTACTCCGACGCCACGGTGCTCACCTCCAGCTGCTGCAAGATGGAGAATATGGACCACGCCCTGTCCCAACTGCCCTATTCCCTGGTGTGCGGCCGGGCTTTCGGCGGCGGGCTATCTGGTGTGCGGCCTCCTGATGTAGTATAATAGGGACAAATGGGGAAAAGGAGGAGTCAGGATGCATGTATTTGTATTTGGGCGATATCACCCGGATGGAGACAGACGCCATTGTGAACGCCGCCGGCACGGATCTGCGGCGCTGCCCGGGCATCTGCGACGCGATTTTCGCCGCCGCCGACACGGAGAAGCTGGAGAGGGCGTGCCGGAAGCTGGGCCGCTGCCGCATCGGGCAGGCGGTGGCCACGCCGGGCTGCGGGCTGCCCTGCCGGTACATCATTCACGTGGCCGGGCCGGGCTGGTACGGCGGGGAGCCCCGGGAGCGGTTCCTGCTGGCCGGGTGCTACCAGAACGCCCTGCATAAGGCGTATCTGTGCACTGCCGGCGGGTGGCGGTGCCGCTGATCTTCTCCGGCGACTGCCACATGCCGCGGGCGGCCTCCCTCCCCGGGTGGCCGGGGCGGCGATTGCCGATTTCTGCCAGCGCCATCCCTCCATGGAGGTGACGCTGGTGCTCTACCGGCAGAGCATCTACGACATGGCTAAGCGTATCCAGGGCTGGGAGGACGCGCCGTCATAGGGGACGGGCCTGCACATATACATGCCACAGTTACCGACCAGGTAGGAGAGTGGATGAGGATATGCAAACAGGCTGGAATGAGAACCGGGCGCTGCTGAGCAATACGTGGC
>VOFH01004245.1_pt1 | contig 33314 bp, 24 predicted proteins | sample 5384091 | NCBI WGS metagenome assembly VOFH01 (sample SAMN12384727, study PRJNA508395) | human gut metagenome | isolation source: healthy gut G | host: Homo sapiens
TTGTCTTGTGAAAGTTTGCCTGTTAGCGTTAAAAGGTCTACTTTTGCACCCGCAATCGAGAGAGATGCGGCACTTCAGACAGTGTTACTGACTTGGTGAAACAAACGTGGGAGATTTCCTTGATAGTGATCTGCACCTGGTATCTTACCTTAGCGGGGCTAAGGGAGCGAGAACGGATAAGACCTCGGGAGGATGGATGGTCCGCCTTTTATGGAAGTTTCGAAAAAAACTTTTTCAAAAAAAACTTTCGAAAACATTTGGTGGTTACGATAAAATCTCTTACCTTTGCATCCGCTTTCGGAAACGATGGCAAACAAGAATAAGAGTTCTTTGAAAGATTTAAGATAAACAAACAAGTAGTACAAGCCGGTGCACCGTATATATAATATGGTGTACGGAAAAACAAGAACCGTCAATATTTTTATTGTATTGATAGATTTGGAGTCCTTGAGCGTAAAGTCAACTTAAGTGTTGAAAGAATATTTTTACAATGAAGAGTTTGATCCTGGCTCAGGATGAACGCTAGCTACAGGCTTAACACATGCAAGTCGAGGGGCAGCATGGTCTTAGCTTGCTAAGGCTGATGGCGACCGGCGCACGGGTGAGTAACACGTATCCAACCTGCCGTCTACTCTTGGCCAGCCTTCTGAAAGGAAGATTAATCCAGGATGGCATCATGAGTTCACATGTCCGCATGATTAAAGGTATTTTCCGGTAGACGATGGGGATGCGTTCCATTAGATAGTAGGCGGGGTAACGGCCCACCTAGTCAACGATGGATAGGGGTTCTGAGAGGAAGGTCCCCCACATTGGAACTGAGACACGGTCCAAACTCCTACGGGAGGCAGCAGTGAGGAATATTGGTCAATGGGCGATGGCCTGAACCAGCCAAGTAGCGTGAAGGATGACTGCCCTATGGGTTGTAAACTTCTTTTATAAAGGAATAAAGTCGGGTATGCATACCCGTTTGCATGTACTTTATGAATAAGGATCGGCTAACTCCGTGCCAGCAGCCGCGGTAATACGGAGGATCCGAGCGTTATCCGGATTTATTGGGTTTAAAGGGAGCGTAGATGGATGTTTAAGTCAGTTGTGAAAGTTTGCGGCTCAACCGTAAAATTGCAGTTGATACTGGATGTCTTGAGTGCAGTTGAGGCAGGCGGAATTCGTGGTGTAGCGGTGAAATGCTTAGATATCACGAAGAACTCCGATTGCGAAGGCAGCCTGCTAAGCTGCAACTGACATTGAGGCTCGAAAGTGTGGGTATCAAACAGGATTAGATACCCTGGTAGTCCACACGGTAAACGATGAATACTCGCTGTTTGCGATATACGGCAAGCGGCCAAGCGAAAGCGTTAAGTATTCCACCTGGGGAGTACGCCGGCAACGGTGAAACTCAAAGGAATTGACGGGGGCCCGCACAAGCGGAGGAACATGTGGTTTAATTCGATGATACGCGAGGAACCTTACCCGGGCTTAAATTGCACTCGAATGATCCGGAAACGGTTCAGCTAGCAATAGCGAGTGTGAAGGTGCTGCATGGTTGTCGTCAGCTCGTGCCGTGAGGTGTCGGCTTAAGTGCCATAACGAGCGCAACCCTTGTTGTCAGTTACTAACAGGTGATGCTGAGGACTCTGACAAGACTGCCATCGTAAGATGTGAGGAAGGTGGGGATGACGTCAAATCAGCACGGCCCTTACGTCCGGGGCTACACACGTGTTACAATGGGGGGTACAGAGGGCCGCTACCACGCGAGTGGATGCCAATCCCTAAAACCCCTCTCAGTTCGGACTGGAGTCTGCAACCCGACTCCACGAAGCTGGATTCGCTAGTAATCGCGCATCAGCCACGGCGCGGTGAATACGTTCCCGGGCCTTGTACACACCGCCCGTCAAGCCATGGGAGCCGGGGGTACCTGAAGTGCGTAACCGCGAGGATCGTCCTAGGGTAAAACTGGTGACTGGGGCTAAGTCGTAACAAGGTAGCCGTACCGGAAGGTGCGGCTGGAACACCTCCTTTCTGGAGAGGATCCAAAGTAAAGGTTTTTGTTTTTGTACTGCTGTTGTTGTTTATTCAAGATATGATTCCGTATTAAGACGGAAGAGAGAAAGTAAGAAGCCGGGTCTAATGAAACAGACTAGGTTGAACTTAGTCCTATAGCTCAGTTGGTTAGAGCGCTACACTGATAATGTAGAGGTCGGCAGTTCAACTCTGCCTGGGACTACGAATCTTGAGATTCGGGGGATTAGCTCAGCTGGCTAGAGCATCTGCCTTGCACGCAGAGGGTCAACGGTTCGAATCCGTTATTCTCCACTCCATCAGAGACGTAAGATACGAAGATGACCGATCTATGACATATTGTACAAGCAAACAGTAATTTTAGTAGTAAAGAGCTGAAAGTATATATCATCCCGCTGACACGCAAGTGTGGGCGAATGAATAAGGAAAGTAAACAAGGGCGCATGGCGGATGCCTTGGCTCTCGGAGGCGATGAAGGACGTGATAAGCTGCGATAAGCTCCGGGGAGGTGCAAATAACCTTTGATCCGGGGATTTCCGAATGGGACAACCCGGCGTGTTGAAGACACGCCACCTGATCATTTCAGGAGCTAACGCAGGGAACTGAAACATCTTAGTACCTGCAGGAAAAGAAAATAACAATGATTCCCCCAGTAGTGGCGAGCGAACGGGGAATAGCCCAAACCGTTCATGTTACGGCATGATCGGGGTTGTAGGACTACGTCGTTGCATGAAGACATCGGAGAAGAACTTTCTGGAAAGAAAGACCATAGAGCATGACAGTTGCGTATTCGTATGTTGTCGAAGCATAGTAGTATCCTGAGTAGCGCGGAGCACGAGGAATTCTGCGTGAATCTGCCGGGACCATCCGGTAAGGCTAAATACTCCCGAGAGACCGATAGCGAACCAGTACCGTGAGGGAAAGGTGAAAAGCACTTCGAACAGAAGAGTGAAATAGTTCCTGAAACCGTGCGCCTACAAGCGGTCGGAGCTGCTTAAAGCAGTGACGGCGTGCCTTTTGCATAATGAACCTACGAGTTGCCTTTGCCGGCAAGGTTAAGTGTGACGACACACGTATCCGAAGCGAAAGCGAGTCTGAAGAGGGCGTATAGTCGGCAGTGGCAGACGCGAAACCAAGTGATCTACCCTTGGCCAGGTTGAAGGCTGGGTAACACCAGCTGGAGGACCGCACCAATAAGCGTTGAAAAGCTTCTGGATGAGCTGAGGGTAGGGGTGAAAGGCTAATCAAACTTGGAGATAGCTCGTACTCCCCGAAATGCATTTAGGTGCAGCCTTGTGGGTTACTGATGTGAGGTAGAGCGACTGATAAGATGCGAGGGCTTCACCGCCTATCAAGTCTTGACAAACTCCGAATGCGCATCAGTTTTACCTCAGGAGTGAGGGCATGGGTGCTAAGGTCCGTGCCCGAGAGGAGAAGAATCCGGACCACCTGCTAAGGTCCCGAAATGACAGCTAAGTTAAACTAACGAAGTCTGACTGCTAAGACAGCTAGGATGTTGGCTTGGAAGCAGCCATTCATTTAAAGAGTGCGTAACAGCTCACTAGTCGAGGAGTCTGGCGTGGATAATAATCGGGTATTAAGTTGTCTACCGAAGCAGTGGGATCATTGAAATGATCGGTAGGGGAGCATTCCAGTCAGCGTCGAAGGCGTACCGCGAGGTATTCTGGAGCGTCTGGAAAAGCAAATGTAGGTATAAGTAACGATAAAGGGGGCGGGAAACCCCCTCGCCGAAAGACTAAGGTTTCCTGATCAACGCTAATCGGATCAGGGTAAGTCGGGTCCTAAGGCTCAGCCGAAGGGCGATGCCGATGGCAGAAACGGTTAATATTCCGTTACTACCTCCAGGAGTGATGTGGAGACGCAGTAGTGACAATGCCGCCATCTGACGGAATAGATGGTTGAAGGGTGTAGATGTTGATCTTGGCAGGCAAATCCACCATGAGAATCGAACCTGATAGTATGCCGCGTCCCTCGGGACAAGGCAATAGTGCATGTAATCATGCTGCCAAGAAAATCCGCTAAACTAAATCCTGTAGGTACCCGTACCGTAAACGGACACACGTAGTCGGGATGAATATTCTAAGGCGCTTGAGTGATTCACGGTTAAGGAACTAGGCAAACTGACCCTGTAACTTCGGGATAAAGGGTCCCTACCCGGTGACGGGAGGGCGCAGAGAATAGGTCCAGGCAACTGTTTAACAAAAACACAGGGCTGTGCTAAATCGAAAGATCCTGTATACAGCCTGACACCTGCCCGGTGCTGGAAGGTTAAGAGGAGACGTCATCGTTGAGAGAAGCGTTGAATTGAAGCCCCAGTAAACGGCGGCCGTAACTATAACGGTCCTAAGGTAGCGAAATTCCTTGTCGGGTAAGTTCCGACCTGCACGAATGGTGTAATGATCTGGACGCTGTCTCAACCGTGAGCTCAGTGAAATTGTAGTATCGGTGAAGATGCCGATTACCCGCGATGGGACGAAAAGACCCCGTGAACCTTTACTATAGCTTATCATTGAATCTGGGCACGTGATGTGTAGGATAGGTCGGAGGCTTTGAAGGGGGTACGCCAGTATCCTTGGAGCCGCTGTTGAAATACGACCCTTCATTTGTTTGGATTCTAACCCGTGTATATGGGGACACTGATTGGTGGGTAGTTTGACTGGGGTGGTCGCCTCCAAAAGCGTAACGGAGGCTTCTAAAGGTGCCCTCACGGCGATTGGTAACCGCCGTTAGAGTGTAATGGCATAAGGGCGCTTGACTGGGAGACTGACAAGTCGATCAGGTAGGAAACTAGAGCATAGTGATCCGGTGTTTCCGTATGGAAGGGACATCGCTCAAAGGATAAAAGGTACTCCGGGGATAACAGGCTGATCCCTCCCAAGAGCTCATATCGACGGAGTGGTTTGGCACCTCGATGTCGGCTCGTCACATCCTGGGGCTGGAGAAGGTCCCAAGGGTTGGGCTGTTCGCCCATTAAAGTGGCACGCGAGCTGGGTTCAGAACGTCGTGAGACAGTTCGGTCTCTATCTATCGTGGGCGTATGAAATTTGCGTGGCTCTGACACTAGTACGAGAGGACCGTGTTGGACAGACCTCTGGTTTACCGGTTGTGCCGCCAGGTGCATTGCCGGGTATCTAAGTCTGGATCGGATAAGTGCTGAAAGCATCTAAGTACGAAGCCGGCCACAAGATTAGATTTCTGAGGGTCGTTGTAGACTACGACGTTGATAGGATGCAGGTGTAAAGATGGAGACATCAAAGCCGAGCATTACTAATTGCCCGTCCACTTTCCTTATATTTGGGATGGTGTATACGTTCGGTTATTACTACAGGATAAGATAACGCTGATGGCTTGTCGATATGTCGCCCTTATTCAGGTGGCTATAGCACAAGGGTTCCACCTCTTCCCATTCCGAACAGAGAAGTTAAGCCTTGTCACGCCGATGGTACTGCGTCACAGTGGGAGAGTAGGTAGCTGCCGTTTTTGATTGAACCTACACTCATTGGTTCGATTAGTGCACAATCACGAGGAGAAATATGGCTTGCCGGGATTATTTTGTTCCAAGGCAGTGCGATATATTCACACATGGCACCATTACGCTGTACTCCCAGGGTTTCGTTATGTTCGCAGGCATTTACTCTGCCGTTACGGCATGAAGCACATTTTCCGCAATTGGTATAAGGATTGACTGTGACGCTCATACCCGGTTTTAATGATTCTGGTACATCCTTGCCTATGGCTTCAATAATAGCTCCTACTTCGTGTCCCGGAATGACAGGTAGTTTTACCATTGGATTACGTCCTAAAAATGTATTCAGGTCCGAGCCGCAAAAGCCTACATATTTAATTTTTACAAGAACTTCTCCCGGTTTAAGAGCGGGTTTCTCAATGTCTACTACCTTCATCTCGGAAGGAGCAGTAATTTGAATTGCTTTCATCTTCTGTTTATTTTTATAAGTTTTTAATCAATTACTTTGTATCCTTTCCAACCATAGTAGGCACAAAACAGGAAACAAATCATAGGAATAGCATAAGCTATATAATAAATGTGTTCGTTCAGATGCATCACATAAGCAGTGAGTTGGGGCAAGCAAGCATTTCCAACGATGGCCATAACTAGAAATGCCGAGCCGCTTTTTGTGTTGCTGCCTAAATTAGTCAAAGCAAGCGAGAACTGAGTGGGATACATGATAGACATGAAAAAAGAAATGCCCAGCATGGCATAAAGACCTGTCCAACCGCCAAAACAAACCACAACAATACATAGCAAGACATTAATCAGCGCATATACCAAGAGCATGTCTTGTGGACGGAATTTTACCATGAGTAGTGTGCCTGTCCATCTTCCTGCCAAAAAAGCCAGCATATAAAGACCGAAAAAGGTGGTGGCTGTATTTTCAGGTAGTTCTGCATAGGTACAACAGTAGACTAGAAATAAACTGTTAATGGCTGTCTGACCACCATTGTAGAAGAATTGTGCAATGACTCCCCAACGAAGGTGAGAACGTTTTAAGACTCCGAAATCAATTAATTTTTCTCCTTTATATTCTACTCCTTCCATCGTATTTCCTTCTTTGATTTTAGGTAATTTGGAGAAGATAAAGATGATGGCAATAACAATGAGTAACATAGCTAGCAGCAGATAAGGAAGTTTCATGGCGTCTGTTTCTGTTTGAATGTAACCTTCCCAGCCACCGGGAAAAGAAGCGGGCAGGGTGTTGCGGGTATAGTGGTTGCCACTCAGAATCAGTTTGCTGAGAAACATGGCGGCTATAAAAGCTCCCAGCCCATTGAATGATTGTGCTAGATTCAATCGACGGGGCGCACTTTCTGGATCTCCCAAAGCGGTTACATAAGGATTGGCTGCTGTTTCTAAAAAACACATTCCAGTGGCAATGATGAAGAATATACATAGATATGCCCAATATTCTTTCAGCATAGCAGCGGGGAAGAACAGTAACCCACCACATGCTGCCAGTAATAACCCGAAAATAATTCCCGATTTGTAGCTGTATTTTTTCATGAACATAGCGATGGGAATGGGACAGATGAAATAGGCAAGCCAGTAGGCTGTTTCTGTGAATGATGCTTCGAAAGCGTTTAACTCACAGGTTTTCATCAGCTGTCTTATCATAGTAGGTAGTAGATTGCTGCTGATAGCCCATAGGAAAAACAGGCAGAATATGAGCATCAATGGTACATAATAGGTCTTATTTTTCATGGTATGGATTAATAAGTGTCAGTTGATTATTCTGACATGTTTTTAATGTAAGGAAGAGATATGAGATTTTTGAAACCATAAAATCTTTCGGCGTTTTTACCTAAAAAAAGTGCTTTCTCTTCTTGTGTCATTTCAGTCGTTTTAAGGATGAAATCGTAAGACATCTTGTAAGTAATGGCCGTAATGGTCCGCGGGTAATCCGATCCCCACATCAGTTTGTCCATACCGACCAAATCTGCTGCTTCTTTGATAGCCTTCACCGCTCCTGCAAACGGGTAGAATTCACTGTTGAACAACCAGGTAATGCCTCCTGACTCTATCATGACATGGGTATGCCGGGCCAGTTTTATTTGTTCCTGCCAATGAGGAGTTGTAACCATACCGAAATGTCCGATAGCGATTTTTAGTTGCGGACATTCCTGGATAATTTCTTTCATCTCCTGCACTTGCGTGTTTCCATCGGCTAGATCAATGGAAAGGATAATGTTTTTATCTTCCATGTAATGGAACATTTCCATCATTTCGTCACAGTTCAGCATGACTCTTCCTTCTTTTAGAAAAAGGCGGTGTGCTGGGATTTTTATTGCTTTGAAACCAGAACTTATTAATTCCTTGGCCTGTTGCAGATAACCGGGTTTACGAAATTCGCACATACCGCATACAAAGAAACGGTCCGGGTATTTATGGGCCACTTTTGCGAGGTATTCATTTTGGATGCCATCAATAAATTCCTGAGTGACTACGGCAGCCGATACTTGTGCATAGTCCATGTTCGAGAGAAAAACCTCGGCACTATTCCGCCCGTCAATCATAAAGGGCGGAACCATCTGACGTTCTTCTCCCATAAATAACGAACGTCCGTTGGTTAAAGTACGGATAGGCAATCCGTTGACTTCCGTATTTTGCCGTAACCAAAGATGGGAATGTGCATCTATTATGTTAAAATCCATCATTATTCTCCTTTGTATTATGAATTAGCCCAACTGACACGCATTTGTTTTCCGATAATTTCTTGTACTTCCTTTACAAGGTTCCAATCGATGGGTTCTTCAGCGTATGTTATATTTTTCAATACATTATCTGGATTGGCCGAACTGAACAAAGTGGTGGCGATACGTGGATTGCTGACAGAATATTGAATAGCCAGTTTCTCTATAGGATAATTTTTGGACAGGCAATGTTGAACAGCTTTCCGACAGGCTTCTACCAGTGATTGGGGGGCCGGATGCCATGCAGGAACCCCACGTTGGGAGAGCAAGCCCATTGAAAGGGGAGGCATTGATGATGCCGATATTCTTTGATTCAAAATAATCCAGATAATCAGTCAGTTTCTCGTCATTCAGACAATAATGGCAGAAGTTAAGTACGCTTTCTACTGTTCCTGGTTCCGAGTGATCAATGACCCATTTTAAGTTTTCTAATTGCAAATCTGTGATACCTACATGTCCCACAATACCTTTCTTTTTAAGTTCTACCAGTGCAGGTAATGTTTCGTTGACTACCTGATTCATGTCTGAAAACTCTACATCGTGTACATTAATCAGATCGATATATTCAATGTGGAGTCTTTCCAAGCTTTCATAAACGCTTTCCGTTGCACGTTTTCCGGAATAATCCCATGTGTTGATTCCATCTTTTCCATAGCGTCCCACTTTGGTAGAGAGATAATATTTGTCACGTGGGATTTCTTTCAATGCTTTGCCTAATACGGTTTCGGCCTTGTAGTGCCCGTAGTAGGGAGATACATCAATAAAATTCATTCCATTCTCTACTGCTGTGTAAACAGCTTTGATACCCTCTGCTTCGCGGATATCATGAAAAACTCCTCCTAATGAAGATGCGCCGAAACTAAGATTGGAAACCCGCATACCGGTTTTCCCGATTTCATTGTAATTCATAGTTCTATTTATTTTTAGATTTATTTCCGGCATCAAAAATAGAGGAATAACCTTTAGGTATGTGGTGGAAGAGGTTGAAAAAAGTACGTAAACCTTTGCGTAAAAATAATAAGACGGTTACTTTTTATATAGTTCTCTATATTGCTGAGGAGTAACGCCTGTGATTTTTTTGAATAAGCGGTTGAAATAAGAATGGTCTTCATAAGCAAGGAGATAAGCTATGTTTTTTACAGGAATATCCTCTGTAATCAGAATTAATTGGGCTTTCTCTATTTTTTTCTGATTAATATATTGCAGCGGTGTGTTACCGACTTCTTTTTTGAAAAGACGGATAAAATGATCTTTTGAGAGGCATGAGATTGCTGCCAATGAGTCTATATCTACTGTTTTATAGATATTTTTTCGGATGTGGGACAAGACTTTTTGGATACGGTTATCGTTGACTTCCACTTTAGGTTTGGCGTCTTTTAAAAAGCGGGCAATAAGTTGATATACTATACCTCTGGATTCGACTTTGTCACAGAAGGTACGCTGTTTATTTTTAATGATGTTTCTGATTAATGTGGGGTTGTTGTCATAGCTTGTCGGGTCGGATTGAGGAAGCTGCATGGTAGGATTTATTTCACATAACCTTTTAATAAGTGGTAATTCCAGGTTGCCCGCAGGTATTTCTATCGGGAAATTCCAATCTTCCAGAATGCCGGATTCCGATTGATGGTCTTCATATATATGGAGATAATAATGAGTGAAATGAGAATTGCACTGATAACTATGGGTAGTGAATGATGGCACCAGATATAGATGATGTGGTTTTAGTTCCTGTATTCCGTCGGGAAATATTATTTGGGCAGTTCCTTCCATTATATAATAGAGTCTGGTAAAAGGGCTGCTTACGTTTTTCCAGTTCCAGTCTGCATTGTGAATGGCTAGTCCTACATTTAATATAAGTAAATGTAATTGGTCGATTGATTGTGTCATATTCCTTAAGGTATTAGAATGAAAGATTCAGTTTCGTACAAAGTAAGCAAAAGTATATATATAATCCAATGGGAAATCGATATTTTCATATCAAATCACCTGTTTTGGTATTCGTTTTTGAATTATCTCAGGTAAAAGTCGATATTGTCCTACATAATGGCGCATTTGGATAATATAAATTGGTTTCAACTCTGTATATTTGCACTATTGATAATTATTAGGATTGAAGAGAAAAATAATTTAAAAAGGTTTGCATATAGATTTGGTATTTTATTAGTGACAGAAAAAATATTAATTTAATTACGACATTATGAAAAACATTAAAAGAATCAGCCTGTTATTAAGCTGGAAAATTTGTAACTCTAGGCTTTGCTGGATTTTGTTGTTGTTAGTACTAAGTGTGGGGCTTAAGGCTCAAACTAAAACGGTTTCAGGTACAATTGTTGATGCTTCCGGTGAATCCATTATTGGAGTTAATATTGTTGTCAAGGGGACAACGAATGGGGTCATTACTGATTTTGATGGGAATTTTACATTGACAAATGTGCCTGAAAAAGGAATCATTTCTGTTACTTATATTGGTTATAAAAGTCAGGAGATTTCAGTGGCAGGACAATCTGTATTTAAAATTACATTATTGGAAGATACTGAAACTTTGGAAGAAGTGGTTGTAGTGGGATATGGAACGGTTAAAAAATCAAATGTTGTTGGTTCTATAGCGAAGGTAGGTGCTGAGGTTATTGAGGACAGACCTGTCAGCCGTGTGGAACAAGCCCTACAAGGACAAATGGCAGGTGTTTCTGTAAGAAGCACTTCTGGAGCACCAGGAAGCGATATTACCATTAATGTGCGTGGGGCAGCTTCTATTAATGGAGAAAGCACTCCTCTTTATGTTGTTGATGGTGTGCCCATTGAAAGTCTATCGGGTATTAATCCGAATGACATTGAATCAATAGATGTTTTAAAAGATGCCGCTTCTGCTGCAATTTATGGCTCTCGAGGCTCTAATGGTGTTGTTTTGGTAACGACTAAAAAAGGAAAAACGGGAAAACCGGTAATTTCATTGAATGCATATGCTGCTTTTTCTTCTTTGGAAAGAAAAGTAGATGTAATGGATGGAAATGAATGGATACAATTCAATAAAAAATGGTACGATCGTCAATGGCATAATAGTACGGGACAATCTACCAATGTAAGTCAAGAGGATAGAATAGCATTTGCTGAACGAGTTACTGGCAAAACTTATACTACACGTGCAGAATTGGGAAATATAAGAAATACTTATGGTATTTATGATCCTTGGTGGGGAACGGATGAACTGGAAATGATTGACTGGCAGGATGAGCTCTTTAGAACATCTCCCTCCTATGATATACAATTAAATGCCTCAGGGGCTACTGAAAAATTGAATTATTCTATTTCAGGAGGAGTCTTTTCTCAGGAGGGTATTGTGCATGGTTCTTCTTTTGATCGTTATACATTACGTGCAAATATTGAATCTCAAATGACTGACCGTATAAAAGTAGGACTCACTATTGCTCCTTCGTATGGGGTACAACAAGGAGCCAATGTTGATGGTAAAGATAATGCGGTTGCTAGATCATTAAGCTTCCCTGGATGGGTATTGGCTGGAAGTGGACGCAATGCTGGTGCAGATCCTTATAAATACTATGATACTTGGGGGCCTGGTCCCAATAATGTAAGTCCTTATGTTCAAGCTACTGCCACAGAAAGAAAAAATGCTGATACGCGCATTAATACATCATTGAATGCAACTATTAATATTATTAAAGGACTTAATGTAATTGGTATGGTAGCATGGAATTTCCGTAATAATAATGAACGTATATATACTCCTACATGGTGTAATGGAAAATGGGATGTGGCTACTCATCCCGGTGAATATTCCAGCTCAAGCTATGCGACTATTTCTTCTAATTCATTATTGTTTCAGGGACTTGTTACATATAATAAGGAATGGGGAATTCATAGTATTGATGCAATGATCGGTGCTTCTCAGGAAACTTTTAGTCAGAATAAGTCATATCAAAAACAGTCAAATTTCCCTAATGATAAAAGTTGGATTTTTGATAAAGATAAAGGCGCTACTACAAATAATAATGAGATAGAACATACAAAAAATGCACTTTTATCTTATTTTGGGCGTATTCAATATGCTTTGATGGATCGTTATCTTATGACTATTTCATTACGTCGTGATGGTTCTTCTAAATTTGGTGCGTTGAATCGTTGGGGCTTTTTTCCCTCAGTTTCTGGCGCATGGAAGATTAATGAAGAAGCTTTTATGAGAGATTTAGATTGGGTAGGTACCACTAAATTGCGTTTGAGTTGGGGACAAGCCGGTAATGACCGGATTGGTACGGCACAATTTTTATCGAATATGTCTACATTAAATTATCCGGTAGGAGAGTCTCAAGCTCTAAATAGTGGTTATGTAGTAGGAAATATTGCTAATAATATGTTGGGGTGGGAAACAACTACTTCATATAATGTAGGTGTTGATTTTGGCCTTTTTAATAATAGAATTTATTTATCTGCTGATTATTATAAAAAAACAACTAAAGACCTGTTGCTTAAAGCTCCAGTATCTTTAATCACAGGTTTTGCTAATATGATGGATAATGTGGGAAATGTAGATAATTGGGGACTGGAATTTGAATTAAATACTGCAAATATAACGACAAACACTTTTAGATGGAATTCTTCATTAAACATTTCATTGAATCGTAATAAAATAACAAGTTTAGGAGATGATAATTCTGATATACGGTCAGGGCAGGGTAATACCATCATCCAGCGTGTAGGAAATCCTATCAACTCATATATGTTGTTACGTGTTGATAGAACTTTAAGAGCTGCTGATTTTGAGGCAGACGGGGTTACACCTAAGCCTGGTATAGCGATTTATACAGGGCAGAAACCTGGTGATACAAAATGGGTCGATGTAAATGATGATGGGAAAATAACTTCAGCTGATTATGATGTTGTAGGAAGTTATCAGCCTAAATTTGAATGGGGATTTACGAATACTTTTAAGTATAAAAATTTAGATGCTTCCATTTTGCTCCAAGGACGTGTAGGGGGCAAGTTATTGTCTATAGGTTCACGGGGATGGAATAGAGCTACGAATGGACCCGGTTGGAATTACATGAGCCGTTGGTTGTATGATGCCTATTGGTCTGAAGAAGAACCAGGAGATGGGAAAACTCCAGGATTCTTTTCTACTGTAACGGGAGGACAATACGATACAAATTGGCTGTATGATGCGGGATATGTACGTATTAAAAATATAACGTTAGGTTATAATATTCCTTTTAAGCCGAATAATTTAATAAGTAAAGCACGTGTTTATGTATCTTGCGATAATGTATATATGTGGGATCATTATGATCCTGGTTTCTCACCAGAAGCTGCGACTCAGGATAATGCATCTTCTGACTGGGGGCATATCCACAGGCACGTACTTTCTCATGTGGTATTAATGTAACATTCTAAAACGAAAAAGGTATGAAAAAATATATTTTATCAGCTTCCATAGTTGTATTGTTGGGTTTATCTTCTTGTGGAGATGTTTTGGATATCTATCCAGTTGAGAATAATACAACAGATCAATTTTATTCTAATGAATATGAAATACAGCAAGCTGTAATGGGAGTATATGCTCGTTTGGGACGTAATAAGACAAACACGGACTTTCCTACGGATTTTTATTATCAAGCATCTGAAAGTCGTTCGGATAATTTATATTATGCAACTTTGGCGACAGCACAACGTGATCAGGTAGATTTGAGGAACTTTCAAGTAACAGATGTTACTGGATTAAATCAAACAATATACGCACGTTTGTATCAACTTATAAATGATGCTAATATGCTATTATCAAAAGCATCTGAAGAATATAGCCGATATAGAGCAGAGGCTAAATTTTTACGTGCTTTAGCTTATTTTGAATTAGTGAGAGCTTATGGGCCACAACCTGTTTTTGACAGACCTATAACTAATAATGAGGCTAGGCAGATGGAACGTCAACCTATTGAGGATGCATATAAACTAATTATCTCTGATTTAGAATATGCCGCTGCTAATTTGGAACCTTTTTATGACGAGGAGGAGCTAGGAAGAGTTGGTGCTGTGGCTGCAAAATGTTTATTAGGACAGGTATATGTTACAATGGCAGGTTATCCTTTGTTGGATAATCAGGGATATGTAAATGCGGAAAAAATATTAAAAGAGATTATGCCTGAAGCTAAAAAGCGTTTTGCACCTGATTATTCATATATATTTGATGTAAATAAAGAGAATACTTATGATTTATTTTCGATACAATTTGCCTCAGGTAATCAAGGATTGGGATCTTCATTGGCTGCGTATATAACTACCTCAGGCTCTACAGGAACATGTTTTCCGGAATGGGCTTATCAGGGATATAATCAGCAGGGGCAGGATTTTAGAGTGGATACATTATTAGTTCAAGAAATGAAGAATGCAAGAGATAAGAGATTGGAAACATCTGTAGCAGATGGCTTTTGGGATACGATAGATCATGGATATACTACAGAAGACAGTATTGAGCATTATGTGGTAAGATCAATTATGGTTAAATTTTTAACAAAGGATAATACGAATAATACTATAAAGGCTTGGAATGATTATCCATTGAATTATCCGCTTTTAAGACCTGCTGATGCCTATCTGTTGTATGCAGAAGCATTAATTAATAACGGTAAAGCAAATGAGGCTGCTGAATGGATTAATGCAATTCGTCGGCGTGCAGGATTACCAGAACTGGATCATATTCCGACAATGGATGATATTATGTATGAACGTAGATGTGAATTTTTAGGAGAAGGAAAACGGTATTTTGATCTGGTAAGAAGTGGAAAAGAGATCTTCTTAAATACACTTAAAACTTTTTCAGATCATTATGGACATGTTGCTAATATGGGAGCAAGTGTTCCATCTGAAAAAGATATGCTATTGCCTATACCATTGACTGTGATGAATGTACATACTTCATGGAAGAATAATCTAGGTTATTAGTTCATTTGTGGTAAAAGATAATTTTTTTTGCTTTATATTTCTTGAAAATAAATTTATAAGGTATTTGCAAAGTCTATGTTGAATGCCTAAGTTTAAAACAAAAGTTAGAAAGCCTGTCAAGTTATTGAATTAAATAGAAATGTTGAATTTATATTCAAATGTTGACAGAACTGAAGAATCTGTGTACGTGATGTATCCAGATTCTTTTGGAACGTTGAAAGAGGTTTTATTTTTATAATTCGATAATGAAATTGGAAAGATGAGGAAAGGTTTGAATAAAATTATAATTTTATTAGTTTGGACGATTATGAATCCCGTGTTTGCTCAAACTGAATTTGTTCCTTCTCAAAAAGAAGTAGAATGGGCGAAACAATTTTCGGGTATCAGTGGCCCCGGTTGTCCAATAGTAGGTGATGGTTGGGGCGGTTGGAGAAGTGGTATTGATGGAGTAAAATATTCAGGCTTATATCCTAAATCTGAATATGACTTGGAGTGGAATGGCTACCGGTTCCGCGGTTGAGAGAGGCCTGATACCTCCTTTTAAACCAGCGCTTGAATTACATATACGAGATGTAGTAGTGACTCTTGGTGGGGACGGCAATTATTATATGACAGGATCTATAGGGGATAATATATGGGCTTGGACTCAAGGTATTGAACTCTGGAAATCCTCTGATCTTTATGAATGGGAATATATGGGACTCGTATGGAATATAGATAAAGAAGCTGACCAATGGGTAAAAGATTGGCGTAAACATCCCCGTAGAGCAGTGAGATCAATATGGGCTCCCGAAATACATTATATTAAAAGAAACTATTTTATTGTTTTCAGTATGTGTCCGGATGGAATAGGAATGCTAAAAAGTTCAACGGGAAAACCGGAAGGACCTTATGTAGATGCTTTTAATGTAAACGGGCCAATAATTAGTGGAGGAATTGGTGCTACCTTGTTTGAAGATGAGGATGGCAAAGTATATTTCACTTATGGTGCTGCCACACGTATTGCATTGATGAAGGATGATATGAGTGGATTTGCCGGACCATTTGAACAAATTATATTTGATGAGCCCGATAATAATCCCCATCATCATGCAGCCAAATGTGAACCACGTGGAATGAATGATCTCGGGCATGAAGGTGCTGTGCTTTTTAAACGTAATGGTAAATATTATCTTGGTGCTGCGGATAATTATGAAGGAAGGTATTCAACCTGCCTTGCCATATCAGATAATATTTATGGTCCGTATAAGAAGCGCCATGAAGGAGTTCCTTGTGGGGGTGGCACGGGATATTTTAGAGATAAAGAAAGATATTGGTGGTGTAGCTATTTTGGTAATGACTCTCAATCACATTTCAGAGAAAAAGTAGGTTTTGTGCGCGTTGATTTTACTTCGGATGGTAGGGTATTCGTCGCGAAGGAGCAGCCTTTCGTAACTCTTGAGAAAAAGGAGGAATGGGTGGCTAAATGGATGAAAGTATGGAAAAATGAATACAATGAATAAAATAAAAATATGAAGAACTTAGTCTTGTTACTTTTATTAGTAACAGTTTCAACATTATCTTTTGGGAAAATCTATGATATACGAGATTATGGTGCGATTGGTGATAGCTTGACAATTAATACTAAAGCTATTCAAAAGGCTATTGATGAGTGTAGTGCCGAAGGAGGAGGAATAGTTCTCATTCAAGGTGGCAATTATGTAACAGGAACGATTTTTATGAAGAGTGGAGTAACACTGCGTATTGAAAAAATGGCCGTACTGTCAGGAAGTAAAGATATAAAAGATTATGCAGAGAATGTAATGAAAAACATGTATCGTGATGAATCTTATATGGATCGTTGTCTTGTTTTTGCTCACAATCAGAAATTTATTGGTATAGAAGGAGGAGGAATAATCGATGGTAATGGAGAGGCCTTTCCCAATAAAATACCAGGAATTAAATATCGTCCTATGCTCATACGTTTTGCAAATTGTGAAAATATTCGTATGCATGATATCATGCTCCAAAATCCTAGTGGATGGACCTCAGCATGGCTTTATTGCAGAGATATAGTAATTGAAGGAATATCTGTTTGGGCGCGAGTTAGAGGCAATGGAGATGGTCTTGATTTCGATGGATGTAAAAATGTACGTGTTTCAAATTGTTCTTTTGATACCAGTGATGACTCAATTTGCCTCCAAACTTCAAGTAAAGATCATTCTTGTCAGGATATTACTATTACAAATTGTCAATTTTCAAGTCGTTGGGCTGGGGGTCGAATAGGGTTGCTTTCAAGAGCTAATTTTGAAAATGTAATAATATCATCGTGTATATTTCGAAATACAAATGATTCGGGGCTGAAGATACAGATGAATGAGGGTGCAGAAATGAAGAATATGCTTTTTACCAATCTTTTAATGATTAATGTTCCACGTCCCATATTTATGACTCATACTAGCTTAAGAGCTTATGTTGACGGTGAGGAAGAGTATCCTGAAATGAAAACTATGGGTGATATGACCTTTAGTGATATCCATGTAGACAATACTGGCCTTGATAAAAATTCGGCAATAGTAATGACTAGTATACCTGGAAACTATATCTGAAATATCACATTGTCAGATATTATAATACGTACAGCTGGTGGTGGAACAGTAAAAGATGCTAATAATATTTTTGGAGAATTTTCTAAAGAATGGTTTGAATTGCAGGATAAACGAAGATGGCCGGAGTATGGATACCTTGGAGGGACTGTTCCGGCATACGGTATATATCTGAGACATCTTGAAAATGTTATTATAAATAATGTGAATATAACTACTATAAATAAAGATGTACGCCCTGTAATTATGGCAATTGATGTCAAGAATTTGACTATTAATGGGAGAAAAATAATGAAAGAACGAATTGAAAATATAAATAACTAAAAATATAAAGCCATGAAAAAACTATTAATATTAATCGTGACATTTGTCGCTGTAACTGCTTCTGCTCAGCAAGAACCTCCTCCTCGTAAATCTATAGAATTATCTGGAGGTAGAGCTGCTGATTTTCCTGTAGGACCTTTTACTGATTCATGGGAGTCTTTAAAAGATAATTATAAAACTCCCCAGTGGTTTATTGATGCAAAGTTCGGAATCTTTATACATTGGGGAGTCTATTCTGTTGCTGCTACAGGAAGTGAATGGTATCCACGTCATATGTATGGTGCATTATTGAAACATCATACGGAAAATTGGGGAAATCCGAAAAAATTTGGTTATAAAGATTTTATTCCTTTGTTTACCGCAGAAAAATTTGATCCTGATACATGGGCTATACTTTTTAAAGAAGCTGGTGCCAAATACGTAATACCGACAGCGGAGCATCATGATGGTTTTGCATTGTATGATAGCAAACTTACCCGATGGGATGCAAAGGATATGGGACCGAAACGTGATTTGATAGGAGATTTGGCTAAAGCTGTAAGAAGACAAGGAATTAAATTTGGAGTTTCTAATCATCGCATGGAACATTGGGATTTTATGTATCCGACGGCAGCAACAGAACATGATTTGTATGATCCTGAGTATGCTGATTTTTATGGTCCCCCACAGAAACCTGATAAAAACAAAGCTTCCGCGATGGGACCGTCTGCCGAAGAAGTTATGGAAGGCAAGGAAGCTCCACAAGACCAAGGTTTTCTGGAAGAATGGCTGGCACGATGCCAAGAAATAATTGATAAATACCAACCGGATATTCTTTGGTTTGACAATGGAATCAATAGTCGTAGCCTTGACCCGTTAAAATTACGTCTTGCTGCATATTATTATAATAGGGCCGCACAATGGGATAAGCCGGTGTCTTTAAGTACAAAACATGATGCTTATCTATATGGAACTATTACAGACTATGAACGACAAGGAAGGGCACCTAAAGATATAACTTCACATTATTGGCAAGTGGATGAACCCATTGGTAATAAATTTGGTTACATTGAAGGATTACAAATACAATCTTCATCACAAATAATCAGCAAATTGGTTGAAAATATTTCTAGGAATGGTAATCTTTGTCTCAATATATCCCCTAAAGCAGATGGGACTATCCCTGAGAATCAGCAAGAGGTTTTACGTCAAATAGGTCATTGGATGAAAATCAATGGTGAGGCTGTTTATGGTACACATGCGTGGATGGTGTATGGTGAAGGTCCCACTGTGGAAAAGAATAAATCTGAGTTTGATTGGCGTTTCACTCAAAAAGATAAGAGTACATTTTATGCTTATATGATGAAATGGAGAGGAGGTAAAGTTGTTATAAAATCATTCAATATTGTAAATCTTGGTAAGATAAAAAAGGTAGAGTTACTTGGATATGATAAGCATATCAAGTTTGTTCAAACGGATGAAGCATTGGAAATAGTACTCCCATCAGAAAATCCTAATATTAATATATCAGTTGTTAAAGTTGAGATTTAATAAAGACTTTGATGTTGTTTATTATTTCATTGGATTTTATTGGTTGTATGGGGAGAATGTCTTTTGTGTATAAAAGTATATATAATAAAATGAAAGAGAAAGGATATGAAATAAAAAGGTATGATTATCCGGTAAAGAGGTATTGTCAAACAATGGATTTGAAAGATAATCCGGAATTAATAGCGAAGTATCGGAAGTGTCATAGTAAGGTGGAATCATGGCCGGAGATAAGAAAGGGAATTCGTTCGGTAGGTATTTTAGAGATGGAAATATATATAGAAAAGAACCACCTGTTTATGATTGTTGAGACTCCATTGGATTTTGATTGGAATGTGGCAATGGAACAATTAGCATCCTTGCCTCGCCAATCAGAGTGGGAGGAATACGTATCAGCTTTTCAGTTATGCAATTCCGATGCTTCTTCTGCTCAAAAATGGAGATTAATGGATAGGATGTTCTATTTATATGAATAATACACATAAAAAAGAGTTCTGAATTTTCAGAACTCTTTTTTATGTGCGCGTGATAGGACTCGAACCTACACGTCTCACGACACCAGATCCTAAGTCTGGCGCGGCTACCAATTACGCCACACGCGCGACATTGCTTTCGGTAAGCGGGTGCAAAGATAAGGAATATTTCTTAAGTACCAAAGATTTTTAGGAAATTATTCTTTGTGGTTATGTAAATATTCACGTGCAGCCTCAATAATTGTATCCACATTGCGTTGCATATCCTCTGAGGTCATATTGACTTTGATGTCCGGATCTATACCAAATTCCAGATGTTGCATATTCGCATCGTACATTGGACTGGCCGAGAAGCGGACAGACCAGCCATTGGGCAGTTCAGAAGAGAAGGGCAGACCAGAACCGCCACCTGTTTTGTCACCGATGATGGTTACTTTGGGTAGTATTTTCATTCTGTTCACAAAATCATTGGTGGCGCTGAAAGAGCGGCGGTTAGTCAGCACTACCGCTTGTTTTTGCCAGCGTACGCGATCTAGTGACGGTTCCAGCCAAACAGCTTTAGGAGTTGAGAAATCATTGTGTCCCGGTCCGGTTTTATGGGACATATAGCCTACCAACACTTTTTCATTCGTGAAACGTGCGGCTAATTTCTCGGCTGTGGTAAGGTTACCACCGGAATTGTTTCGCACATCAATAATCAATCCATCGCAAATAGCCAGCTTGTTTAGAATCTCGTCCAGATTTCCTTCGCCGATACCTGATTGGAAACTGCCACAATAAATATAGGCTATGTTATCCTCGAATACCTGATACTTCATGCCTGAGGATTGGGCATAGTCCTTACCTAGATAGACACGTTGGATGCTGTCGCTGAAATTGGCCGGATAGCTGTCAAACCATTCACGATATTGGGAGTACTCCAGTTTGGAAGACAGATTTACGTGTCCGTCACGCAACTCGTTCAGCATATCTGCCAGAACTTCGAATAACTGTTCATTATTCATGCCTTTTGATATTCTCTGTTTGTACTGGCTATATATTTCATTCCAGTCCAATCCGTATTCCTGCTTTTTATAGTCAAGGAAACAATACTGGCGGTCGATAGTCTGCCATAACGCTTCGAAGTTGCCTTCGGGGGAGTTGTCGTATTCGTCCTCCGTGATGCACGAAGTAAATAATACAACAGACAATAACAGACTGATAAAAAAATAACTATTTCTTTTCATTCTCTATATTAATAAGGGCTGACCCGGCTGGGCATCGCCACTTTGTTCTTACCTTTTAATAAATAGAAGTTTTTCACGAAACCTATCATAAAGGCGTGTGACCATATATGACTTTTCAGATTATTGACTTTCGCCTGCTGGATATCACATAGGTATCCGAAACGCATATTGACTGACCGGATAGGAAAATCCAATGTAACCAATTGCCGCAAGGAAGGTTGGTTATGCAGGGAAGTGAACAGCACATTCTTGCCGCCATTCTTTAAACTGAATATCTCATAATAAGATTGTCCGTATTCCGGGGAAAACATAACCCCCATGACAGGCAAATTGGCTTGATAACGGGCTATCAGCGGATAGTTACCGATATGGAACCGATAGATGACCATACCCGATGCCGCCAGATTGACATATGCTTTGGCTTGGGCAGGATTATTAGAATTTCGCATGTTATAGATGAATCCGCCGTTCAAGTCCAGCATGGGACCCGCCAGTATCTTCAAGTTTTCTGTCAGCCGGAACTGGTAATGCAGTGCATAATTCCAATTGACCATACCTGACATTTCGTTACTTGTTTCTGCTTTATTCTCAGTCAGGGACAGATTGGCTTGGAACAGACTTTGAACAGATACGTTGCCATTCATCAGTTTGGTCATGCGCATACTTTCACGCAGGATACGAATTTCGGGTCCGGTATATTCCATCGGTGAAAGATAGGTGTCCAATATATTTGTAAAACCGACACCGTAAAGAGTAGCCCTCATAACGTAGCGGTTTGCTCGTAAGCTGTCTTCCTGAGCCTGTGAAGGCAGACCAAGAAACAGGGACAGTAATAATAGGAGAATTTTTTTCATTTCTTAAAACAGTTTCATCTGGCCGGTAATTTCATCAATGATATCTGTTTCACTCTTACCATGATCCGGATCTTCAATTTCAGCAGCTTCTTCATTTTTATCAGTCCCCTCTTCCGCACCGTCCTCTTCTTTGGGAGGTTCGGGAAAACGTAAAGGCTCCAGCTCGTTTATTTGTTCAATGTTGTAAGTACTGATTCGTTTTCCTTTCGCTTTGAAACTCTTAATTCCGATGAATTCGTCCACATCTATTTCCAATGGATCACGGAAACTATCATGTTCTCCGAATATGACTTGTATGCGTGGATAAACCACACAAGTAAGCAATATAGAACGGCTTTCCTTGTTCTCGCCCAAATAATTGAGACGGCGTGAAGTGGATTCAAAAGTGAATCGTTTCAGATAAGGATATCCCTGATCGGCATCAAATAAAGCGGCAGACCATACCTTGTTGGCGTCGAACTTCTCAATGATGCGGATTCCCGGATCATAATGATTATTCAAATCGAAGTTACTAGTATAGAATTCTCCATTTTCATGGACTATTAAAATCAATTCGTCACTTTGGAATTCTCCCAGATATTCACCGCGTCCGTCATAGTTCAAGCGGAGCACATCCCGGTCAAACCATACTTTTCTTCCACCCAAAGTAGAGCCGCCACGTTGTTTTAAGGCTATTTTATGTACTTCGTATTTAGACAGGATATTGCCCATGGACTGGCGTCCCTTGATATTGATGTCACTGAAATCTTTTTCATATATGATTTTTTTGATACGTGGATTCGGTTTTAAGGTAATCTTGATAACCTCTGCTTCTCCATTAGGATTGGCTGTAAAGTAAACAATACGTGAGCCGGGTGTACCTTGCGTTACATCATATTCACGGTCACGGGTGATGGAGGTAATGTTGAACCGTTTGATATAGTGAAACCCTTCTTTTCCATCACGATAAACCACATTGTATATGGTACGTTTGTCGTTTTTCTTGAAGATATTGACATAGAGAACATTCTTGCCGACAAACATTTTGTCTGTTACGCGAACTACTTTATATTTGCCGTCTTTATAGAAGATAATCACATCGTCTATGTCTGAACAGTTGGCTATAAATTCATCTTTTTTCAAGGTGGTGCCGATAAAGCCTTCTTCGCGGTTGATATAGAGTTTTTCGTTAGCTTCCACTACCTTCGCCGCCTCAATGGTATCGAAGTTACGCAACTCTGTACGGCGGGGGTATTGTTTGCCATATTTATCTTTCAACATCTGATACCAGTCAATGGTATATTCTACGATATGTGCCAGATGATTGTTTATTTCTTCAATCTGTTCCTTGATACGGGCTATGTTTTCATCTGCTTTATCCTTGTTGAACTTCAGAATTCGGGCCATCTTGATATCCAATAACTTCAGAATATCCTCTTTGGTCACTTCACGGATAAATTGCGAATAGAAAGGAGTCAGCCGTTCATCAATGAACTCGCAGGCGGCGTCTGTATTTTCGGATTGCTCGAACTTTACTTCCTTATAAATCCGTTCTTCGATAAAGATTTTTTCCAATGATGCGAAATGAAGGTTTTCAAGCAATTCTCCTTTGTGTATTTCCAACTCTTGACGAAGCAGGGACAACGTGTTGTCTGTGGCTTTTTTAAGGACGGCACTGACAGTAAGGAAGTGGGGCTTCTTTTCATCAATAACGCAACAATTGGGGGATATGCTTACTTCACAATCAGTAAATGCATAGAGCGCGTCCAAGGTTTTGTCCGAGGATACTCCCGGAGCAAGGTGCACTAGGATTTCCACTTTTTCAGAAGTAAGATCTTCTACTTTCCGAATCTTGATTTTTCCCTTTTCACTGGCTTTGACAATAGAGTCGCATACCCCCGGGACAGTCTTTCCGAAAGGCACTTCGGCTATGGACAATGTTTTGTTGTCTATTTTATTGATTTTAGCACGTACCTTCACCATTCCGCCGCGTTCTCCATCGTTGTAGCGGGATACATCAATAGAGCCTCCTGTCTGGAAATCGGGATAGAGTTTGAATTCCTCACCACGCAAATAGGCAATGGAGGCATCACACAGTTCGTTAAAATTGTGTGGTAGGATTTTGGAAGAAAGGCCCACAGCAATACCTTCTACTCCCTGAGCGAGCAAGAGCGGGAATTTGACAGGTAGGGTGATCGGCTCTTTGTTTCGTCCGTCGTATGACGCTTGCCATTCGGTGGTTTTGGGATTGAAAACCACGTCCAATGCAAATTTGGATAGACGTGCTTCGATATAACGGGGGGCAGCGGCACCATCTCCTGTCAGTATGTTACCCCAGTTTCCCTGACAGTCTATTAACAGATCCTTTTGGCCTAGCTGTACCAACGCGTCGCCTATGGAAGCATCGCCGTGCGGATGAAACTGCATGGTATGTCCTACAATATTTGCTACTTTGTTATATCGGCCGTCATCCAATCTTTTCATAGAGTGGAGGATACGTCTTTGGACAGGTTTCAAACCGTCATTGATGTGCGGTACGGCACGTTCCAATATTACGTAAGAGGCATAGTCCAAAAACCAGTTCTGATACATTCCGCTCAGCTGGTGCTTCACCCCTGTTGTTTTTGGTATCGGTAGGTTTATAGTCCGAGTGTCCGTTCTCCGGTGTGGGGATATTTTCTTCGTTTTGTTCCTCTTTATCAATAAAATCGTCGCTCATATATATTTAAATTCCTTAATGTTCTGATGATATGCACGCAAAAATACGACTTTTATTGAAAAAAATCATTTACTTTGCATATTATTTCGCCCTTATTAAAGGTTGAAAACAGGAAAAAACAACAAAAGTGTAAGAATAAACAGATAAGAAAATGGCACAAGAAGATGTTTTTAAGAAATTAGTATCGCACTGTAAAGAGTATGGTTTTGTATTTCCGTCCAGTGATATATATGACGGACTAGGCGCTGTATACGATTACGGTCAGATGGGAGTGGAGTTGAAGAATAATATCAAGCAATATTGGTGGCAGAGTATGGTGCTGCTGCACGAGAACATCGTAGGAATTGATTCTGCTATTTTTATGCATCCTACTATTTGGAAGGCTTCCGGACATGTGGACGCGTTCAATGATCCTCTGATTGACAACCGCGATTCTAAAAAACGTTATCGTGCCGATGTGCTGATTGAAGACCAGCTTGCCAAATATGACGAGAAGATAAACAAAGAAGTGGCCAAGGCTGCCAAGAGATTCGGGGATGCTTTTGATGAGGCTCAGTTTCGTAGCACCAACGGTCGTGTTCTGGAGCATCAGGCCAAGCGTGACGCTTTACATGAACGATTCTCAAAAGCTTTGAACGACAATGATTTGGATGAACTTCGTCAGATTATCATTGATGAAGAGATTGTTTGTCCTATTTCGGGAACCAAGAACTGGACTGAAGTACGTCAGTTCAATTTGATGTTCTCCACCGAAATGGGTTCTACTGCCGATGGTGCCATGAAGATTTATCTTCGTCCGGAAACAGCGCAGGGTATTTTTGTCAATTACCTGAATGTACAGAAAACCGGCCGTATGAAGATTCCTTTCGGTATCGCTCAGATTGGTAAAGCTTTCCGTAACGAGATTGTAGCCCGCCAATTCATTTTCCGTATGCGTGAGTTTGAACAGATGGAGATGCAATTCTTCGTAAAACCTGGTACTGAGCTGGAGTGGTTCCCCAAATGGAAAGAAATTCGTTTGAAATGGCATAAAGCATTAGGTTTCGGTGATGATCATTACCGTTTCCATGACCACGACAAACTGGCACATTATGCCAACGCAGCTACAGACATCGAATTCCTGATGCCGTTTGGATTCAAGGAAGTGGAAGGTATTCACAGCCGTACGAACTTTGACTTGAGCCAGCACGAGAAGTTCAGTGGCAAGAGTATCAAGTATTTCGATCCGGAATTGAACGAAAGCTATACTCCGTATGTTATTGAAACATCTATCGGTGTGGACCGTATGTTCCTTAGCATTATGAGTGCTGCTTATACAGAAGAAACATTGGAAAGTGGTGAAACTCGTGTCGTGTTGAAATTGCCTGCTGCTCTGGCTCCGGTGAAACTGGCCGTGATGCCGTTGGTGAAGAAAGACGGCCTGCCCGAGAAGGCGCGTGAGATTATGAATGACTTGAAGTTCCATTTCCACTGCCAGTATGATGAGAAAGACAGCATCGGCAAGCGTTACCGTCGTCAGGATGCCATCGGTACTCCATATTGTATCACTGTAGACCACCAGACTTTGGAGGACAATTGCGTAACATTGCGTAATCGTGATACCATGCAGCAGGAGCGTGTGGCTATTTCGGAACTGAACAATATCATTGCCGATAAAGTAAGTATAACAAGTCTGCTGAAGACTTTGCAATAATAAACAGGAATTTATGAATAAAAGTATTCTTTGGCTGATTGGTCTGCTGTTTGTTGCTTCCCTGTCCATTGTTTCATGTAGTGAATCAGATGGAACAGAAGACCCGTATGCAAACTGGGAGGAACGTAATCAGAGATATATTGACTCCATCGCTACAGTGGCGGAAGCTAATCAAGGCAATGGAGAAGACAATGGAAAATCATCCGTTCCTATAAACTTCCTCCTTTGGGATTGAATGAGACAGGAAAGATCAATGATAATGTTTACTGCAAGATTCAGAAAGTGGGAGATGGTACTGAGAGTCCGATTGCCACGGATACGGTAGCGGTGAATTATCGTGGTCAGTTTATTAATGGAACAGTCTTTGACCAAAGTTATCAAGGAGAACTTGATCCGGAAACTGCCACTCCTAGAAAATTTCTGGTAGGTGCGGTGATAGCAGGGTGGAGTACGGCCTTGATGAAAGGATATGGAGGTATGAAAGTAGGAGATCAATGGAACTTTATATTCCTTATCAATTGGCTTACGGAAAAGATGGTACAGAAGGTATTCCCGGATATTCAACGTTGATATTTGATGTGAATTTGGTTGATATATTCCCGTTGAAGGGTACGGGAAAAAAGCATTGATGATACCTTGGATGCTGAAAAAATAGCTATCATAGAATATTGGAAAGAAGAGAGTATTGCAGTTTGTTGCAATGCTCTTTTTTATGGTGTTTTGATTCATGTCGGTTGGACGAGACGGGGGCCTGTCAGGTGAATTGTTTGGGGATTTGCTGAAATGTTTTTTGGGGTATGGCGTTTTCCTTGGTATGGTTAATGGTTCTTTTTATCCGCTTGCTACGCGTTCCATTATCTGTAAGGAATGGTTTAAAGGTTGGGGATAAAACGGCTTTAATTATATTATATCAAAAAGAAGTCTTGACGGGAACAAGGAGATTGTTTTATTTTATCGGGGACAGAATAAAAAAACTTCGTCCTTTCGGTATCCGAAGTGTTTTTTCTTTCAGCATAATGTTGTGGGGATAGTTTGACGGACGAATAACTGTAATAAACGATATAATCTTTATCTTGGTCAATTCATTAAATCAATGATTGGCGCAAAGATAAAGATTATAAAACAAATTATTTCACAAATTATTTCACGTTTCCTACTTTGATCAAGTATTCGGCAATCTGAACAGCGTTCAATGCCGCACCTTTCTTAATCTGATCGCCTACGATCCAGAAAGTCAGTCCGTTTTCGTTTGCCAGATCTTTGCGGATGCGGCCCACGTAAACCGGATCTTTACCTGCCAGGAACAAAGGCATCGGATATTCTTTCTTTTCGGGATTGTCCATCAGTACCAGGCCTTCCCCTTTGGCAAAGGCTTCACGGGCTTCTTCAGGAGAAATGGGGCGTTCAGTTTCTACCCAGATACTTTCCGAGTGAGAACGGAGGGCGGGAACACGTACACACATGGCGCTAACCTGAATGTCGGAGTGCATAATTTTGCGTGTTTCGTTGAACATCTTCATTTCTTCTTTGGTATATCCATTGTCGGTAAATACATCAATTTGGGGAATCAAGTTGAATGCCAACTGATAAGCGAATTTCTCTACAGTCACGGGTTCATTAGCCAATACCTGACGATATTGTTCATACAATTCATCCATAGCCGCTGCACCTGCACCGCTGGCAGCTTGATAAGTAGCCACATGCACACGTTTTATGTGTGAAAGATTTTCGATGGCTTTCAGTGCAACTACCATCTGAATAGTTGTACAGTTGGGATTAGCTATCACGTTACGGGGACGATTCAAAGCATCTTCCGGATTCACTTCGGGTACTACCAAAGGCACATCGGCGTCCATACGGTAAGCGCTGGAGTTGTCAATCAGTACGGCACCATGTTTGGTAATGGTTTCACAAAACTCTTTTGTGGTACCTGCGCCGGCTGATGTGAAAGCGATATCTACACCTTTAAAGTCATCGTTGTGCTGAAGGAGTTTCACTTCAATCTGTTTACCGCGGAATGTGTATTTTCGTCCTGCACTGCGTGAAGAACCGAATAACACTAACTCATCCAACGGGAAGTTCCTTTCATCGAGCACACGCAGGAACTCTTGTCCTACAGCTCCGCTCGCACCAACAATTGCTACTTTCATTTTGTTTTTTGTTTTATAAGATAAAATTTAGTAATACTTTAGAACTATCTCTCAGCATGTAAGTATGTTCTGCGTGCAAAATTAGAACATTTTAGAATATAAATCAGTAAAAAAGAAAGTTTTTTCGTAATTTTGTCGATATAATGGTATAAAACTCAAAAAAAGATGGAATTATTCGACCTTAACATACATTTTCCGGTCACAGATCCTACCTGGATATTCTTCCTGGTACTTATTATCATCCTGTTTGCCCCTATGATTTTGGGGCGTTTACGCATTCCGCATATCATCGGTATGATACTTGCCGGGGTAGTGGTAGGCAAGTATGGCTTTAACATTCTGGAACGTGACAGCAGTTTTGAATTGTTTGGAAAGGTCGGACTTTACTACATTATGTTTTTGGCCGGTCTTGAGATGGATATGGACGATTTCAAGAAAAACAGGACAAAAGGATTGATCTTTGGTATGTTTACTTTCCTCATCCCGATGGGGCTGGGCATATGGAGCAGCATGAGTATGCTGGACTATGGATTTTGACTTCTGTGTTGCTGGCCAGTATGTATGCCAGTCACACCTTGATTGCTTATCCTATTATCAGCCGGTATGGCTTGTCGCGGCAACGGACGGTCAGTATCACTATTGGTGGTACGGCGGTGACTGTGGTGCTAGCTTTGATGGTGCTGGCTGTTATTGGTGGTATGTATAAAGGTGAGGACGTAGGCGGACTGTTTTGGGTGCTGTTGGTTGCCAAGGTAGTTTTGCTGTTCGGACTTATCATATTTTTAATGCCTCGCATCAGCCGATGGTTTTTCCGTACGTATGAGGATGCGGTGATGCAATTTATATTCGTGCTGGCTATGGTGTTCTTGGGCGGAGGCTTGATGGAATTGGTGGGGATGGAAGGTATTTTGGGAGCTTTCCTTGCCGGGTTGGTATTAAATCGTTTTGTTCCTCATGTCTCTCCTTTGATGAACCGGCTGGAGTTTGTGGGTAATGCGCTGTTTATTCCCTATTTCTTGATTGGGGTGGGGATGATTATTGATGTACGTTGCCTTTTTACGGAAGGTGAAGCGCTGAAAGTGGCGGTTGTAATGACCGTAGTGGCGACATTCAGTAAGTGGCTGGCTGCATGGATAACCCAGAAGATATATGGAATGAAGAAGGTGGAGGGCAGCTTGATATTCGGATTAAGTAATGCACAGGCTGCTGCGACCTTGGCCGCTGTGTTGATAGGTCATGGTATTATTATGGAAAATGGAGAGCGGTTGTTGAATGATGATGTTTTGAATGGTACGGTGGTCATGATTTTGTTCACTTGTATTATAAGTTCTGTTGTGACAGAACGTGCCGCACGCAAAATGGTGACTCAGGAAAATCTGATGGAGGGCAGCGAAGGTAAGGAACAGGAACGCATCTTGATTCCGGTAGCTAATCCTGAAACCATAGAAGGGTTGGTAGGCATGGCTTTGATGATGAGGCATCCTAAACAAAAAGAGTCATTGGTGGCACTGAGTGTGATCAATGATAATAATACTTCAGAAACCAAGGAACTGATAGGCAAGCGCAACTTGGAGCGTACGGCGATGATTGCTGCTGCTGCCGATGCGTCTGTAAAGACTGTGTTGCGTTATGATTTGAATATTGCGCAAGGTATTATTCATACGCAGAAAGAATATGCGGTAACGGATATTGTAATAGGTTTGCATCGTAAGACGAATTTGATGGATTCTTTCTTTGGTACAATGACGGAAAACTTGTTGAAGGGTACGAACCGCCAGATTATGATCGCTAAATTATTGATGCCTGTCAATACGTTGCGCCGGATTGTGGTGGCGGTTCCCGATAAGGCGGAATATGAAAAAGGTTTCTTGAAATGGATGACACAGCTCTGCCGTATGGGTAAACAATTGGGATGCCGCGTGCATTTCTTTGCTACAGAAGATACATTGAAGCATTTGCGTGCCCTGACAGAAAAACAGGAGGCGAATACTTTTACGGAGTTTTCTTTATTGGAAGAGTGGGATGATCTGCTTTTATTGACCGGACAGGTGAATTATGACCATCTGTTTGTGGTTGTATCTTCGCGTAAAGGTTCCATCTCTTATCAGACTTCTTTTGAACGTCTGCCGTCACAAATCAGCAAGTACTTTGCCAATAACAGTTTGTTGATTGTGTATCCGGATCAGTTAGGGGACGATCCGCAAGAGATTGTTTCTTTTTCTGACCCTCGCGGACAATCGGAAACACGAGTATATGATAATGTAGGAAAATGGTTCTACAAATGGTTTAAGAAAGGTGATGAACGAAATTAATATAGAGTGGCAGCAACGTACGGAGTTGTTGCTAGGAAAAGATAAGATGAAACGCCTGCGTCACGCTCATGTGCTGGTGGTAGGTTTGGGTGGAGTTGGAGCGTATGCTGCCGAGATGATTTGTCGTGCAGGAGTAGGCCGTATGACAATTGTGGATGCAGACATTGTGCAGCCCAGTAATATTAATCGTCAGCTTTCGGCCCTTTACTCTACTATGGGACGTCCCAAAGCGGAAATTTTGGCGGAACGTTTCCGTGATATTAATCCTGATTTGGAATTGACTGTATTGGTGGAGTATCTGAAAGATGAGCGTATTCCGGAATTGCTGGACAGTGCAAAATTTGATTTTGTGGTGGATGCCATTGATACGGTAGCTCCTAAATGTTACCTTATATATAATGTGCTTCAACGTCGTCTGCCCATTGTGAGTAGTATGGGGGCCGGTGCTAAATGGGATATTACTCAGGTTCGTTTTGCCGATTTATGGGATACTTACCATTGCGGATTAAGCAAAGCCGTGCGGAAGCGTTTGCAGAAAATGGGGATGAAGCGAAAACTTCCGGTTGTATTTAGTACAGAGCAGGCCGATCAGGATGCGGTGATATTGGTAGATGATGAGAAAAATAAGAAATCTACTGCCGGAACCGTGAGTTATATGCCGGCAGTCTTTGGCTGTTATCTGGCGGAGTATGTGATAAGAAGAATTTGATTATGATAGAATTACAGGGAATAACGAAGAGTTTCGGGACATTGCAGGTACTGAAAGGTATTGACTTGATGATAGAAAAAGGAGAGGTGGTAAGTATTGTAGGTCCCAGTGGTGCGGGGAAAACTACATTATTGCAGATTATAGGAACGTTAGATAAGGCGGATACGGGTACTATTTTACTGAATGGTACAGAAGTGAGTTGTTTGAAGGAAAAAGAGTTGTCGGCTTTTCGTAACCGGCAGATTGGCTTTGTGTTTCAGTTCCACCAGTTACTTCCCGAGTTCACGGCTTTAGAGAATGTGATGATTCCTGCGTTGATAGCAGGTACATCTTCTTCCGAAGCTATGCGGAAAGCCAAAGAAACGCTAGCTTTTTTGGGGTTGTCCGAACGTGCTTCGCACAAACCGGCTGAATTGTCGGGAGGGGAGAAGCAACGGGTGGCGGTAGCGCGTGCATTAATAAACAACCCGGCGGTTATCCTTGCGGATGAGCCGTCGGGCAGTCTGGATACCCGCAATAAAGAGGAACTTCATCAGTTGTTCTTTGATTTGCGTGATAAATTAGGCCAAACTTTTGTTATTGTTACTCATGATGAAAATTTGGCTCGTTTGACGGACCGTACTATTCACATGGTAGATGGCAGGATTTCTTTGAAAATTTAATAGAGCAGAGATCAGTTTAATGGTATATGGATGCTGTCATTCTGCTCTTTCCATTGGTCTACTTGGAATCCTCCGGTCCCTCCTTCTTCCAGTAGTACACCGTCCATACTCAGGTTGACTGTTGTTTTTGTTCCGGCACTAAGTTGTGTGGTTAGCTTTTGTTGGTAATGCTTTAAATCTCCGTTTTTCATTTGCACGAAGACTTGGATCATTGGATTTGGCTGGGATGGGAATACAGATACAAATTTATTGCTGAATTCTTTTCGATCTGCGTTAGGGATCAACCCGAAACGTATGGTTTTGACAGTTCCTTCCGGTTGGGCGGAGAAATAATTCAGATTACTATAGATATTGCTGATATAAATCCACATAGAGTCTATGCTTTCGCTGAAAGCGTTACCGTTTGTTTCGGTAGTGATTACTCCTAATGCGGCGGTAGCACGAATGAGATGCGCTTGAAGGTCATCTTGACCGATATTGATCTCTTGTGTGCCGAATACTAAATCGTGTACAGGATAGTAAACAGTATCTACGGGGACTTTTCGTAATCCTAATGAAGTGTCGAGTAATTTTTCTCCTAAAATTAGGGTAGGGTCGCTCAGTGCGGCGTCTGTAGTATTGAAAAAGGTGGGATATCCCCAATAAATGATATTATAGGTGCCTGCGGGCAGTCTTAGAGGGGAATTTTTAGATTTTCCTATTCCGTTTTCTATGGAATAATATGCGGGGACAGGGGTCTGATTTCCGGTTGATGTGTAATTTCCTACATAAATACTGCCATCAGGCCGGCAAGGTAATACTTCCAAAGGACCGTTATAAAGATCGGTCGTATTTTGTTGAATGGTGGCATATAAGGCGGGAGTCACCATCTCTTCAGGTTTGGGATTGCTTCTGTCATAATCCTCA
>VOFH01002791.1_pt1 | contig 33313 bp, 75 predicted proteins | sample 5384091 | NCBI WGS metagenome assembly VOFH01 (sample SAMN12384727, study PRJNA508395) | human gut metagenome | isolation source: healthy gut G | host: Homo sapiens
TAATACTTCGTTCAGTTACGTATTGCTGGAAAAATAAAAACAAATAATCAGGAATAAGGAAAAGTGGATTTTATCACGGAAAACGGTGGTAAGATCCACTTTTTTATTCGGAGAAGTCTGATACTTGACAACGGGTGTGACCTGTGTGGATAATTGTAGAAGAGAGCAGGCGTGCCGGTGACAACGGCAGGCGAGGCGCAGAGTTTCACAGAAGGGCAGCAGAGCGGCGATGAGAGAAGAACTTTAACGAACTGATGGTCATTTCAGAGGAAGAAAAAAAAAGTACAGAGCGGGACAGGGAATGGTCGAGCGTCGCCTGTATGCGAAGAGTCGATCGGGGAGATTGACCGGGATCTGCTGTTAAAAGCGGGGACGGCTCATCACCGTGCGCCCGCACAGCCGCTTTGTGGATTTCCCGGAGCACCGGCACAACTATGTGGAGATCATGTATGTCGTGCAGGGGGCATCACGCACATCGTTGAGGGAAGGAGCTGACGCTTCACAAGGGGGATGCTGATGTTGAACCAGCAGGTGCGCCATGCTATCCGCAGGGCAGAGTATGAGGATATCGGCATCAATTTTATCGCGCTGCCGGAGTTTTTGAGGTGCCGCTTTCCATGCTGCACGAGAAAAATGTGCTTGCGGAATTTATCGCCGGCGCTTTCGGACAGAAAAATCGGTGTCGCACTACCTGCTGTTCCGCTTAAAGCCGAGCAGCCGCAGGTGGAAAATCTCATGGAAAATATGATCGAATCCATGCTGCATGAACATTCCGATGAGGATGTCATGAACCAGTATACGATGGGACTGGTATTTTTATATCTGCTAAATCATCTTGAGAACTTAAGCCACAATTCTTCCATGGATTATAAGGAGACGGTTGTACAGGCAGTACTCGGATATATCAAAAGCGACTGCAAAAATGCAAATCTGACGAAGATTGCAAAAGATACCCATCAGTCGGTCTCGGTGTTAAAGCAAGCTGATCCGGCAGAAAACCGATAAGGACAGTTTTTTAGTCGAATGAGAGTCTAAAAAAAGCTGTCCTTATTTTTGTTATCTTTGGTTCACAGTATCAGATAAGATTTGAAAAAGGGGGCAGACAATGGAAAACAGATATTATCTGGCGATTGATATCGGAGCGTCGAGTGGACGCCATATTCTTGCGCATAAGAAAGACGGGGCGAATTGTCTTAGAGGAGATCTATCGATTTCCAAACGGAATGCAGGAACATAACGGACATAAAGTGTGGAATGTGGATCAGCTTTATGGGGAAATTCAAACCGGAATGAAGAAATGTGCGGATATAGGAAAGATTCCGTATAGTATGGGAATCGATACCTGGGCTGTAGATTTTGTATTGTTGGATGATCAGGGACAAAGAATTGGTGATGCCGTGGCATATCGTGATGCGAGAACGGATGGGATGGACAAGCAGGTATATGAGATTATTTCGGAAAATGATTTGTATGAAATTACGGGTATTCAAAAGCAGAAGTTTAATACGATCTATCAGCTAATGGCGCTTAAGCAGCAGAATCCGGAAAGCCTGGATAGGGCACAAAGTATGCTTATGATTCCGGATTATTTTAACTTTCTTTGACGGGAAATAAGTTACAGGAATATACGAACGCGACAACAACACAGCTGGTTGATCCGAAAGCCAATGACTGGAACTGGGCATTGATTGATCGGCTGGGATATCCGAGAACCCTCTTTCAGACAATTATGATGGCGGGAAGCATTGTCGGAAACTTGGCGGATTCTATTCAGAAACAGGTAGGTTTTGAATGCAAAGTAGTCTTGCCGGCAACGCATGATACAGCTTCTGCAGTGATGGCAGTTCCATCAAGAGGAACAGCCACTTTATATCAGTTCGGAACATGGTCATTGATGGGAACCGAATTGAAAGAAGCTGCCTGTGATGAGCAAAGCAGAAAGCATAACATGACGAATGAGGGCGGATACGATTATCGCTTCCGCTATCTTAAGAATATTATGGGACTCTGGATGATCCAGTCGGTGCGAAAGGAGATAGCCCCGGAACTTGGTTTTGGAGAGATCAGCGAACTTGCGTCAAAAGCAGACGATTCCTTCTTTCGTTGATGCCAACGATCCGAGATTTCTTGCGCCGGAGCATATGACGAGCGAGGTGCAGAAAGCCTGTAAAGAGAGTGGACAGCAGGTGCCACAGGGCATTGCGGAAGTTGCCTGTGTGATCTACAACAGTCTCGCAAAATGCTATGCCGATACAGCAAAGGAGATTGAGAAACTGACCGGAAAAACATACGACTGTATTCAGATCGTTGGTGGCGGTGCCAATGCGGATTATCTGAACAAACTGACCGCATTTTTCACGAAGAAGACAATCTATGCAGGACCGACGGAAGCGACTGCGATCGGTAATCTCTGTGCGCAGATGATCGCAGCAGGAGAATTAGAAAACTTAAAGGAGGCAAGACAATGTGTTTATGCTTCCTTCCCAATTCATAAATACGAAAAGTAAAAGGAGAAGAGACATGGCAAATTACGAAGCAGCAAGAGAAAAATATGCAGCACTCGGTGTGGATAGCGACAAGGCGATCGAGACATTAAAGAAAGTTCCGGTATCGCTTCACTGCTGGCAGCTGGATGATGTGATCGGTTTTGACAATGACGGAGGACTTACTGGAGGCATTCAAACGACCGGTAATTATATGGTAGTGCTAGAACGCCGGAACAGTTGATGGCAGATATGGAAGAAGCGATGAGACTGATGCCGGGAACCGCAAAATTAAACATACATGCATCTTATGCAATCTTTGCACCGGGGGAATTTGCAGACAGAGATGCGCTTGAACCAAAGCATTTTGCTAAATGGGTAGAATTTGCCAAGAAGCATCATATGGGTATCGATTTTAATCCGACCTTTTTCTCACACGAGAAAGTAAAGGACGGTCAGACACTTTCGAGTCCGGACGAGGAGACAAGACGTTTCTGGATCAATCACGGAAAGGCATGCATCCGCATCTCGGAATATTTTGCAAAAGAGACCGGTATGCCGTGTGTTATGAATATCTGGACGGGAGACGGATTTAAGGATGTTCCGGCAGACCGTATGGTACCGCGTCTGCGCTACAAGGATTCGATCGAGCAGATCTTATCCGAGCCATACGATCATAACCTCGTAAAGCCTTGTGTGGAGTCAAAAGTTTTCGGTATAGGTGTGGAGTCTTACACAGTCGGATCGGCTGAGTTTACACTTAGTTTTGCTGCTTTAGCATGAAGGCTGCATGCCGCTCATGGACAACGGACATTATCATCCGACGGAGTATGTGTCGGACAAGATTCCTGCCATGCTCTGTTTTTATCCGGAATTTGCATTGCATATCACAAGAGGTGTGCGCTGGGATTCCGATCATGTGCTGATTCTTGATGATGAGACGAAGGAGATGGCAAAAGAGATCGTAAGAATAATGCGCTTGACCGTGTATACATGGCGTTAGACTACTTTGATGCAAGCATCAACCGTGTCCTGGCGCTTGCGACAGGATTTCGGAGCTGGCAGAAAGCCCTTTTATACGGCTTTATGTACACCGAATGAAATGTTAAAGGAACTGCAGGATACGAATCAGCTGGGAAAACTCATGGTTATGCACGAGGCGGTAAAAATGCTTCCGATCGGCGAGATCTGGGAGGAATACTGCCGAGGGAAGGCGTCGTTGATGACCTTCATTTCTATGATGAAATCGAGCGTTATGAGCGTGAGGTATTGAGACAGAGCATAGCACAAAAAAAGAGAAATAAGCAGATAAGGAAATTGAATAGAAAGAAGAGAAAGATAATCATGAAATTTTTGGATGCAGAATTTGTACAAGGATTTATACGCATGGCAAACGACGGATGGGAGCAGGGCTGGCATGAGAGAAATGGTGGAAACTTTCTTATCGTGTAAAACCGGAAGAAGTAGAATTGTAAAAGAGAATTTCAGGAAAAGGAGTGGCAGCCGATCGGCACCACAGTGCCCAATCTGGCGGGAGAGTATTTCCTTGTGACCGGAAGCGGAAAATATTTCCGCAACGTCATCTTAAAGCCGGAAGATTCGATCTGCATGATCGAGCTGGATGAGAAGGGAGAGAACTACCGTATCGTGTGGGGACTGGTAAACGGTGGAAGACCAACATCGGAGCTTCCAAGTCATCTGATGAATCTGGAGGTAAAAAACTGCAGAATCCGAAGTACCGCGTGGTCTATCACGCGCATACCACCAATATCATTGCGCTGACGTTCGTGCTTCCACTGGAGGACCGTATTTTCACGAGAGAACTCTGGGAGATGGCAACGGAATGTCCGGTCGTATTTCCGGCAGGCATTGGTGTGGTGCCCTGGATGGTGCCGGGCGGCAGGGAGATTGCTGTTGCAACCAGCGAGCTGATGAAAAAATATGATCTTGCGATCTGGGCGCATCACGGCATGTTTGCTGCCGGCGAGGACTTTGACTTAACGTTCGGTCTGATGCACACCGCAGAAAAATCCGCGGAGATTCTGGTGAAGACGCTCTCCATGCGTCCGGATAAGCTCCAGACGATACAGCCGGATGACTTCAGACATCTGGCAGAGGATTTTCATGTGACCCTGCCGGAAGAATTCCTGTATGAAAAATAAAAGAGAAGCCTGCCTGCAGGCATAAAAGAAAACCCCCGGGCGCAATGGAAAGGTACGAAACCTAGGATTGTCAACCGGGGGCCTTCTTATGGAATTCTTCTGTCTGATTCATAGAACCTTTCTCTAGGCAGTGGCATCGAACGAATGAACATCATCCTCCTCTGTCACCGTCATTGCCTGATGCAGCAGTGTGGCGAACGAAGAAGAAGGCTGCTGTTTGGAACGTTGCTGCTTTCTGCTCTCTGGTGCAAGCCGGTCGATCCGGTTTACTGGGTGAACGGGTAACACGAAAACACTATCATAGTAGATTGCGACAATCATCCTCCTTGACAAATAAATCACAACTGATAGGGGTTAATGAGTTCCTTCTCTACTATATATATCGGCTGACATCAGAAATAAATTAAGAGAAAATAGAGAGAATATTATTTGGAAGAAGCGTGCACCTGTGTTAAAATATTGCTGTGAACAGGGGCACGTTTTTTATGTCATTACAGTTTGTGTTCGGCAATTCCGGAAGCGGAAAGTCCGATTATTTATATCAGTCCATACTGGAAGAAGCGGAGAGGGAGCCGGAGAAGAATTTTCTTTTGCTTGTTCCGGAACAATTTACGATGCAGACGCAGCGCGAACTTGTGTGGCGCCAGCCCAATCATGCCATCATGAACGTGGATGTGCTCAGTTTTGTGCGTCTGGCGTACCGTGTGTTCGACGATCTCGGAATGCAGGATCTGGTCATTTTAGAGGAGACGGGCAAGAATCTGGTGCTGCGCAAGGTGGCGGAGCTTAAGAAAAAAGAACTCTCGGTGCTCGGTGGCAATCTCAACAAAATGGGATACATCGGTGAGATCAAGTCCCTGATCTCGGAGATGGCGCAGTACAATATACGCCGGAGGATCTTGGCGCTTTTCTAGGCGAGCAGGATGTCGGGGATACCCTGCGCTGTAAGATGCAGGATATTCTTACGATGTATGAGGGATTCCAGGAGTATATTGACGGGAAATACATCACGGCGGAGGAGATTCTGACGCTCTTGTGAGGTGGCGGAGGAATCCGAACTCATCGGGACAGTGATTGTCTTTGACGAGTTTACGGGATTCACCCGATCCAGAACCGGCTGCTTCGGGTGATGCTGCCGCTTTGCCGACCGCGTCATCGTGTCGCTCTCCATGGATATCCGGGAGGATTTTACCACAGCAGAGGCGTGCACGAGCTTTTTTCCATGAGCAAGGAGACCGTGCAGACACTGCTTAAGATTGCGGCGGATGCGGGATGCGAGGTGCTCTCTCCGGTGATCATGGAGCGGGAGAGCACAGGCGCTATGAAGATGCGCCGAGCCTGTTTTTCATGGAACAGAATCTGTTCCGTCCGATACCGGAAGTGGCCAAAGCCGGTTAATGACATCAGCATCACCAGCTTAAAGGACCCGCGCCAGGAGCTTTCCTTTGTCGCAAGGGAGATTGTGCGCCTGGTCCGGACAAAGGGCTGCCGCTACCGGGATTTTGCGGTTGTGACCGGAGATGTGCCGCAGTATGCCAACTATGTTCCGGAGACCTTTGCGCAGTACGGGATTCCGTTTTTTATCGACCAGACAAGAAACATTCTGTTTCATCCGTTTATCGAGTTTATCCGCGCGGCGCTTTCTCCTACCAGAGTGTGTTCCGCTTTCTTCGGAGCGGTCTGGCGGGACGGCTTCTGACGGAGAGCGGGACGGAGCGGGCGGCAGACGAGGACGGCGCAGGAGCCAAAGCCAGAGGCGGGGTGAATGATGAGGACGGCGCCAAAGCCAAAGCCGGAGCGGTAGATGAGGACAGCGCTGGAACCGGAGCCGGTGCGGATGATGAGGATGTGATTGACCGTCTGGAGAATTATGTGCTTGCAAAAGGAATCCGCGGCAGAAAGCGCTGGAGGAGAAGTGGACATCTGTGATGAAGCGGGATGCCCGCTATCCGGAGGCGGCGCAGGAGGAGATGGCTCTTTTGAACCGAGCGCGGGAGCGGATCGTTCTGGCGTTTGAGCCGCTGTGCGAACTTTTTTCCGGGAAAAATACACGGTTGCGGAGCAGACCTACGGACTGTATGAGTTTATCACCGCGCTGGACATTGAAGCGCAGCTTAGGGAGAAGCAGTTCCTCTTAGAACAGGCGGAGGAGACAGAGTACAACGGCGTGCGCAGGAACCAGACCAGAGCGCAGGAGTACGGGCAGATTTATAAGATTGTGATGGATCTTTTTTGACAAAATCACGTCGCTGCTCGGGGAGGAGCAGATGTCGATCGGGAGTACACAGACATCCTGGACGCAGGATTTTCTGCGGCAAAGGTCGGTATGATTCCGTCGGGAAATGACCGTGTGACAAAGTCGGGACATTGAGCGCAACCAGATTAAATCATATCCGGATACTGTTCTTGTGGGAGTCAATGACGGTATCGTGCCGAAAGCCGGCAGCACCGGAAACATCATCTCACAGTTCGAGCGCGAGAAGATGGCGGAGCATCATCTGATGTTAGCGCCGGGGGCGCGGAAAAAGTCTTTATCCAGAAGTTTTACCTGTATCTGAACTTAACCAAGCCGTCGGACGGATTGTATGTCACCTATTCGAGGGTCAGTCCGGAGGGAAAGGCGCTGCGCCGGTCTTATCTGATCGGAACGCTCTGCAATATGTTCCCGGAACTAAAGATCCGTGAGCCGGAGGAGGAGACGGAGGCGTCCGCGATTTTAACGCCGGAGAGCGGGATCGATTATCTGCTGGAGGGACAAAATCTGGACAGAACAAAGTCACATACCTGGGAGGCGCTTGCAAAGTGGTATCTCTCGGATGAGACTTATCATGCGAAGGCGCTGCGCCTGCTTGCGGCATCTTTTTACCGTTACAGCGGAGAGCCGATCGGAAAAGAGGTTGCGCGCGCCTTATACGGCACGGAACTGGAGAACAGTGTCACAAGGCTGGAGCAGTTTGCGGAGTGTGCGTTTGCGCATTACATGACCTACGGACTGGGACTGTCGCAGCGGGAACTGCAGGAGTTTGCCGGCGTGGATATGGGAAATATCTATCATGACGCGCTGTGGCATTTTTGCGGAGCGCATCCGCAGGTCTTCGGTATACCTGGTACGATCTGCCCGGAACAGACGCGTGAGGCGTGGATTGAGGAGAGCATGAATGACGCGATTGCGGGCTGTGCGAATGTGGGCGCATTCGACGAGGCGAAGAACCGCTATCTGCTGTCGCGCATGAAAGACACGATCCGGCGCACGGTGTGGGCGCTCACGATCCAGGTGCAGAAGGGGCGTTTTTACGCCGAGTGATTTTGAGGTGTCGTTTTCGCAGGCCGATCATCTGAGGCAATCCGCTTTCTCAGCTGACAGAGGAGGAAAAGATGCGTCTGCGGGGCAGGATTGACCGTGTGGATACCTGTGAGACGGACGATAAGGTGTATGTAAAGATCATTGATTACAAAATCGGGCAACACCACATTTTCCCTGCTGAATCTGTATCACGGGCTGCAGCCTGCAGCTTGGTGGTTTATATGAATGCGGCGCTCGAACTGGAGGCAAAAAAGCATCCGGGAAAAACCGGGCGGTGCCTGCGGGAATGTTTTACTATCACATTGAGGATCCCATGGTCGACGGCAGCGGTACGGAGTCGGAGGAGGAGATCCGGCAGGCCGTGCTGGAGGAATTAAAGCCGAACGGGCTGGTCAATGACGATCCCGAGATATACGGAGCGATGGACACAGAACTTTCCGGAAGCTCGCAGTCATTCCTGTGGCGCTTAAAGCGGACGGTTCCTTAAAAGCGACGTCCAAGACGGCGAGTACGGAAGAATTTGAGACAATGTCGGACTACGTGAAGGAGACCGTGACGAAGGCGGGCAGAAGAATCCTAGGCGGAGATGTGGCGGCGGCACCGTATGAACTCGACAGGGAGAAGCGGCTGCGACTATTGTCCGTATCACATGGTGTGCGGATTTGACGCGCGGATACCGGGCTTTTCTTACCGGAAGTTAGAAAAGCCGGACGGTGCAGAGGCGATTCTTGCGAAAATGAGAGAGACGCGAAGCGAGGAGAAGAGACAGTAGATGGGTGTTTCATGGACCAGAGAACAACAACAGGTAATCGATTTAAGAAAGCGCAACATTCTGGTATCGGCAGCTGCCGGTTCGGGTAAGACGGCGGTTTTAGTCGAGCGCATTATCAAGATGATCACGGGGGGAGAACATCCGGTGGACATCGACCGGCTTTTGTGGTGACGTTTACGAAATGCGGCTGCGGCGGAAATGCGGGAGCGCATCGGGGGCGGCGATCGAGAAAGCGCTGGAGTCGACAGCTTTTGTCTGTATGTGATCCGCAATCATTTCACGAGATTGACCTGGAGCCGGATTTTAGGATCGGGGACGAGGGAGAGTTAAAGCTGTTAAAAGAGGACGTGCTCGCAAAGGTGCTGTTGAAAAATTATGAGGAGATGCGCCGGAATTTTTAGCATTTGTAGACGGATATGCATCCGGCAGAAATGATGCGGCGCTCTCCGGCATGATTTTACAGCTCTATGAGTTTTCAAGGAGTTATCCATGGCCAAAGAAATGGCTGCCTGCGGCGGCAAAGCTATGGCATAGAGGATGAGGCATCTTTGGAAAGCGCAGCTTGGATGCAGTCGCTTCTTCAGAACTTAAAACGGTGTGTCAGAGGATCTTGTGGCACTTTCCGGGCGGGCATACAAACTGACGCAGGACGATGACGGGCCGGATATGTATGCAAAGCATTAGAGGGCGACCTGAAAAAATATAAGGAGATCGCTGCAGTGAAAGTTTTGCGGATTTTTTTTATCAGAATTACCGCAATTTATCCTATGACAGGCTTGCTTCCTCCCGTGGATTTGACGGAAACGAAGAAAAATTAGAGCTGGTCAAAAAACTGCGAGATGGGAAAAGGATGCGGTCAAAAAAATAAACCGCCAGTATTTTTTCACATCACCGTAGATCATGGCAGAGCAGATGAAAAAGACGGCGCCGATGGCGGCAGAGTTAGTGCGTCTGACATTGGAATTTGACGAGGCGTTTACGGCGGAAAACGGCGGAAAAATCTGGTGGATTTCCATGACCTTGAGCACTTTGCGTTAAATATCTTTGTCGATGAGGAGACCGGCAAAGTCAAAAAAGACCGCCGAGGAGTTCCGGATAATTTCAAAGAGATCATGATCGACGAGTACCAGGACAGCAATGAGGTGCAGGAGACAATCTTACGTGCAATTTCACGGGAGGAGCGCGGTGAATACAACCTTTTATGGTCGGGGATGTCAAACAGAGTATCTACCGTTTCCGTCTGGCAAGACCGGAACTTTTTCATGGAAAAATACGATACTTACAGCCTGACGGATGCAAAAATGCAGCGCATTGACCTGCATAAAAATTTCCGAAGCGGAAATGAAGTACTCGATTTTCCAACGATATTTTTTACCGCATCATGAAGCGCGATCTTGGAAATGTGGAATATGATGCGGATGCAGCACTTTATCCGGGAGCTTCTTATCAGGAAGAAACGGACATGTTTGCACCGGAAATTTTACTGGTGGACAGGGATGATGAACTGTTGGATGATGCGGGTACGGATGATAAGAAACTGTTATGAGGCACGGATGATGGCAAAGCGGATCAAAAGCTGATGGAACGCAGATGGTAACGGACAAGGCAACCGGGGAAACTGCGCCCGGTGCAGTATTCGGATATGGTCATTCTGCTGCGAAGCCTGAGCGGATATGCAGACCGTTTGCTGCTGTGTTAAATGATGCAGGAATTCCGGCACATACTGTTTCGGCGACAGGATATTTCAGTACGGTGGAGGTGCAGACCGTGCTCTCCATGCTTCGTATTTTGGATAATCCGAGACAGGATATCCCGCTGACAGCGGTGCTTCGTTCACCAATCGCAGGACTTTCGGATGAGGAACTTGCAAAATTGCGTTTAAAAAGACAAGGATGTCAGATTTTACGAGTGTGTTTTGGAGGAATGTGAGCGTCTGAAACAGGAAGCGGAGGAAAACCCGGGACAGGAAGGATGATTCGAAGAAAAAGTTATACCGGTTTTATGTTACCTACGAAAAACTGCGGCGCTTGTGCCGGACACACCGGATCCACGAGCTGATCGAACTGCTGTTAAAGGAGACCGGTTACGGCGATTATGCCGCAGCAATGCCAGCCGGAGACAGGCGTCATGCAAACCTTTTAATGCTGGTGGAGAAGGCGATCGCCTATGAGAATACGAGCTACAAAGGGATTGTTTCATTTTGTGCGCTATATTGATGAACTCAGAAATACGATGTCGATTTTGGTGAGGCGGACATGGTCGGGGGAAAACGAAGGACGTCGTGCGCATTATGAGTATCCACAAGAGTAAGGGACTGGAATTCCCGGTGGTCTTTTGTGTGCGGTCTGGGAAGAAATTTTAACAAGCAGGATACCAGAAGCCGCATGGTGCTGCACCCGGAACTGGGAATCGGAATTGACTGGATCGACGGCGAGCGCAGGATCAAGACGCCGACCATATTAAAACGCGCCATCGCAAAGCAGATCGAACTGGAGAATCTGGGCGAGGAGCTCCGCGTGCTCTATGTGGCGCTCACACGCGCGAAGGAGAAGCCTGATCTTAACGGGGTGCAGAAAAGATGCAGAAATGATCTGGCGGCGCTAAGGGAAGCGGCACAGGAGGAACTTTTCTCGGAAACGGAGCATGTTCCTCTGCCGTATCTGCTCCGGGAGAGCGCGGCAGGCTATTTCGACTGGCTGCTTCCGGCGGTGGTTTCCTATCACGGACGCTATCAGGTGCGCGTTGTGCCGGCGGAGGAACTGCTCGACGCAGAGAGCCGTCACATGAAGGGAGGAGACGGAGAATCTGGAACAGTGTCTGTCACGCATTGCAGCGGCGGATGCGGCAGACGTGGCGGAATTTGACGGGAAGTTTTCATTCACCTATCCGTACGAGCGCGATCTGGAGCGCAAAAACAAATATTCCGTGTCGGAATTAAAGCATCGGGCGATGCGGGAAAAGCGTTTGGAGGAGGAGACGGATGTTGTTCCGGCGTTTTAGAGACGGAGGAAAATCCTATGTTCCGCCGTTTGTCCAAAAAATGGAGCAGGAAGAAACCGGCGGACAGAACCAGGGTGCACTGCGCGGAACTGCGGTTCACAGGGTGATGGAGTGTTATCATTTTCTGCAGCGGCAGGAGTCACGGAACAGATTGAGGCGATGCTTGCCGGAGGACAGATCACGGAGGAGATGAAGCGCCTGGTAAAACCGGCTCTCATCGAGACGTTTCTCACATCGGCGGCGGGAGAGCGGATGAAGCGTGCGGAGACTGCCGGAACGCTGTACCGGGAGAAACCGTTTGTGATGGGATTTACGGGCGAGGAGCTCGCGGCATTCGGATTCGGAGACGGAGAGAAATGTGCGGATGACAAAGAGCCTGACGCTGATCCAGGGAATTATTGATGTGTTCTGGATTGAGGAGGACGGCATTGTGGTGCTGGACTATAAGACGGACCGTGTGAAAACCGGCAAGGAACTGGCGGACCGTTATGCTTCGCAGTTAAAGCTCTACGGCGAGGCGCTGGAGCGGATCTACAACCACGGAAGTGAGAGGACGCTTCGCGTGAAGGAGCGGCTTTCTACTCGTTCCGGCTGGGCGCAGTGATACCGGTGTAACGTAAATGGAACATAAGAAACGATAGATTTCAGAGATAAGAACATCAGAAAGGAAGAAAAAAGAGATGGGACAGATCATACTGGCATCCGCCTCACCGCGGAGAAAGGAATTGTTAGAGCAGATCGGGTTTCGTTTGAAATCTGCCCCGGCCAAAGGTGAGGAGCGGATCACGAAAGAGCGTACCGCACGAAGTCGTGGAGGAACTGGCGTCGCAGAAGGCCATCGAGGTGGCATCCATGGTAAGAACCTACAAGGAGACGCATCAGGAACTGGTGACACCCTCGGATCTTATGGTGATCGGCGCCGACACGATTGTCTCCTGCGGGGACAGATCTTAGGAAGCCCAAAGACGAGCGTGATGCCTGCCGCATGCTTAAGCTTCTCTCCGGCGGCACACACCAGGTATGCACCGGAGTGTCGATCGTGCTTTTGGATGCGTCCGGACCGGAAAGGCCGGTCAGGTGACGTTTCATGAAAACCGATGTCAGATGCGCGCGATGAGCGAGGAGGAGATCCGGCGCTATGTCGCCACCGGCGAGCCGATGGACAAGGCGGGCGCATACGGAATTCAGGGAAATGTGCGATTTTTGTTGACAAAATCGATGGCGACTATAATAATGTTGTAGGGCTTCCGGTAGCAGCCATTTACCGGGAATTAAAGCTTGGAATTGATATCTATTTATGGTAAAATAAAACGTTGGCGGAGGAAAAGATATGTACGATGAAATGTGCCTGGATACATTTTTGGCGCAGCAGGAGAAGCTGTTTCGGGAACCTGTGGCAGAAAGCAGGAAGAGGCGGAGGAATTTCTTTCGGACTGTTTCGCAACGGTCTGTGAGAATCTGAAGGAAGTGCGGGCGTACTTTAAGGAAGAGGGTGCGGATATCGCCGGAATGAGCAGCGAGGATCTGGCGGAGCAGGCAGAAGTGTTCGCACTGCCGGACGGAAGATACCTGATCGTGGAAGCTTAAGCCGTCTGCTTTGGAGAACGTAGGGAAGATACATAACAGAATGGTAGAAATATAGAAAGAACGAGGGAATGTAATGAAGAATTATGATGTGATCATTATAGGAGCCGGTCCTTCCGGAATTTTTGTGCGTATGAGCCTGATTCATGCGAAAAAAAGGATCTGAAAGTGTTAATGATTGAAAAAAGGAAGACGGATTGAGAACCGTGAATGTCCGAAACGTAAGACAAAAGTCTGCGTGGGATGCAAGCCGTGTTCCATCACGACCGGATTCGCCGGTGCGGGAGCTTTCTCCGATGGCAAACTGTCCTTATCGCCGGATGTCGGCGGCAACCTGCCGGAGATTTTAGGCTACGATAAGACCGTGGAGCTGTTAAAGGAATCGGATGATATTTATCTGAAATTCGGTGCGGATACCAAGTGTGTACGGAGTGGATAAAGAGAAGGAGATCCGTGAGATCCGTAGAAAAGCGATCAATGGCAAACTTAAAACTGATCGAATGTCCGATCCGTCATCTCGGCACGGAGGAAGGCTACAAGATCTATTCCAGACTGCAGGAGCACCTGTTAGAGGAAGGGGTCGAGATGGAGTTTGGTACCATGGTCAAGGACATCATCATCGAGGACAACCAGGTTAAGGGATCATTACCGACAAGGATGAGACATAACGGCAGCAGAGGTCATCTCCGCCGTGGGACGTGAGGGTGCAGACTGGTTCTCTCATATCTGCAATCAGCATGATATTGAGACGAAGGTCGGCACTGTGGACATCGGTGTGCGTGTCGAGGTGCGTGATGAGGTGATGGAATTTTAAATCAGAACCTCTATGAGGCAAAAAGCTGGTTTACCATACACCGACATTTGATGATAAGGTGCGTACCTTCTGTACTAATCCGTCCGGTGAGGTTGCAACCGAATACTACGACAACGGACTGGCGGTGGTCAACGGACACGCCTACAAGTCCAAGGATTTAAAGACCAACAATACCAACTTTGCCATTCTGGTATCCAAGAACTTCACAAAGCCATTTAAAACCCCGATCGAGTACGGCAAGCAGATCGCACAGCTCTCCAATATGCTCTGTGACGGCAAGATCCTCGTTCAGACGTACGGCGATTTCAAACGCGGAAGAAGAACAACGGAGGAACGCCTCTGCCGGAATAACCTGATCCCGACCTTAAAAGATGCGGTACCGGGAGACCTCTCCCTGGTATTCCCGCACCGTATCATGGTCGATATTGAGGAAATGCTAATGGCGCTCGATAAGGTGACACCGGGTATTGCCAGCGACGAGACACTGCTTTACGGTGTGGAAGTAAAATTCTATTCCAACAAGGTAGTGGTCAACTCTGATTTTGAAACCAGCGTAAAAGGACTCCGTGCGATCGGGGACGGCGCGTCCGTGACCAGAGGACTGCAGCAGGCATCCGCGAACGGAATTTCCGTGGCGAGAAGTATCTTGAAAAATATCAATAGGACGTTGAGATAAAGGGTGTAGGACGATGAGAAAAAGATGGGCGATGGGAATGACAGCTGTGCATGTGCGCATGTCAATAGTTATTTACGGGATGCCGGATTGGAAATAAAGATATTGTGGTCTCGGGATACGTTAAAGGCAGCAGGCAGGTGTTTACACTGGACAAGTCTGCATGCAGCTTAAAAGGAGGCAAAGGTATATCTGGCAAATTATCAGAATATCTATGGAACAGCATATGACGATTGACCTCTGGCAGCATGATTTCGGAGACGCATCCCTGCTGGACTATGTGAAGGACATCACGCTGGAGGAGCTCACCCGTGGTCAGCGATGGATCTGCTGGCACAGTCGCAGGAGGTGACCCTCTCGGAGGATGAGACTGCGAAGGTGGCGGAAGCAGCGGAAGGAATATTATGCATCCCTCTCGGAGGATGAGACTGCCTATATGGATGTCGCCGAGACGGATATTGCGAGTATTATACGCACTATGCGCTGGCGCAGAAGCTGTATCATTCACTGACGAACGGTGTCAACGAGGAGGTCAGCGACGATGAGGCGCGCGTGATGGAAATCATGCAGATTTTGTCACGGACGAAGACCGGGCGCACGAGGTGGAGCAGAAGCTGGCGCAGGGGGATGATTTTGCCTCCGTCGCCAACAATTATGACGAATTGTCGGCGATTCAGGTGACGGTATCGAGGGATGATCTGCCCGACGAGGTGGAGGAGGTGGCATTTCAGCTTGGACGACAATGCCGTCTCGGAATGATCGCTGCCGGAAATGGATACTATTTTATCAAGTGCCTGAATAAATATAATGAAGAGGCTGACGGAAGCGAATAAGTCCAACATTGTGGAAAAACGTGAAAAAGAAGCATTTGACGATGTCTACAATGAATTTGTCGCATCGTTATCCTCGAGGCTGAACACGGATCTGTGGGATGGAATTGAGCTTACCACGGATGGCAGTATTCAGACGAACAGCTTTTTTGCGGTATTTGAGAAGGATTGCGGTGAGATCTGAGATACAGTATGAAATGAGGTAGATTCTATGACGAAAGATATGACAAGCGGTTCACCGATGAAGCTCATTTTAGGATTTTCGGTGCCGCTGTTGTTTGGATTTTGTTTCAGCAGTTTTATAATCTGGTGGATACCTGATTGTTGGAAGATTTCTGGGAGTGGATGCACTTGCGGCAGTGGGATCGACCGGTTCGCTGAACTTTCTGATTATTGGATTCTGCATGGGGGTGTGCAACGGTTTTGCCATTCCTCTGGCGCACCGGTTTGGAGCCGGCGATTATAAGGCAATGCGTGCGTTTATGATGAATGCCGTCTATCTTGCGGTGATCTTTGCGGCGGTCATGACGGTGTTTACGGTGGCATTCTGCCGGCCGATCTTAGCTTGATGCAGACGCCGGAGAATATTATTGACGATGCCTACACCTACATTGTTATTATTTTTGCGGGGATTCCGGCAACCTATCTGTACAATCTGGTGTCCGGCGTGATAAGGTCGATGGGTGACAGCAAGACGCCTCTGATTTTCCTGGCGCTGGCAGCATTTGTGAATATTGGACTGGATCTGCTTTTAATCATTGTATTCCCGATGGGGTTGCCGGAGCGGCGATTGCAACCGTGATCTCGCAGGCATTTTCCGGTATCGCGTGCGTCATCTACAGCAAGAGAAAGTTTGAGATCCTGCACACCGATGAGGAAGAGCGGAAAGTGAATAAGGGCTACATGAAAACCCTCTGCGGCATGGGTGTGCCGATGGGATTACAGTATTCGATCACCGCGATCGGCAGCGTAATCCTGCAGAGTGCAGTCAACACGCTCGGATCGAATGCTGTGGCATCCATGACGGCGGGAAGCAAGATCGGTATGTTCTTCTGCTGCCCGTATGATGCGCTCGGTTCTACAATGGCAACCTACGGCGGACAGAACGTGGGAGCGAAGAAGTTAAGCCGCTTGGGCGGCGGATTAAAACGGCAGGAATTCTGGGAATCGGATATTCGATTCTGGCGTTTGTGGTGCTGTGGCTTTGCGGCAATCAGCTTGCCATGTTTTTTCGTGGAGAGTGCGCAGGCGGAGGTCATTGCAAATGTAAGGCTGTTTCTGGTATGCAACAGTGCCTTCTACATTCCGTTGGCTTTCGTGAATATTGTACGCTTTTTGATTCAGGGTATGGGATACAGCAAGTTTGCAATTCTGGCAGGCGTCTTTGAGATGGCGGCGCGTACCCTGGTCGGATTTGTGTTTGTTCCGATGTTCGGCTATCCGGCAGCGTGCTGCAAGCCCGGTCGCATGGATTTTTGCTGACTGTTTCCTGTTCCCGGCATATTTCCATGTGTTGAAGAAGACGAAGAAAATGTTGAGCGAGCCTGTCCGCACGAGCGTGGCATAGCAAGCAGGCATGGTACCGGCTGAGCGTGGCATAGCAAGCAGGCATGGTACCGGCTGAGCGTGGCATGGCATCGGCTGATGCATAGCAGTTATGAGAAGAATGGAGTATTTATGACAGAGATTTTAAAGGCAATTATATTTGGTATTGTAGAAGGAATTACGGAGTGGCTGCCGATCAGCAGCACCGGACATATGATCCTCTTAAACGAGTTTCTGACACTGGATGTAAGCGCACAGTTCTGGGATATGTTTCTGGTAGTGATCCAGCTGGGAGCGATTTTGGCGGTCGTGGTGCTGTTCTGGAATCTGATCTGGCCGTTTGCACGCAGTTCCTCGGAAGCGGTCGTGGCCGCAGAACAGAATGAAGAGCGGTTCCCTTGTAAAAAGGGAATACTGGGTGTTAGGTCCCGTCACGGTGCGCATGCCGGTCATTATCAACTGGTGCAAGATCGTGGTGTCCTGCCTGCCGGCAATCGTATTTGTTGTGCTGGGGCTGGATGAGACCTGCGACAGATTGTTTTACAATCCGGTGTGTGTGGCGGTGGCACTGATTGTGTTCGGTGTTGCCTTTATTCTGGTGGAGAATCACAATGCAGCAAAGCAGGCGCGTGTGGAGCAGATGCGGGACATTACGTTTCAGATGGCGATTCTGATCGGTTTGTTCCAGCTGCTCGCGGCTGCGTTTCCGGAACGTCGCGCTCCGGTGCAACGATTATCGGTGCGCTCTTAATCGGTGTGTCAAGGAAGGCTGCGAGTGAGTTTACGTTCATTCTGGCGATTCCGGTGATGCTCGGTGCAAAGCCTGCTAAAATTGATGGACTTCGGACTTCATCTGATCGGGACGGAGTGGGCGGTTCTGCTTTCCGGTATGGTCAGCGCGTTTCTGGTGTCGGTTGTCGTCATCAAGTTCCTGCTCGGATATATCAGAAAGCATGACTTTAAAGTGTTTGGCTGGTACCGCATTGTGCTCGGTGGTGGTGCTTTTGTACTTTTTTCTGCTGAAATAAGAGGTGACAGATGAGTATTTTAAATGTAGAACATTTGACGCATGGATTCGGTGACCGTGCGATACTGGACGATGTGTCCTTCCGCCTGTTAAAGGGGGAGCATATCGGTCTTGTCGGAGCGAACGGCGAGGGAAAGTCGACGTTTCTAAATATCGTTACGGGAAAGCTCATGCCTGACGAGGGCAAGGTGGAGTGGGCAAAAAACGTGAGGGTCGGTTATCTGGACCAGCATTCGACACTCACCGCGGGAATGACGATTGAGAGTGTCTTAAAGTCGGCATTTTCGTGGCTGTTTGCGTTGGAAAGAAGATGAATCAGATCTGTGATGCGCTCGGCGAGGCAGACGAGTCGCAGATAGATGCCATGATGGAAGAACTCGGCGTGATACAGGACACCCTGACGATGCATGATTTTTACACGATCGACGCAAAGGTGGAGGAGGTTGCCAGAGCGCTCGGACTCTTAGAACTCGGGCTGCACCATGATGTGACCGATCTAAGCGGCGGGCAGCGCATGAAGGTGCTGCTGGCAAAGCTTCTTCTGGAGAAGCCGGACATTCTTCTGCTGGACGAGCCGACGAACTATCTGGACGCGGAGCATATCGCGTGGCTGACACGTTATCTGCAGGAGTACGAGAATGCGTTTATCCTGATCTCGCACGACATTCCGTTTTTGAACGATGTTGTCAATATCATCTACCACATGGAGAACCAGCACCTCGACCGCTATGTCGGCAACTACGACAAGTTTGAGGAAGTCTACGCGGTAAAAAAAAAGGCACAGCTTTGGGCGGCATACCGCAAACAGCAGCAGGAGATTAGTGAATTAAAGGATTTCGTGGCGCGCAATAAGGCGCGCGTATCCGACAACATGGCGATGTCGCGGCAGAAAAAGTCTGGACAAGATGGACGTCATCGAGCTTGCGGCGCAGAGCGCCCGAAGCCGGAGTTTCCTTCCCGGTGGGACGCACGGCAGATATATTTTTGAGACGAAGGATCTGGTGATCGGGCTATGGAGCCGCTCTCGAAGCCGCTTTCGATCGCACTGGAACGCGGACATAAGGTGGCGCTGATCGGTGCAAAAACGGAATCGGCAAGACAACACTTTTAAAGAGTCTACTAGGTCTGATTCCGCGCTTGGCGGCGGTGTCGAAGCAGGGCGAGAACCTCATGATCGGCTACTTTGAGCAGGAGATCAAGGGGGAGAACAAGCGCACCTGCATTGAGGAGATCTGGGAGGAGTTCCGGCATTTTCCCAGTATGAGGTGCGTGCGGCGCTTGCAAGATGCGGTCTGACCACAAAGCATATCGAGAGCCAGGTGAGAGTCTTAAGCGGCGGCGAGCAGGCGAAGGTGCGGTTGTGTAAACTGATGAACCGAGAGACCAACGTTCTGCTTTTAGACGAGCCGACCAACCATCTGGATGTGGACGCGAAGGAAGAATTAAAGCGTGCGCTAAAGGAGTACCGCGGAACGGTTCTGTTAATCTGCCATGAGCCGGAGTTTTACCAGGATATCGTGGGAGAGGTCTGGGACTGCTCGAAGTGGACGACGAAGATTCTCTGATAAGAGGCCGGCAGAATGACATGGGGGGAACGAAATGAAGCCCGATTATTATGATGAGTTTCAATGCATCGCGGATGCGTGCAGTCTGACATGCTGTCAGGAATGGAAGATTGCGGTGGACCGTAAGACGGCTGCCGCATGGAAAAAAACAGAAACGCCGGAAGGGTCCGTCCGAAAAGACGGACCTTATCTGATTATACAAAAAATGCGGGGATGGACGAATCATTACGCTCGATGAAAAAATGCGCTGTCCGTTTCTGGATGAGAGAAAGCTCTGCCGGCTGGTTTTAACCTACGGGGATGCGGTTTTGTCGGAGACCTGTACGCTGTTTCCGCGCGAGAAACATGAGGTGGCGGCGGGGATCACGGAATATTCTCTGATGCCCTGCTGTCCGGCGGTCGTGGATATGCTTTGGGGGCGGGAGTGCATCCGGTTTTCGGATGGGGGCAGACAGTGCCTCCTACGGCGCATATGAAGCGGTGTATGGGGTGAAAACGTTTCCTCACAATCATGTCAGACCGTGCGTACCGGCCGGCACAGAGTCTTTGCATGCTGTTTTACATGGCGCTTGATCTGTGCGACGCGGGAACTTCATGGAAGGCGGAAGTCCCCAAATACGGGGATGCGCCTTTTTAGAAAAGAACTTGCCGATGCGGTGGAGCATGCCGGGGCGGATTGCCGGGCGGCATTTGTGGAGGCGCAATGAGCTGTTTCTGGATCTGGCGGAAAACTACCGGAAGGAAGGGCTGTACCGTACTTTTTAACACCGGCGGCAGAGGAAGCGGAACAGATCACGGAAGATTACGGGAAGATCCGTAAGGAAGATCTCGATGCATTTGCGCAGGCATTTTCTCCATATGAGGCACTGATGCGGTGCTATCTGCAGTCAGAGATTTTTTCGGAGTGTCTGGGGGAGCCGGACGACGTCGAGTATGTGACGGTAAAGCTGCAGTGGATTGCATTAGAGTATGCAGCCATCCGGCATGCCGCTTTTCTGTGCTGGCACAGGAAGGCGCACTCCTATGAGACCATGCGCAGGCTGTATGGTAATTCTGTCGCGCATGCTGGGATATGAAGACGAGGATATCTGGGAATACCTGGAGAACAGTTTTGAACGGCTGATCTGGGACTGGGGATATTTTGCCCTTGTTGTCTCGTAAAATGAGATGATGCTCCTTCAGATAGGAGACAGATGTTGCAAGATCCTCATAGCTGCGCACCTCAATTAACAGTGTGAAAATTGTGTGAAAAGAAGGATTTTCCGATAGAAAAAAGCAGGACGGGGCGCGAAATTCACCCGCATAAGTGAATTTCGCGCCCCATCCTGCTGTCTGTGAGAAGACGAATTGATTTATTTGGCAAGAAGCATCATGATCTTGTTGCTGCGCTCCACGAACTTGCTCATGGCATCGACGGACAACGGCTGGTTGGACAGCATTGCCAGGTCATAGAGCTGCTCGCAGAACATCGGAACGTTCTCGGAATCCTTTGTGCTCGAAAATGTATTTGACCAGTGCATGCTTCGCGTTTAAGGTTAAGGTCTGGTCTGCGGCGAACATATTCGGGTCCATACCGCCCATGCCGCCCATAGCGTACATCTTCATCATATCCTGCATACGTCTGCCTTCCTCGGAGAGAGTGATGATGGAAGCAAGATTCTCATTCTTTAACTTCTCCACCTTGACGGTCAGGCTTGTCGTTGCCAGTGCCTTTTTTAAACAGGTCGGTCAGTGTGTCGGTCTCTTCCTTTAAATCAGCGGTATCGTCTGCATCCTTTAAGGAGTTGTGACATCCGCATCGATTCGCATGAATTTATAATGCTCTCGTTGCGCTGCTCTAACTGGGAGATGAAGGAGGTATCGATGTTGTGGTCAAGATCACAGCGTCCATTCCCTGCTCCCTTTGAAGAGCTTGATGTACTGTCCCTGCTGTCCTTGTCGGTCACTTAGTAGCTGACCTTGCGCTCGTCCTTTTCCTCTTTCGGAATCGTCCTTTGCATCAGCATCCTTCTGTGACGGAATTGCCGTCCTTGTCAACAACATGAAGCAGCATCGGCGTCTTCCTTTTTCTCCTCTTCTTTTACGAGAAGCTCCGGAAGGGTAAGGTACTTGTCATCCAGATTTTTAAAGATGATATAGTCGTTCATCTTGTCGCAGAACTTGGTGTCTTTTAAGCAGCCGTATTTGATGAACGGACTGATGTCATCCCAGTATTTTCGTAGGATTCCTTGTCTGTCTTGCACATGCCGATCAGCTTGTCAGCCACTTTCTTCGTGATGTATTCCTCAATCTTCTTGACGAATCCGTCATTCTGCAGAGCGGAGCGGGAGACATTGAGCGGAAGATCCGGACAATCGATCACACCCTTTAAGAGCATCAGAAATTCCGGCATGACTTCCTTGATATTGTCGGCGATAAATACCTGGTTGTTGTATAATTTGATGGTTCCCTCGATGGAATCGTACTCTGTATTGATCTTCGGGAAGTAAAGGATACCTTTTAAATTGAACGGATAATCCATATTCAGGTGAATCCAGAACAGCGGCTCCTTTGTAATCTAAGAATACCTTGCGGTAAGAACGCCTTGTATTCCTCGTCGGTGCAGTCGTTCGGATTTTTAAGCCACAGTGGGTTGGTGTCGTTGAGCGGAACCGGGCGTTTTAAAATCTTTAACTTATCTTGGCAGGAGAGACCTCAACCGTCTCCTTCTCACCGTTCTCGTTCTCTTTTCCTCGGTCTTTGCCTCCTCGTGAATCTCCTCCACGACTGTATCGGTGTCGCGCTTGTCAGCAACGTCGATAGTCTCGTATTCCGGCTCGGCATTTGCCTTTGCTAAGGTAGATCTCGGTCGGCATGAAAGAGCAGTATTTCTCGATCACTTCGCGTGCACGGTACTCGTTTGCAAATTCAGACAGTCCTCGTTCAGATGAAGTGTGATCTGTGTACCGACCGTTGTCTTGGCACCGTCGGTCAGCTCGTAATCGGTACCGCCGTCGCAGGTCCAGTGTACCGGTGTGGCGCCTTCCTTATAAGATAAGGTATCGATCTCAACCTCGTCCGCTACCATGAAAGCGGGTAGAAGCCCAGTCCGAAATGTCCGATGATCTGATCGTCGTGGATTTGTCCTTGTACTTCTGGATGAAATCGGTCGCGCCGGAAAATGCGATCTGGCAGATGTATTCCTCGACTTCGTCCGCCGGTCATACCAAGACCGTTATCGGTAAATGTCAGGGTCTTTGCCTCCGGATCTACGGTGACGCTGATCTTTGCCTTGAAATCAGCCGGAAGCGTGTACTCGCCCATCATGTCTAATTTTTAACTTGGTAATGGCATCACAGCCGTTGCTGATCAACTCACGATAGAAAATGTCGTGGTCGGAGTACAGCCATTTCTTGATAATCGGAAACAGGTTATCGCTGTCAATTGAAAGACTTCCATGTTTGTTTGCCATAATAAACACTCCTTTATCTAAAAATAAAATATGTACGGTAGAACGGAAGACGACAGTAATATCGTCATTCCCTTTTAAATAAGAGTTTATATCTGTGATTCCAAAAAGTCAATACAAAATCAGCACTCTTTTGATATGAGTGCTAACAATATTCCGGAAAGGCTGAAAAACAGGGAAACAGCGGAATTATTAAAAGTTTATAAAGTGCAGGAGCGGTTTCCGGAAAAAAGAATTTTTTGCACGCGAGATTTGAAAAACGCCTCATATATGAGTATACTGTTGGTAGAAAGCGATGGATGAGAAGTGAGGTTGCATCTATGATACTGTTGAGAGCAAATACGGAATTGCACCAGACATTTGAACGCCTGATTGAGGCGATATGAAAGTTTCGGTCAAATGGAACGGCATATTTGTAGTGATTGACAATTACATGATTTTACAGGGGAGGTGCGTTCCTGTTTTTCCATTTTGACACGCGCAATGTGGCGACGAACATCATCGACATACCGGTAAAAGAGGACGAGATCGGTGAGGTCGGCACGAACATGCGGGTGCAGAATGCCATCAACCTGATTTTGTATGCATTCGGAAAATGGGGGACGATCAAGGGCGTCCGCGTAGACAAAAGTTTTGAACAGTTAAATACGCTGTTTACGGACATTATGAAGGAGATGCAGGTCGAACCGGAGTACACGCCGTCCTATCTGCGTTTCTACCGGAGCGGAATGCGGATCACCTATGAGGATGTTATCCAGACGGCGCAGGAAGAGGAGCAGACCCAGCCGGAGGATGAGGAAACGAACGAGGGCGGACTCTGGCACAAGGTCGTCTGGAAACGCGCCCAGGCGGGTTCGCCCATGGGCGGACATCACGGTGAGCGAGCGGAGAAAGAGCCGGATCGGGAATAATTTTTACCTCGTGGGTTATCTCTGCCCGGCATGCTGCGGCAAGCTGCATATGGCGGTCTATCCGGCTGGAAAGGAATTTAAGATCGAGACGGAGGAGGGCGGCGTGCTGCTGGCGAGAGCCGCGACCTGCAATGCCTGCAGGCGGTTTTACACGCCGCGTCCCGGCAGATTGTTCTCGGAGGGCGATATTTACACGCTGGATTTTGCGACGGACGAGGCGGCGTACGACGACTATCTGGAGCTTTTGGGAAGAAATGCGGATCGGGTGTCCAATTATCACACGAATGTTTATGCCGACGGAAGACGGCCGGATACGGAGGAGGACGGGGAGGAATCCCTGGAGGATCTCTGCAACGCACTGCCGGAATTGTCGGATCTTGAGGTGAAAAAGCTGTCCGCGCGGATGGAGGAGGGCTTTATCCGGAAGAATCCGTGGAAAAATACGAGGCAAAAGTGCACAGCCGGGAGAGAGAGCGGCACGACGAGGGACGCTCTTTGCCGCAGCGGGAACAGGCAGCGGAAGAACCGGATAAGCAGTCTGGAACGCGGACACCGAAAGAGACGGCGAAGCAGTCAGCGGGGCGGAAGGAGACAGACAGCGTAGGGAGTGGACGACCGGCAGACCGCGGACGCGGTATGGCTGCAGAGACGGAAACGCGCAGAGCAGACCACAGAGCGGCGGAGGCAGAAATGCATGGAGCAGACCGCAGAGCGGCGGAGGCAGGAAGCAGCCTGCGTCCGGACGCGGATGGAGCGGGCAGGCCCGCCGCTAAGGAGCGGACAGGCGGAAAAGACATCCATGCGGCAACGCAGACGCCGGAGGGAGGAATGACCGTGGACGGCGTCATTGTCACACCGGAAGAACGGAAAGGCGTGCAGGAGCACTATGAGGCGCGTCTGGCGGTCATGGACCGCTATTCCGACCGGCAGCTGCAGGGAGTTAAAGCGGCAGCTGGAAGGAGAGCGCAAGTGACGGAGGACGAGAAGAAGCCATATATAAAGAAGATACAGGACCGATTTATGAGGGGCGTGTCCGGGAACTTCAGGAAAAAGCGGATGCCTGTGAGGGGAAGAACTACACGCTGACCAAACGGGTATTGGAGGAAGTGGAAGCGCGGATCTTCCGGAAGAACAGAAGCGCCCGCTGGGAGAGCTGCAGCAGCTCAAACAGAGCCAGGCGGAGCGAAGTGGCGGCGATGGTGGCAAAAGATGCCGGCGAATCTCGACCGGAAGCAGTACCGGCTCTACGTCGACCGGCTGCACGATTACGACGGAGTGGATCTGACACCCTACGAACAGAAGATTGCGGCGGGAAGAGAGGCGGCGGAGAAGCAGGAACTCTCCAACATGATCCGGCGTGCAAGAAAAGTGAGCAGGGAGGACTACGCGGATCTTGCAGAGCGGCTTAGGGGAGATTTCCTTCCGGGGCTTGTGGCACCCATCTGGAGAAGGTCAACGACCGGATCAGGGGCTGGATGCGGATGCCATCGCAGCAATCTGTCCGGCACCGATGCAGATGAATTTTGAGGAGGGCATAGAGGCATACCAGAAGATCAAGGAGGGAGATTTTCTCCCGGCTTAAGACGGATGCGCTTAAGACGCTCGAAAAGCGGCTCTCAAAATCAAGGCGGACGAGTGTGAGGCCTGGTGGGAAAGCTGAAAAAGAACTGGAGGAGAACGGTGTCGGGGAGAATCGAGACATCATTTTTATCCGGCGAGGAAAGTGCTGCTTGGGCAGGCGACGCCGGAGGAGACGGATGTGATCGAATATGCCATGGCGTCCTATGCGGCCGGCAGAGGTCTGTTTGAGTACCCGATTCTGGTGGTGGATGGCGCGCGATGCGTCTGGAAAAAGGGGATGATTTTAACGCCGGAGAATCTTTACTACAGCACGGCATTTACCTCCTACGGAATCCCGGTCGCCCCTCATCGTTGCGTCTGTCACGGCGTCTACGGGACTGTTCAATAAAGGGACTTTACGTGCACCAGAAGAACGGAACCAAATTAAAGATCCCTTATGCGGTTGGCACGAAGGAGGCTGCCGGACTATGCCGGGGAACTCGATGATTTTTATTCATTATCTGCAGGAGAAGCCGGAGTCCAGAAAGCTTACCTATCTGGCGAGCGAGAAGCACGATACAATCTGCTGCTTCCGCTGCGGCTACCAGTATAAGGGCGGCGGCGTCTGCCCGAAGTGCGGCTATCAGAATAACGGCTGATTCTGTCATGGGACAGGGCGGTTTCCGATATACATAGATAACAAGAGAACAGACAGGATCTTGTTATGCAGCAGAATTGTAAAAAGGGCCTGTGCCTTGCGTTTTTATTTTCCGCGATGTTTTTAACCGGGTGGAGATCGCCGGGATGCGGAGCAGACAGACAAAAGAGACGGCGGCGGTCGCGTACGAGGCGGGCAACTGGGGGCTCGGCTTTGGCGCGGAGGGAACCCAGCCCACCGGCAATGCAACCTCTGCGGAGTTGGCGCAGTACGATGCACACTATGTCGGGGATCCGTCCGGGAAGGTGCTCTATCTGACCTTCGACTGCGGATACGAGAACGGGAATACAGAGCCGATTCTCGATGCATTAAAAAAGCACCAGGCGCCTGCCACTTTCTTTGTGGTGGGACATTTTCTGGAGAGCGCGCCGGAGATTGCCAAGCGGATGGTGGCGGAGGGACATACGGTGGGGAACCATACCCATCATCCCGATATGTCGTCGATCGCGGATCTTACCGCGTTCCAGAAAGAGATGGACGACAACGCCGCGCTTTTTTCCGAGGTGACCGGGCAGAAGATGGCGAACTATTACAGACCGCCGCAGGGAAAATACAGCACGAAGAATCTCGAGATGGCAAAACAGCTCGGCTATCACACTTTTTTCTGGAGTCTTGCCTATGTGGACTGGAATGTCGATGCACAGCCGACGAAGGAGGAGGCGTTTGAAAAGCTGCTGGGAAGAATTCATCCGGGGGCGATTGTGCTGCTGCACAGCACCTCGAAGACGAACGGGGGAGATTCTGGATGAACTGCTGACCAAATGGGAGGAAATGGGATACACGTTTCATCCCCTGTCGGAGCTCTGCGAAAAATAAAAGCGAAAAGAATTGTTTTGTTGGAAAAACAACAGAAAAATCTCCGGAGATTTCATACAATGCGTAGGTAATCAATCAGGAAATCAAAGGAGAGATCAATATGGAACATAAAATGTTTTGTTTTCAGTGTGAGCAGACAGCGGTTGCAGCGGCTGCACCGGGAATGCAGGCGTCTGTGGAAAAAGCAGTGCGACGGCAGCGCTGCAGGATGAACTGACCGGCGCGTTGATCCGGGCTTGCAAAGGCGTGCGGCAACAATCCGCGCACCGAGGACACCACACATATTTTAATAGAAGGATTATTCACAACGATCACGAATGTCAACTTTAATGATGAGACACTGCGTGAGATGATCGCAAAGGTTCATGCGGAGAAGGAACGCGTGGTTCCGAACTGTGCCACCTGCGCATCGCCGTGCGGCAATACCTCGGATTACGACATGAAGGAGATCTGGGAGGCGGATGAGGATATCCGTTCCCTGAAGTCTTTGATTTTATTTGGCATCCGGGGGCATGGCTGCCTACGCTTATCATGCGGCGGTGCTCGGCTATGAGGATGAGACGGTCAATGCATTTTTCTATAAGGCGCTTTCGTTTCTGGGCTTTGATCTGGAGATGGGAGACCTGCTTCCGGTTATGGAAGTCGGCGAGGTGAATTTAAAGTGTATGGAGCTTTTAGACCGCGCCAACACAGGAGACGTTTGGCAATCCGGAGCCGACAAAGGTGCCGCTTACCGTGGAGAAAGGACCATTTATCATCATTACCGGTCACGATCTCTACGATTTAAAAACTGCTTTTGGAGCAGACGAAGGATAAGGAATCAATGTCTATACGCACGGTGAGATGCTTCCGGCACATGCGTATCCGCTGTTAAAGCAGTATCCGCATTTAAAGGGAAACTTTGGAACGGCATGGCAGAATCAGCAGAAGGAGTTCGACGGGGTTCCGGCGCCGATTCTGTATACAACGAACTGCCTGATGCCGGTGAAGGAGAGCTACCGTGACCGTGTATTCACAACAGAGGTGGTTTCTTATCCGCAGATGGTGCATATCGGTGCGGACAAGGACTTTACACCGGTGATCGAGAAAGCGTTAGAGCTCGGCGGTTACAAGGAAGATACGGAGTTCACCGGCATCAACGGCGGCAGAGAGGTGATGACCGGATTTGCACACGGCACGGTGCTCTCCGTTGCGGATCAGGTGGTGGATGCGGTAAAGAGCGGCGCAATCCGTCATTTCTTCCTGGTGGGCGGCTGTGACGGTGCCAGACCGGGACGCAATTACTATACGGAATTTGTAAAAGCAGACCCCGAAGGACAGCGTGATCTTAACGCTTGCATGCGGAAAATACCGTTTTAATGATCTGGATCTCGGCGAGATCGGCGGTCTGCCGCGCCTGATGGATATGGGACAGTGCAACGATGCGTACAGCGCGATCAAGGTTGCGGTGGCGCTTGCCGAGCATTCGGCTGCTCGGTCAATGAACTGCCATTATCCATGGTATTGTCCTGGTATGAGCAGAAGGCGGTCTGTATCCTTTTGACGCTGCTGCATCTGGGCATCCAGAATATCAAGCTGGGACCGACACTTCCGGCGTTTATCTCCCCGAATGTGCTGGCATATCTCGTGGAACATTATCACATTGCGCCGATCACGACCCAGAGGCAGACTTAAAGGAGATTCTCGGGCGTAGGGAACGGGAAAAATTTCATTCCTAATCGAAGAAGGCAGGTACAAAAAAGCAGTTTGTACTTGTCTTTTTGTTACGGTATCTAAAAAACACGGCCGGGCGCTAGACGCCTAGCACCCGCATGGTATTTTCCTTGATCTTTTCCGTCACTGTCGCATAGCAGATGAAGCTCTTCATCGCTAAATCCGGCAAAGCGCGCCACATCAAAATCGTTTTGTGCGGTGGCGAGGCTCCGGGAGGAGCGCAGTCGCTGCCGGAAGCAGATCCACGTGCAGGTATTTTCTGGTGCTGTTGACGCGGATATAATCTTTGGCTGAAAGCTTTTTTGCAAGGTGCGCGAGAGCAGGCTTTTGGATAATCCGGCAAAATCGGCAAGTTCCGTGCGGCTGCAAAATGTATGCATCTGGCTTAAGGACAGCAGGAGGGACAGCTCGCCAAGCGTCAGATCATTGCGCAGGGCGATCGCCTCCAGACAGCGGTCCAAAAGCTTGCAGCCAGTGGGAACTCCGATAGGATACCCTCTCCTGAGATCGCGGAAGGACAGACCGGGATGCGCTCTGTGCCGAGCTTTTTGCACCTGGCAGAAGCGTCGGCGGCACAGTGCCGTCACTGGCGGCATCCAGGAAAAAGCGGTAGACGGACAGCCGCTTTTTTTCGTATGCTTTTTCGTCGTAGACATTCTTATAAAATTCATTGTAATATTCAAAGACCATGAATTTCATCTTGACGGTCTTTGTGATGCTTAATCCCTGACTTGCAAAGGGAACCTTTTGTCTTGACATAATAGTCGACCGGCGCCCGCAGGGGTAGAAAGACGTTGGCATGTAAAATATATTCCAGATTAAACAAAAGTCCTCACACCAGTTCACCGAGACATCCATGCGCAGATGATATTTTTCCACAAGATCACGCCGGTACAGCTTGTTCCAGAGAACGCCGTAATAAAAATCGGCAGGATTCTCCATCATATGCGCAGCAAACTCTTCGCGTGTGAGGACACCGTCATCCTCAATATCGCCCTTGTGCGAGACGCGCTCTCCGACGACGCGGTAGAAATCGGCGATCACCAGATCGCAGTCGCTCTGTGGCGGCGCGCACGAACAGCTTTGTCGCATCCGGTGTGATCCAGTCATCGCTGTCGAAACTGCAGGTAAGTGCCGCAAGCCTGGCTGATGGCGAGATTACGGCTGTCCGATACGCCGGTATTTCTTTGTGGATGACTGTAATGCGGGCATCTGCGGCGGCGTAAAGCATCGCAGATGTCACCGGGCCGTCTGTGCTTCCGTCGTCGACTAAGAACAGTTCGTAGTCGGTATATTCCTGATGCAGAATGCTGTCAATGCAGCGCTGCAGATAATTTTGCATTGTAGACAGGTACGATAATGCTTACTGTAGGGTTCATGAAAAAGACCTCCCGAAAAAGATACTCCTTTTATCTTACCTTTGATTTTTAAATTTGCAATGGCAAGATGGACATATCTGACCGATATATAAAGTAAAGAGAGCAGACCTGCCCGGACAGTTTCGGCAGGTGGAAATAAAGGGGAGATTTGTATGAGTTTGATACCGGATTATGCAAATGCAGTGGGAAGTGCCATGTCCTATAACCGTAAAAGGCGGCAGACACAAAAAGGAAAAGAAAAGACGGATGGAAACGCATCGTCAGAGAAGACCGGGAAAGCCAATAAGGCGGACAAGACAGACAGGACAGGAAAAACCGGAACGGTGACTGGAAGAACGATCGGCAATCCGAAACTCAGCGAAAAAGCGGCAAAGTATTATGAAGAACTGAAAAGAAAAATATTCCAATATGGACTTTATTCTGGTCAGCGAGGATCAGAAGGAGAAGGCAAAGGGCGCAGGCGGGAAGCTATGCCAATGCATCGAAGATGGTGGTTCTCATCGACGAGGACAAGATTGAGCGCATGGCGGAGGATGAAAATTACCGCAGACAGTACGAGGCGATCATTGCGAATGCGGGAAGCGGCATTGCACAGATGAAAAAGTTCGCTGGAGGCTTCGGCACAAAAGTAAAAAGGCTACGGCATGCAGGTGAATGACGGCGGCACCGCCACCTATTTGCCGTGCTGCAGAAGTCTTCCGACGCGCAGAAGGAGCGGATTGAGAAAAAACGCGAGAAGGCGGCGGAAAAGAAAGGCGGAGGCGAGACGGGCGCAGAAAAGACGCGCAGGAGAAGCGGATCAGGGACGGAAAAATCAAAGAGACGAACATGCGGCAGAGCGTGTGAATAAGACAGATGAGGCGTCTGAGGCAGACTGGGAAAATACGGTGACGATCACGGCGTCAAGTATCGAGGCTGTTAAAAGATCAGCGATTACCAGCAGAATGAGCGGATGAATACGGTGCAGACGAAAGAGGAACGCTTGGTCGGTGGACACATCGATTATAAAGGCTGACCGGATGCCGGGAGAGAATGAAAACAAAGAGAAAAGATACGACAATGAAAGACGGACAGAAGCAATATCGGATTCTTAGGATTGACGAGCCGGATTTTGGCTGTGAAGGACGTGATGACGGGGAAGTGGCGTATGATGAGATCACGCTGGTAAACGAACAGGGAGAAACCTGCCTGGTGCGCATGGAGGAGCAGCAGGTGTGGAACATGGGACTGGATGAGGGAATGCTTGCCTGGGTCGGAAAAAGACGGACAGATCCGGGGACGCTGTAAACGGATGGACATCAGCCGCTGGTCGGAAAAATATCAAGTGCGCGCACTGACAGAGCAGGATGTGGGAGCCATTTATGAACTCTCCCGGAAGAACAATCTGTATTATGAATATTGTCCCCGTATGTGACAAGAGACAGCATCCTGTCAGATCTTGTGGCACTTCCGCCCGGAAAACTCCCCGATGATAAGTATTACGTGGGATTTTTCGGGGAGAGACACTGCTTGCACAGATGGATCTCATTGCCGATTACGGAGCGGGCGATGGCGTATATCGGACTTTTTATGATGGAGGCTTCTGTTCAGCAGGCGGGGATCGGCACCAGAATTGTGGAGGATCTGTGTCGTCATCTGGCTGAGAAGGAATCCACCGTGCGGCTCTGCTGGGTGAAGGGCAACCCGCAGGCAGAGCATTTCTGGAGAAAAAAATCAGTTTGCGCCGATCAGAGAAACACAGAGCATGTCGGGACAAACAGTGGTTCTGGCAGAACGGAGGTTGAAATAAACGTCTTTATGTGATAAAATGTAGTTGCGTAACCGGTTGCGCAACTACATTTTTTGCAGGAGAAGAAGTGATGAAAACGTGTGGGAACAGGAATTACAGAAAATGGCTGGCACTTATGGTCAGCGGCGGTCTTGCCGTAACGGCGCTTGCAGGCTGCGGCGGGGCGATGGAGGAACAGAGCAGAGCGCGCAGACAGAGGTCTCGGAGGGGATTAAGACGGCGGCAGAAGATAATAAAGGTGACGACGTTTGCACTGCCGGATGGACCGGAGGAGTCGGAGATCTATGTGGAGCCGATCGCCGATCTGCCGGATGATTTATCCGGGGAATGGATGCGTCCGCGGTACTTTCACTGGAGAACAGCGGCGTGACGTATTACAATTATGAAGGAAAAGAGCAGGATGTCTTTGAGACGCTGGCACAGTCGGCGTAAATTATATCCGCCTCCGCGTGTGGAATGATCCGTATGACGCGGATGGAAACGGGTACGGCGGCGGCAACAATGACGTTGCGACGGCGGGCGCCCTTGGAAAACGGGCGACGGCGTACGGCATGAAGGTGTGCGTGGATTTCCATTACTCAGATTTCTGGGCGGACCCGAAAGAGAGACAGCATGTACCGAAAGCCTGGGAGGGCATGAGTGCGTCGGAAAGAGCGAGGCACTCTATGATTTTACGAAGGCAAAGCCTTGCCGACTTTTAGACGCGGGTGTCGATGTCGGAATGGTGCAGGTCGGCAACGAGATCAACAACAACGGCATGGCAGGCGAGGAGGATGTCGATACGGTCATGGATCTGATTATCAGGAAGCCGTGCGGTGCGTGAATTGCAAGGATTACGGAAAAGATATCAGGTTGCCGTTCATTATACCAATATTGAGGATTACGAGTGGATACCATGGCTGCCAATCTGCAGAATGCCGGCGTGGATTACGATCTGTTCGGTCTGTCCTATTATCCTTACTGGGATGGAACGATGGAAAATATGCAGGCAGTTGCGGAAAATATTGAGAACAACCTACGGAAAAGATGTCTATATCGCAGAAACATCTACTGCTATATACGACAGAGGACGGCGACGGCTTTGCAAAACAGTTTTGCCGGCACGGAGGATCTGGTGGACGGATATGCGGCGACGGTGCAGAGCCAGGCGACGATGATCCGCGACATCTGCGCAGCGGCGGACGAGGGCAGGAGCGCTCGGTGTCTTTACTGCCCAGCAA
>VOFH01002466.1_pt1 | contig 33250 bp, 37 predicted proteins | sample 5384091 | NCBI WGS metagenome assembly VOFH01 (sample SAMN12384727, study PRJNA508395) | human gut metagenome | isolation source: healthy gut G | host: Homo sapiens
GATGACCGGATCGGCTGAAAAATGAAAATGAGAGGGCTGTAAGATGCCGAATGTGAAAGGAGCGGGAAATAGGAGCGATGATGTATTCTCTCGGTGTAGACGTGGGATCTGTCAGCACGGATTTTGTACTGACGGATGAAAACAGAAAAATTATAGAGTCTCTGTATCTCAGAACCCATGGTGATCCTGCAGGGACTGTAGCGCGGGGCATGAAGGAGCTAAAAGAAAAATACCGCGGAGATGAAATTTTTGCCGTCGGTACGACGGGGAGCGGCAGAATGCTGGCGGGCAGCATTCTGGGAGCAGATGTGGTGAAAAATGAAATCACTGCTCACGGTGTGGCGGCTTCTGTGCTGGATCCCGAAGTGAAGACCGTAATCGAGATCGGCGGACAGGATTCGAAGATTATTCTTCTGGAAAAAGGGGTCATCAGGGATTTTGCCATGAATACAGTCTGCGCGGCAGGAACTGGCGCTTTTTGGATCGCCAGGCAGAGCGCATGAATATGACGATCGACGAATTCAGCCTGCAGGGACTGGAAGCGAAACGTGCGGAAAGAATCGCGGGGCGATGTGCGGTTTTGCGGAATCGGACATCATTCACAGGCAGCAGCAGGGCGCCGCCAGAGCTGATGTCATCGCGGGGATCGCTCAGGCGATGGTGCGAAATTATCTCGGAAACGTAGCCAGAGGCAAAAAGATCAGAGAGAAGATATTTTTTCAGGAGGTGTTTCCGCCAATGAGACGATTCGGAGGGCCTTTGAGAATGAACTGGGGTGCCCGGTGATCGTACCGGAGTACAATAAGGTGATGGGCGCCTTCAGAGCTGCGGTCCTCGCTGCGGAATCCGTAGAGCGCAAAAAAGAAAAGGCGCGGCCGGCACTGCATTCCGCGGGTTTGACGCTCCTTTTGAGAGCATCCGCACCCGCACGTTTCAGTGCGCGGACTGCGCCAATCACTGTGAAGTTACTGAAATTATGTCCGACGGCGGCCGCATGGGATGCCTCTACGATCGCTGCGGAAAGTATCAGAACGCAGTATAACAGGATGCCGGGATTCTTCCGCCTCTATAAACGGAGAATTTCCTCTTCGCGGTTCAGTGAAAATGTCTTTCTGTACCCCCGGGCTGAGAGGAACGCTTCTTCCTTTTGCATCATGTGGAAATCGTCCGCATACTCTGATCAAATGAACTGATGAGAGATTTGCGGAGATTTAAAAATCGATGAATCGTGAAACCGCTTTTGATTTTCGGGCTTTTGACCCGGGCGAGGGGAACCGACTGTATCCGGAGAAGACCTTTTCTCTTCGGATGTCGGAACGATCCGTCGCGTGTCAGTAAGAAAACTTGATCTGCTTTTTTTTTCCGTTCGCAATAAACTCGATAAACGGGCTATACCGATTTAAACTGCGGAATTTTGGAAAGTGCGTTTCCCATAAAATTCGTATGAGCAGCGTGTAAATCGGGATATTGATCACGCATTTGACGGCCCGGGCAGGCAGCAGCGCGATAAAGCTGTTGCCGTACATAATATCGAGCCAAAGCGTATCCAGCAGGAGATTCAGCGCGATGCACACTACGGCGGAAGCGAGAAGAACCCGCGGGACCGTAACCGGTTTGCGGTACAAAAGCAGTCCGAAAATCAGACCCGTCAGAAGAGCCGTCAGCGTAAATCCCGGAAAATACTCTGCCGGCGGATAGATGATCATACCGAGGATATCTCCTACCGCGCCGGTGACCGCGCCCCAGAAAGGTCCGTAAGCGATGCCGGCTACGGCGACAGGAAGAAATCCGAATCCGATACGAAGAAACTGTGTCTGAATCGACAGGAAACGGGTCAGAATTACGTCGAGTGCGATCAAAAGCGCTACCGTAACGATGACCGTGAGATAATTATTTTGTTTTTAGACATAAAAACTCCTTTCTCTTTATAAAGCGGTTTGCAATACCGCATCAAGAGAAAGGATTTTGGGTCTCTTTAATGCAGCAGCGGATGCAATAATGCACCGTAAGTCCTTGGTTTGTTTTCTTTTGCATTTGTCTTTACTTCAGGAAAGACAAATGCAAAAGCATGGACTTTCGTCGGCGGGCAACATCCCATCCTGCCGCACTTCAGATTCCGAAGAATCAACGCGCATTATTTACTCTACGTGAACAATTATATCACAGAAAATCATCTTTTGTAAATGCGGACGGAAAAAGAGCGGAAATTAACATTCCGCCCGGACAGAAGAAAGCCTCTGTAGAATTTTTTTTATGTCTGTACAGACCGCAGTCTGATGTTTTTCTTTATATGATTCGGAGAGAAAATCTCCGTATATTCATAACCATACTGACCGCGCGCAGAGAACTGCGGCCGAAATCTTGTTTTTAAAAAATGTTGTCTGCCCGGAACTGATTTTCCGCAGTGAGATCTTTCAAAAGCGCCGCGATATTTTCTGTTTCCCCGCAGACCAGCGCGCTGTCCTTTGCTGCAAGGTAACCGAAACCGCGCCGTACAGACCGTTCGATTTCTTCCATATCTGAAGAATTCATATAATAAGAATAAATCCTGCGGTATTCACTCCATTGCCGGAAAAAATATTCATAGGAGGCCGTGGCGTTGTCCCAGTCTTCTTCCGCGGCATATGAGAATGTCTCCTCCAGGATCGGAGTCAGCCGGCTTTCCGTACATTGCGTATAGGAAGCCGAAAAGAACCAAAAAGGAAAATACGAGGATCAGACAGATCAGAGGAACGCTGAGGGATTTCATAGAGACCTCCTTTCCCGACCTCCTGATACAGACTGTGAAGTCAGCGGCAGAATGAAAGCGGTCATCTTTTTCTTCGGATAAAAGTGCAGAGTTCGCTTTTCGTCACAGAAACATAAAAGACGTCTTTTTCCGATTGAAATTCGTGCCTTTTCATTTCCCTTCTGCGCAGCATATTTTCCGTGTAGCCTGATCGTTCCAGATTTTTTATATATTTTGCCGTCCGAAATGACGATGCAACAGGGCATCTTCCGGTTCTGCAGGAATGTGAAGATCTTCCCGGGTCAGAGGCTTTTTTCCGGCTTGAGAATGACACTGAAATCTCCGTTCGTTTCGAGATACGCGTATGCCACGTCTGCGATAGAAGGGCAGTCCTGTATCCGGAGCATCTCCATCAAGTCGGTGAGAGTCACATTGGAACGTTTCATCTCCTTGAAGTTGATGGCGCCGTTATCGATCAGAATGCTCGGTCTGCCGTTGATAAATTTCTTAAACCATTCGCTTTTACAGGATAAAAACCGGAGAGAGCGTAGAGAAACAGAATCATAAAGATAGCGGCAACTCCGTTCAGCAGAAATCTCCGGTGAAGATACCGGCATTGCCGCCAGTTCTGCGATCAGCAGCATGATCGTAATCTGAAAAGGATCGGTGGACGAAAGACCGGTCTTACCCCATGCAGCGAATCGTAAACAGAGCCACTGCATGGACGATAAACGTCGAATAAATGTAATCATCATAATCAATACCCTCGTGAAGCCAACTTGAAAAATTCTATGAGATATTTTCGCATCTGTTCTCTGCATTTTCTGTCCGCATTTTTGACGGAAGAAGTCTGCCTGAAGGAAACATCTCTGATCTGAAATTCTGTATTTTGAATAAGTATCACCAAAAACCGCGTTTTCTTATTCGGAATTCTCAGCTTAGAAATACCTTTTCGAAAAAAGCCATTGGGGAATATTTTCTGTTATCATCGAATACTATAAAGGTACGATTTAAAATGAAAAAACAAAGTAAATATAACGTAAAAAAATGTATAAAAATGACGAAACTTTTTTGAGAAATACGTTGACAGATTTAGATATACTTGGTATTATAGACAAGCTGACGCGGTCAGCGGCGCAGAAACAGCGCGTGAACATTGAAAACAACATAGTACAGAAATTTTGTATGTACAACACATTCATCATATGAGGTAAAAGCATATGCTGAGTGGGAACCAGTACAATTCTCAAATACAAAACAATAATTCGGAAACCGGAACCCGAAAGGGGAACGGAAAGACGAAACAAAGCGAACGCAAAAGCGTTTCGGGCGAGAGCTCAAACTTTGATGTTAAGTTTCCCGAAAGGGAAAGTTAAGATACCATTTTAAAGAGTTTGATCCTGGCTCAGGATGAACGCTGGCGGCGTGCCTAACACATGCAAGTCGAGCGAGAAGTCATGGATGGAATCTTCGGAGGAAAGAAATGATGGAAAGCGGCGGACGGGTGAGTAACGCGTAGGTAACCTGCCCCATACAGAGGATAGCCACTGGAAACGGTGATTAATACCTCATGACACTTTCTCTTCGCATGGAGGGAAGGTCAAAGATTTATCGGTATGGGATGGACCTGCGTCTGATTAGCTTGTTGGTGGGGTAACGGCCTACCAAGGCGACGATCAGTAGCCGACCTGAGAGGGTGATCGGCCACATTGGAACTGAGACACGGTCCAAACTCCTACAGGAGGCAGCAGTGGGGAATATTGCACAATGGGGAAACCCTGATGCAGCAACGCCGCGTGAAGGAAGAAGGCCTTTGGGTCGTAAACTTCTGTTCTGAGGGAAGAAGAAAGTGACGGTAACTCAGGAGAAAGCCCCCGGCTAACTACGTGCCAGCAGCCGCGGTAATACGTAGGGGCAAGCGTTGTCGGAATTATTGGGCGTAAAGAGTACGTAGGCGGTTTGCTAAGCGCAAGGTGAAAGGCAGTGGCTTAACCATTGTAAGCCTTGCGAACTGACAGACTTGAGTGCAGGAGAGGAAAGCGGAATTCCTAGTGTAGCGGTGAAATGCGTAGATATTAGGAGGAACACCGGTGGCGAAGGCGGCTTTCTGGACTGTAACTGACGCTGAGGTACGAAAGCGTGGGGAGCAAACAGGATTAGATACCCTGGTAGTCCACGCCGTAAACGATGAGCACTAGGTGTCGGGATCGTAGGATTTCGGTGCCGCAGTTAACGCATTAAGTGCTCCGCCTGGGGAGTACGCACGCAAGTGTGAAACTCAGCGAATTGACGGGGACCCGCACAAGCAGCGGAGCATGGTTTAATTCGAAGCAACGCGAAGAACCTTACCAGGACTTGACATCCCTCTGACAGAGCCTTAACCGGCTCCTTCTTCGGACAGAGGAGACAGGTGGTGCATGGTTGTCGTCAGCTCGTGTCGTGAGATGTTGGGTTAAGTCCCGCAACGAGCGCAACCCTTGTCATTAGTTACTAACATTAAGTTGAGGACTCTAATGAGACTGCCGGGGACAACTCGGAGGAAGGTGGGGATGACGTCAAATCATCATGCCCCTTATGTTCTGGGCTACACACGTGCTACAATGGCCGGTACAAAGAGAAGCAAGACCGTGAGGTGGAGCGAAACTCAAAAACCGGTCCCAGTTCGGACTGCAGGCTGCAACTCGCCTGCACGAAGTTGGAGCGCAGTAATCGCGGATCAGAATGCCGCGGTGAATGCGTTCCCGGTCTTGTACACACCGCCCGTCACACCATGGAAGTTGGGGGCGCCCGAAGTTGGTCGAGGAATAGATTACCTAAGGCGAAACCAATGACTGGGGTGAAGTCGTAACAAGGCAGCCGTATCGGAAGGTGCGGCTGGATCACCTCCTTTCTAAGGAGAGCAAAGTTTTTTTTGTACTATGTGTTTTATGGGCCTTTAGCTCAGCTGGTTAGAGCGCACACCTGCTTTACGCGGGGGTCGGAGAGTTCGAATCTCTTAATCTCCACCAGAGCATTCTTAAGAGGATGCAAAGAACCTTGAAAACTGAACAATGAAAAATCAAGAATCAAACACAGATAGAAGATTATCGAGGAAAAGAAAGTTAATTAGCAAGCGAAAGCAAGGGTAATTAACTACAATTTCAAGAGAGAAGATCAGTGTCTTTTTACAAAGAAAGACGAAGACTTCAATAGTATCTCAAACAACAGGTTAAGAAACAAAGAGCATAAGGCGGATGCCTTGGCAATAGGAGCCGAAGAAGGACGCGGCAAGCTGCGAAAAGCTGCGGTAAGGTGCAAACAACCTGCGACCCGCAGATATCCGAATGGGGAAACCCGCGTGTGGTAATGCGCACGCACCGTAAAGTGAATCCATAGCTTTATCGGAGGCAACCCGGTGAACTGAAACATCTAAGTAGCCCCAGGAGAAGAAAGAAACATCGATTTCCCAAGTAGCGGCGAGCGAAAGGGAAGAGCCCAAACCACACCTTGGTGTGGGGTTGCGGACCACTCACAAAGCAGGAATCTGATAGCAGAAGCTGTCTGGAAAGACAAACCGAAGAAGGTAATAGTCCTGTACGCGAAATCAGAAGAAGGCCGAGTGGCACCAGAGTAGCACCGGACACGTGAAACCCGGTGTGAAGCAGGGAGGACCGCCTCCCAAGGCTAAATACTACCTATTGACCGATAGAGAAGAGTACCGTGAGGGAAAGGTGAAAAGAATCCCGGGAGGGAGTGAAAGAGAACCTGAAACCTTATGCTTACAAGCAATGGGAGCGCAAGTGACCATGTACTTTTTGTAGAACGGGCCAACGAGTTACGGTATGTAGCAAAGGTTAAGGTGCTGGAGCACCGGAGCCCAGCGAAAGCGAGTCTTAATAGGGCCGTAGTTGCATGCTGTAGACCCGAAACCGGGTGACCTATCCATGTGCAGGTTGAAGCGAGAGTAAAATCTCGTGGAGGACCGAACTCATGTCCGTTGAAAAGGGCTGGGATGACGTGTGGATAGCGGTGAAATTCCAATCGAACTCGGAGATAGCTGGTTCTCCTCGAAATAGCTTTAGGCTGCCTCGGAATGTAGATACGCGGAGGTAGAGCACTGAATATCCTGGGGGCCTTCACCGGTTACCGAAGATTATCAAACTCCGAATGCCGCAGTATTAAATCCGGGAGTCAGACTATGTGAGATAAGTTTCATAGTCGAAAGGGAAACAGCCCAGACCAACAGCTAAGGTCCCCAAGTGTAAGTTAAGTGGAAAGGATGTGGAGCTGCATAGACAAAGCTGGACGTTGGCTTAGAAGCAGCCACTCATTTAAAGAGTGCGTAATAGCTCTTTAGTCGAGTGACTCTGCGCCGAAGATAAACGGGGCTGAAACTTACCACCGAAGCTTTGGATACCCATAGGGTATGGTAGAGGAGCATCGTATACGGGCCGAAGCGGAAATGTGAGTTTCCGTGGACTGTATAGGAGAGAGAATGTTGGCATGAGTAGCGAGAGGCAGGTGAGAATCCTGCCCGCCGAAAATCTGAGGTTTCCTGAGGAAGGTTCGTCCGCTCAGGGTAAGTCGGGACCTAAGCCGAGAGCGAAAGCTGTAGGCGATGGACAACAGGTTGAGATTCCTGTACCACCGAAAGTCGTTTGAATGAAGTGGGGACGCAGGAGGATAGACAGAGCACGCCGTTGGTAGAGCGTGTCCAAGCACGGAGTGTATCGGGTAGGCAAATCCGCTCGGTGAAAAGCATGACGTGTGACGGGGAGGGAAAATAGTACCGAAGCTGTCGATTTCACACTGCCAAGAAAAGCCGCTAATGAGACCGTAGGTGCCCGTACCGCAAACCGACACAGGTAGATGAGGAGAGAATCCTAAGGCGAGCGAGAGAACTATTGTTAAGGAACTCGGCAAAATGACCCCGTAACTTAGGGAGAAGGGGTGCCTGCGAAAGCAGGCCGCAGTGAAAAAGGCCCAGGCGACTGTTTACCAAAAACACAGGTATCTGCTAAAGCGAAAGCTGAAGTATAGGGGCTGACGCCTGCCCGGTGCTGGAAGGTTAAGGGGAAGTGTTAGGGCAACCGAAGCACAGAACTTAAGCCCCAGTAAACGGCGGCCGTAACTATAACGGTCCTAAGGTAGCGAAATTCCTTGTCGGGTAAGTTCCGACCCGCACGAAAGGCGTAACGATCTGGGCACTGTCTCGACAATAGACTCGGTGAAATTGTAGTACCGGTAAAGATGCCGGTTACCCGCAGCTGGACGGAAAGACCCCGTAGAGCTTTACTGTAGCCTGATATTGAATTTCGGTATTGTATGTACAGGATAGGTGGGAGACGTTGAGCTATGCACGCCAGTGTGTAGGAGTCGCCGTTGGGATACCACTCTTGTAATGTTGAGGTTCTAACCTTGTACCGTGATCCGGTATGGGGACAGTGTCAGGTGGGCAGTTTGACTGGGGCGGTCGCCTCCTAAAGAGTAACGGAGGCGCCCAAAGGTTCCCCCTCAGTGCGGTTGGAAATCGTGCGAAGAGTGCAAAGGCATAAGGGTGTTTGACTGCGAGACCTACAAGTCGAGCAGGGACGAAAGTCGGGCTTAGTGATCCGGCGGTGCTGAATGGAAAGGCCGTCGCTCAACGGATAAAAGCTACCCCGGGGATAACAGGCTAATACCCCCAAGAGTCCACATCGACGGGGGGTGTTTGGCACCTCGATGTCGGCTCGTCTCATCCCGGGGCTGAAGCAGGTCCCAAGGGTTGGGCTGTTCGCCCATTAAAGAGGTACGCGAGCTGGGTTCAGAACGTCGTGAGACAGTTCGGTCCCTATCCGCTGTGGGCGAGGGATATTTGAGTGGAGCTGCCCTTAGTACGAGAGGACCGGGGTGGACATACCGCTGGTGCACCGGTTGCAGTGCCAACTGCATAGCCGGGTAGCTAAGTATGGAAGGGATAAGCGCTGAAAGCATCTAAGTGCGAAGCCCCCACAAGACAAGATATCCTGACCGAAAGGTGAGAGATCTCTGGAAGACGAACAGTTAGATAGGTCGGAGGTGGAAGTGCAGTAATGTATGGAGCTGACCGATACTAATCGATCGAAAACTTAACCAAGAGAAGGAGATAATCGGAGAGAAGTGAGAGAGGAAAGATTTTTCATTGTTTGAGTTGAGAGGAAAAGAGAATGAAATCCGGTGATAATGGCGAAGAGGATCCACCTGTACCCATCCCGAACACAGAAGTTAAGCTCTTCAGCGCCGAAGATACTTGGCGGGAGACTGCCTGGGAAAATAGGTCATTGCCGGTTTTGAGAGAGGATTGCTTTACGGAGACGGAGAGCAGTCCGATTCTGGCCCCATGGTCAAGCGGTCAAGACATCGCCCTTTCACGGCGGTAACCCGGGTTCGATTCCCGGTGGGGTCACCATGAAAAGCCTTTGAATTTTATTCAAAGGTTTTCTTTATATTATTTTTATGTTCTGCGGATATGGTGGAATTGGCAGACACGCAGGTTTTAGGGTACCTGTGCGGCATGCGTATGGGTTCGAGTCCCATTATCCGCACCAAACCAATATAATCCGAACTTGTTTCCGATAGGAGATGGGTTCGATTATTTGTTTTCTTTGACCGTTACGAAGCCACCTATTTCCGCAACGGGGTAAAGCGCAAACCCACTTCTAAGCCAAGAGGGCCAAGAAAAAGAGATCAGTCATATAGGTATACCGAGATTAAAGAATTATCTTCAACGCTCTTTTCATCCAAGGGAAAATTGACAAGATTGGAGATGTGTAGTATACTATAAATGCTCTAAACATAAGGTTTAGAGGAAGAAGATTGTTGTCAACAGTCCGGAGCAGATTTCTTTCAGAAATCCACGATGGAACTGCGGGTCATGAATCCAAGCCAGCCGCACGGCTGCCGCAAGGACAATGATGCACAGAATCATGTTGATACAGTCCTCCCTTTCAATTATACCATGATTGAAGATTGGGCGAATTAAAGGATAGCTGGTATTGATGCACAGCAAGGCAAATTGCCAAGTAAGAATACCAAGTTAAAAGTATACCTGTCAGCTAAGGAATGCTATCCTCCGTGCTGACGGGTATTGCGCTATACAGGGGGATTTTATGAATCTGTGTGAATGGAAAGAGAAACAATCGCAAAAAGTGCCTTCCCAATACACTCATTTTGATCGCAGAGTATCTCTTGATAAATGCTTTGGATATATAACATCTCCTGACAAAATTGCTCATCATGGATTTTATCCTTTCATTCACTACACGATAAAAAGCCGAAAACTTAAAGATGGAAAAAAGATGAGCCCAAGAAACGTCAGATTTATTATGCGGCTCACATAGATGGATGGATTTATCGCTACTATGCATATCTTATAAATGAGGCCTATAATCAGAGGGTGAAGAAAGATGGAATCGATTCTGTTGCCGTAGCGTATCGAACGAACTTGAGAAAAGCAATATTGATTTTTGCAAAAGAGGCATTTCAGAATATTCAAGGTACAACTTCATGTTATGTGATGATTGGCGATTTCACTGATTTTTTGACAATTTAGATCATATATATTTGAAAAAGCAGTTGTGTGATTTGTTATCAGTTAAAAATTGCCAGATGATGTCTATGCAGTATATAAAAACGTTACGCGTTTTTCTTATGTTGAATTGCAAGATTTATTGATGCTTAATGGGCTTGAAGATACACGCAAAGGACGAAAGGAATTTAACGACCGTTCGCATGAACGAGCATTGTCTCCAGAACAGTTCAGGCAAAATAAGGATCTGGTTCACCCTTCCCCTCATCCGAAGTATGGAGTACCCCAAAGGTTCCCCAATTAGCGCAGTTTTTTTGCCAATGTATATATGCTTGCGGCAGATAGAAAACTACAAGAATATGTTTCTTCATTTAGTGGTTTCTATATGCGTTATAGTGATGACTTTATTGTCGTTATTCCCCAAAGTGATATAGATTTTTCTGTCCATTATAAGGCCATCAAAAACATTTTGGATTCTGTTCCTCATCTGGAACTTAAGGATTCAAAAACAAAAGTATTTTATTTTGACAATGTGTCTGTCAAAAATTGCACGAATATTTTTATCAGCAATGGGGCTAACGGTAAAAATATTATCGAATTTTTAGGATTTTCTTTTGATGGAAAGCATATTCGCATTCGAGATAAGACAATCAGTAAATACTATAACAGGCTATACCGGAAGCTCCGTACTATTGTTAAGGATCAAGGTGTAACACCGAATAACCATCGCATTAGTGGCAAAAAATCTCTATCAAAAATATTCTTATAAGGGTAGTCGATACTATCTGAAGAGAAAGGCTAAAAGGGCACGAATTCCGCTTACAAAAGATGAAATGCGGAAATTTTTCTGGATTATGTATTCAGGTCACAAAAGAAATTTGATGGAGAGCCTATCAATACAGCAACAAAAAGACATATGCAAAAGATACGAAAACGACTCAAAGGCATCCATAAGTAAAAAGGGCGTCACCATTTGTCGGTGACGCCCCGTTTTCGCTGTTTTCATGCTGCTTTTTCATCTGCCCCCTTTGCATTGCACCTTTCATTTGCTGTGCCTGCCACTCCGCGAATTCTCTCTGTCCTTCCTCGCTCTCATAGAAAGCCAGAATATCAGGTAAAATGCAGCGGGCGATCGCCTCGATGTGATGCTGTGGAATGGCGGTGTTGTTAATCAGCTTTTTCTTCGGCTCAAATACTCCCTCCGTCCGGTCTGTCAGCTTCAAGCTGTTGGTAGCGTTGCTGCTTTCGATCCGTCGGAGGCTTACGTTGGAAGTGCCTCAATCTACCCGCCATAATGGAATTTTGAAAAAAATTTGTTTCACAGGCTAACTTCACTTGACAAGCGAACGAATGATAGCTAAAATAAAAGTGAACAATTGTTAGCTGAATTGAAAAGGAGGATAAGATGTTCAAAACTCTTTATTGGGAAATCCACACACGGTTCTGAGTACTCTCTTTTGCTGGGGGCCAACATTGGCTATCTTTTATGGGCTTGTGCGAAAAAAAGTGTACATTCAAAGATGGGGCTGGAGCATTCTTCTGCTCATTCTGCTTCATGGCGTATTTTGGTACTTTGCAAATATCCGGGATGGGTATTCCAATTCTATTGTCCACGCCATTGACGGCAGTACAGAAATGGGGCTGTTTTCAGCAAACAGCGCCCAATCCATTGTATTTTGGATCGCCAGTATCGCGATCTGGCTGCTGGGCTCCCTTGCTATTTTCAAGCCACAAGTTCGAAACCCGTCTTTTTTATCATGGCGGCCTCAGCGTCTTTTCGATGGGTTTTATTGAAGCATCCCGTATCTGGCTATATCATGCCGCGCCAATTCGTTTTACATTGTTGTGAAAGAGGAAGTCTTATGGCAAAGAGAAATACAAAAGAATTGATTCTGCTGGAAGCATTGAAGCTTTTTGCTGACAAAGGATATGAAGGCGTCAGTGTCCGCGACATTGCGGCGGAGGTAGGAATCCGGCAAAGTTCTCTATAAGCATTTTGAGAGCAAACAGGATATTTTTGACACATTGGTGGAAACAATGAAAATCGTTTTCCACAAGCATCCGCTTCCTTCCAGCTTCCCGATGGCGCCATACAGGAAGTAGCAAAGAATACGCCACTGTGGGACAGAGTTCCTCAAAAGACCAGTGCAGAAATCTTCCGATTTTATTTGAAAGACCCCTACGCCTCCCAGTTCCGAAAGATGCTTTCCATTGAGAAGTATAGAAGCCCTGAAATCGACCGTATCTATCGGGAAATTTATATGGAGAGCGCAATTTCCTATCAAGCTGCTCTTTTGAGGAAATGATGGCACAAGGTCTTATGCGGCAGACGGATGCTTCCATCATGGCGTTACAATTCTTTGCGCCGATTTTCCTTTTGCTGAACCAGTACGACGGCATACCGGAGAAAGAGGCAGAGGCTTTGGAAATCTTGGGACGCCATATTGAGCAGTTCGATCAAATCTACCGGAAGGGGGTGGAGCAATGAGAACACTGATCGTGTACGGCACCGGGTATGGCTGTACCCGAAAATGCGCGGAACTTTTGAAGGAACGCCTGTCCGGGGAAGTGTGCCTTCAAAACGCAAAGTCGTATCGAGGTTCCTTGAAAGAATACGATGCAGTTTTCATCGGCGGTTCTGTTTACATGGGAAAAATTCGCGGAGAGGTCAGCCACTTTTGCAGGCGGCATAGCAAGGAACTTCTCAAAAAGCGGCTGGGGCTGTTTGCGTGCTGCTATACTCCGAAAGAAACGGAGGGGTTCTTGGAAACATTGTTCCACGCGAACTATTGGGCCATGCCGCCTATGTAACAGCGGTTGGGGGTGAGATGCACTATGAAAAAATGAATGTGGTGTATCGGAAGCTGTTCCAATCGCTGAAAAAGATTGACGGATTTCGGGAAGGATTTCAGGAGCCGCAAATCAATTTGGAAGAAATTCAAAACTGGCTGATGCTGTGTTGAACAAAGCAAATCGTGAGAGGTGACATCATGGGGTAGATTTTTCTACAATTGAACGCCGCCGCTTCAACTCTTTTTGCAAAGTTGTCCTGCGCCACGAAATGCTGACCTGTTTTAGAGAAGTTTTCCTATCAAAACAAATGGCTGGTATCTGCACTATTTGCCGCCATCGGCTTTGGACGGCATCTGCATGACAGACCAGTACCCCAGCGGTTACACAACTTTTTCAGCAGATGGTTATGCCCTGCAAATCAGCAATGAACGCTTGGCGAATATCATGGAAAAGCTATCACAATCCGAACAGCGGCTTTTAATTTTGCGCTTTGTGCTGGAACTGAACGATCGGGAAATTGGCAGGAGGATGCGCTGTTCCAGAAGCGCCATCCAACGCCGCCGCACAAGTGTTTTGCGAAATCTACGGAAACAACTGACGGGGGAACTGCTATGAAAAAGTCAAACGGTAAATACAAGTCTCCGCCATCTCTATCCGTTATTGAGGCGGCCCGCGCAGGAGAGGCCGATGCGATGGAACAGATTTTACAGCACTATGATGCTTATATCAACAAGTTGTGTTTGCGGACAATGATCGATGAAAGCGGGCAGACCCATAAGCAGTAGACCCATATATGAAAGGCCGCTTACAAAGCAAACTAATGCAGGCCATTACAAAGAAATAGCAAAGCCGGGAATGCCGTGCAAGGGTCAAGATGAACGCTTCGCGCCCTTGACGGCATTCCCCGGTTTTGTTGTACGGTAAACCAAGTGGGTGCAAGGCCCACTAATCGATATCATATCTACGCATTTAGGGGGGGCAAAAGGTGTTGTGCCATGCGGCTTTGAGTAGCGTGTCCGTGCTGCGGTAATATCATTCCTTGCGTTGTCCCCAGAACGACTTTGAAATGCGTAGAAACAAGGAGGTTGAAGAGAATGAAAGCAGTTATTTACGCCCGCTATTCCTCCGATAATCAGCGAGAAGAAAGTATTGAAGGACAAATCCGGGAGTGTACTGCCTTTGCTGAAAAAGAACAATATCACCATCCTGCGCCACTACATAGATCGGGCCTTTTCCGCCAAGACCGACAACCGCCCAGAATTTCAGAACATGATTAAGGACAGCGGCAAGCGCCTGTTCGATATGATTATCGTCTGGAAACTGGACAGGTTTGCACGCAACCGTTACGACAGCGCCCGCTACAAGGCCGCTCTGAAAAGAACGGGGTCAAGGTGGTGTCCGCCACCGAGGTCATTTCAGACGGGGCCGAGGGTATCATTCTGGAAAGCGTGTTGGAGGGCTACGCCGAATATTACTCCGCCGACCTGTCCGAAAAGGTTGTCCGGGGCATGACGGAGAATGCCTTGAAATGTAAATATAACGGCGGCACCCGTCCTATCGGCTATCTGATTGACGATGACCAGTGCTTCCAGCTTGACCCGCTCACCGCCCCCTTTGTCCGTGAGGCGTTCCAACGGTATGACGAGGGGGCCACCATGACCCAAATCCGGGATTGGCTCAACGGGCAGGGCGTGAAGAATACAAGGGGCCAGAAACTGACCTATAACAGCGTCCAGCACCTTCTGAACAACCGCCGCTATATCGGGGAGTATACCTACCGGGACATTGTGGTGCCAGACGGAATTCCCGCCATTGTTCCTCGAGACCTCTTTGACCGGGTACAGGAAAAGTTGGCAAAAACAAAAAGGCCCGGCCCGTCACAAGGCCGAGGACGATTACCTGCTGACAACGAAGCTGTTTTGCGGATACTGCGGGGCCTACCTCTGCGGGGAGAGCGGCACCAGCCACACGGGGAAACTGTCCACCACTACTACAAGTGCGTGTCCGTGAAGAAGAAGCGCACCGAGTGTCACAAAAATCTGTCCGTAAAGAATGGATTGAGGATTTGGTGGTCAGCGAAACCATGAGAATGGTGATGGACGATACCGCCATTGAAGCCATCGTGTCTATGCTCATGGACTTGCAGGACAGAGAGAATGTCAACCTGCCCCTCTATGAACAGCAGCTGCGGGAAGCAGACACGGCCATTCAAAACCTCTTGAACGCCATCCAGCAGGGTATCTTGACCAAGTCCACGAAAGGCCGTCTGGAAGAACTGGAAGCCACGAAAGAGGAACTGGAAACCAAGATTGCCTGCGAGAAACTGGCGAAACCTAAGGTGAACGCCGAGTTTATGACCTTCTGGCTTCACCGCTTCCGCAAGCTGGATGTACGGGCAAAAGTCCCACCGTAAGATGCTGATTGATACTTTTATCAATGCCATTTTCCTGTACGATGACAAAATGGTGATAACCTTCAACTACAAGGAAGGGACAACGACCATCACTTTTGATGACCTCAAAACCGCATTGGCCGATCAGAAAACAGGTTCGGATTTGGATTGCTCAACTGCACCAATTTTATAAAGAGACTGTCGTCGTGAAATAGAATTAACGGAGTTACAGTTATAAATCCGTTTTGTGGGGCTGTATTATTTTCATAATATAATATATGATACATGGCTACATAAGTTTTAAATGATTCCTGCCTGCTATGGGCAGGCAGGGGATCTGCAAATTTGAAAACAGATGAAGAGAATGTGTTTTGTGCGATGCATTAGTTTCGAAATAGCTTTCATTCGCTGATTTTTTTATTAAATGTCAGAGCCAAGTGATTTTACTGCCGTGTTGATTTTCTTGACGGCCTCATTTAAAATATTATCTATATTGTTTCCCTGAATATCTAATCCTTCTGCACTGATTGCATGGAATTCTTTAATCCCAAAAGAGTGGAACACAGATCTTTTACATACATCGCTCCTGTATTATGTTCTCCGATATATCCTCCTGCGGTTGTAATATAGATGACTTTAGCGGCATGACATAGAGAGTTTGGAATGCCTTGCTCATCATAATAGAATGTCAGACGGTTTATACATATATTCTCAAAATAGATTTTTTAGGGTAGCAGGAAATGAAAAATCCCAATAAGGAGCGCCGATTAATATGAGATCGGCAGCGGCGAAATCTTTTTTGCACAGTCATATCGGCTGTCGGCAAAGGCTTGACGATTGATATCTTCTTCTCTTAATTTCAGGGATTCTTCATTTAACGGACGCAGTTCCTTTTCCTGTAAATTTACAGTCTGAATGACACAGTTTTTTAATGGGTCTGTTTGTTTGATCAGATTCAGGTAATGATGGCATAGACGAAGTGTTCTCGAATCTTTTCTTACACAGGCATTTATAAATAGTATTTTCATAGGACTCTTTCCTGGTCATTTATTTTTAGATATCTTTTATGATAGGGTTCTTCTATCTTCGTTTTTCAAAGTTACAATATCTTCAAGGGATTTTATGCGGATATTATACTATAAAATATCATAGTCGCGAATTATAAAATCAGGACTGAAATAAAAAGTGTTCTTAAAAAATGCGTTCAATCCGAATTATAACCTGATATTGTGACTTGCACAATGATCTGCTATATTGTAGAATAAATTAAATTTATGCAAACGAATTAAAACAGGGATGTATTTTAAAAGATTTCATGAATTACAGATCTGATGTAAAACAGACAGGCGAAAGTACTTGCAAGATATCGTGTTCTTTTTTATTTGGAATGACTGCCGGGGGAAAATCTATATTTTGTTTAGTGATTTTATCCTCTTTTAAACACAAGAAAGAATTCCGACTGTTTGACCGGTAAAGATATATTGTATTATACGAGAACAGCATTGACGCTCTAAAATAAATTCAAAAAGGACGGCAGAGATGTATATGGGGCTGAGTAGAGGAGTTTACCTGGATGTGGAAAAGGGGATTTTATGACGATAAGAGAATGTTACGATGTTTTGGCGGCGATTTCGATGGTGTAATGAAACGTCTTATAGATGAGAACCGTGTAGAACGTTTCGCTCTGAAATTCTTGGATGAGTCCAGCATGAAACAACTGAGGATATCTCTTATAGAAGATGATCAGGAAAGTGCTTTTCGTGCAGCTCATACCATAAAAGGAATCTGTCAAAATTTGGGGTTTACACATCTGGGGAACAGCAGCGGAGCACTGACGGAATATTTGCGCAAAGGTCTGAATGGAAACTGGCAGGAACTGCTGCATCAGACAGAGATGGACTATCGGGAAGTAATCGATGCATTGAAACAATTAGAAGATTCGTATCTGTGAGAAATGGCATCACCCGCGAAAGTGATTTTTTGTTTGTTAAAAAACTATTGACAGAGAAGCGGAGCGGTGATAATATATAAAAGTTCGCTGCAGAGAACTCCAGGCGCGGAGGCAGAGCGAACGACCGTCGGAAGAGTCCGGCGAATGGAAAGAAAAATGAACGAAGAGAAGAAAAAAGATATTGACAAGGCTGAAACAGCGTGTTAATATAAAAAGTTCGCTGGGGAAAACGCTTCCCGGTGAACGGTGAACATTGAAAACAACATAGTACAGAAATTTTGTATGTACAACACATTCATCATATGAGGTAAAAAAGCATATGCTGAGTGGGGAACCAGTACAATTCTCAAATACAAAACAATAATTCGGAAACCGGAACCCGAAAGGGGAACGGAAAGACGAAATAAGCGAACGCAAAAGCGTTTCGGGCGAGAGCTCAAACTTTGATGTTAAGTTTCCCGAAAGGGAAAGTTAAGATACCATTTTTAAAGAGTTTGATCCTGGCTCAGGATGAACGCTGGCGGCGTGCCTAACACATGCAAGTCGAGCGAGAAGTCATGGATGGAATCTTCGGAGGAAAGAAATGATGGAAAGCGGCGGACGGGTGAGTAACGCGTAGGTAACCTGCCCCATACAGAGGGATAGCCACTGGAAACGGTGATTAATACCTCATGACACTTTCTCTTCGCATGGAGGGAAGGTCAAAGATTTATCGGTATGGGATGGACCTGCGTCTGATTAGCTTGTTGGTGGGGTAACGGCCACCAAGGCGACGATCAGTAGCCGACCTGAGAGGGTGATCGGCCACATTGGGACTGAGACACGGCCCAAACTCCTACGGAGGCAGCAGTGGGGAATATTGCACAATGGGGGAAACCCTGATGCAGCAACGCCGCGTGAGTGATGACGGCCTTCGGGTTGTAAAGCTTCTGTCTCTCAGGGACGATAATGACGGTACCTGAGAGGAAGCCACGGCTAACTACGCCAGCAGCCGCGGTAATACGTAGGTGGCAAGCGTTGTCCGGATTTACTGGGCGTAAAGGGGCGTAGGCGGACTTTTAAGTGAGATGTGAAATACCCGGGCTCAACTTGTAAGCATTTCAAACTGGAAGTCTAGAGTGCAGGAGAGGAGAATGGAATTCCTAGTGTAGCGGTGAAATGCGTAGAGATTAGGAAGAACACCAGTGGCGAAGGCGATTCTCTGGACTGTAACTGACGCTGAGGCTCGAAAGCGTGGGGAGCAAACAGGATTAGATACCCTGGTAGTCCACGCCGTAAACGATGAATACTAGGTGTAGGGGTTGTCATGACCTCTGTGCCGCCGCTAACGCATTAAGTATTCCGCCTGGGGAGTACGGTCGCAAGATTAAAACTCAAAGGAATTGACGGGGGCCCGCACAAGCAGCGGAGCATGTGGTTTAATTCGAAGCAACGCGAAGAACCTTACCTAGACTTGACATCTCCTGCATTACCCTTAATCGGGAAAGTTCCTTCGGGGACAGGAAGACAGGTGGTGCATGGTTGTCGTCAGCTCGTGTCGTGAGATGTTGGGTTAAGTCCCGCAACGAGCGCAACCCTTATTGTTAGTTGCTACCATTTAGTTGAGCACTCTAGCGAGACTGCCCGGGTTAACCGGGAGGAAGGTGGGGATGACGTCAAATCATCATGCCCCTTATGTCTAGGGCTACACACGTGCTACAATGGCAAGTACAAAGAGACGCAATACCGCGAGGTGGAGCAAAAACTCAAAAACTTGTCTCAGTTCGGATTGTAGGCTGAAACTCGCCTACATGAAGCTGGAGTTGCTAGTAATCGCGAATCAGCATGTCGCGGTGAATACGTTCCGGGCCTTGTACACACCGCCCGTCACACCATGAGAGTTGGCAATACCCAAAGTGCGTGATCTAACTCGTAAGAGAGAAGCGCCCTAAGGTAGGGTCAGCGATTGGGGTGAAGTCGTAACAAGGTAGCCGTAGGAGAACCTGCGGCTGGATCACCTCCTTTCTATGGAGAAATGAAACAACAAGATGTTTGTTTCTGTAAATCTTAAAAGATACTGGTTTAACTAGTCTGTTCAATTTTGAGAAACCATGTTTCTCAAAATTTTCACTGTTAAAAGGGGGTCAAGAAACGAGTTGAATGGAGCGTATGATATACGTCAAGTAGGCAGGAAGTTGACGTTTATAACTGTAAATTTTGTTCTTTGAAAATTGCACATGAATTATATATAACTTCAAAACATATTGAGAAGTAAGCCAAGAAATATTCTTAAGTGAGAATCCAAATTTTAAATCTTAAATTTTAATTTGGTAATTCGAACTTTAAAATTTTTCTGAAGTAATGAAGAGTTGTTAGTACAAGGAAACAAGAAAATATTAAATGCAAAACTTTGAAAAATTTTGACTGAATAGGTCAAGCTACAAAGGGCGCATGGTGAATGCCTTGGCATCAGGAGCCGATGAAGGACGTGATAAGCTGCGATAAGCTTCGGGTAGGCGCACATAGCCAGTGATCCGGAGATTTCCGAATGTGGGAACACACATGGGAAACCCCATGTATCGTATAGTGAATACATAGCTATACGAGGGTAAACCTAGGGAACTGAAACATCTAAGTACCTAGAGGAAGAGAAAGAAAAATCGATTTCCTAAGTAGCGGCATGAGCGAAAGGGAAAGAGCCCAAACCAAAGATTTATCTTTGGGGTTGCGGACAGAACATTAACGAGAGGTCATGATTAACCGAACACAACTGGAAAGTTGGACCGTAGGAGGTAATAGTCCTGTAGGTGAAAGTCAAGATAATCAAGTTCTGATCCAGAGTACCACGAGACACGTGAAACCTTGTGGGAAGCAGGGAGGACCACCTCCCAAGGCTAAATACTACCTGATGACCGATAGTGAAGCAGTACCGTGAGGGAAAGGTGAAAAAAGAACCCCGGGAGGGAGTGAAATAGAACCTGAAACCGTGTGCCTACAACCGGTCAAAGCCCCTTATGAGGGGTGATGACGTGCTTTTTGTAGAACGAGCCAACGAGTTACGGTATGTAGCAAGGTTAAGTACTTAAGGTACGGAGCCGAAGGGAAACCGAGTCTTAATAGGGCGACTAGTTGCATGCCGTAGACCCGAAACCGGGTGACCTATCCATGGCCAGGTTGAAGCGAGGGTAAAACTTCGTGGAGGACCGAACCACGTTGCTGTTGAAAAAGCATGGGATGAGCTGTGGATAGCGGAGAAATTCCAATCGAACTCGGAGATAGCTGGTTCTCCCGAAATAGCTTTAGGGCTAGCGTCGGATATGTGTAGTGGAGGTAGAGCACTGAATGGGCTAGGGGCATATCGCTTACCGAACCTTATCAAACTCCGAATGCCATATACATTAAGTCCGGCAGTCAGACTACGAATGATAAGATCCGTGGTCAAAAGGGAAACAGCCCAGACCGTCAGCTAAAGGTCCCAAAGTGTAAGTTAAGTGGAAAAGGATGTGGGATTTCTAAGACAACTAGGATGTTGGCTTAGAAGCGACCCACTCATTTAAAGAGTGCGTAATAGCTCACTAGTCGAGAGATCCTGCGCCGAAAATGTACCAGGGGCTAAACTTACCACCGAAGCTACGGATTTGCAAGTAATTGCAAGTGGTAGGGAGCGTCGTAATCGGGCTGAAGTCGTACCGGAAGGAGCGGTGGACTGATTACGAGTGAGAATGTTGGCATTAGTAGCGAGATGTAGGTGAGAATCCTGACAGGCCGAATATCTAAGGTTTCCTCAGGAAGGCTCGTCCGCTGAGGGTTAGTCGGGACCTTAGCTGAGGCCGAAAGGCGTAGGCGATGGACAATCGGTTGATATTCCGATACCACTACCATCGTTATTATCGAGGGTGTGACGGAGAAGGATAGTGTGTGCTAGCGATTGAAATGCTAGTCTAAGCGTTTAGGAGTTACAGTAGGCAAATCCGCTGTGAATAATTCTAACGTGGCGTGATGGGAAGGTCATTAAGACCGAAGTAGATGATTCCATGCTTCCAAGAAAAGCATCTAGAGAGAGAAGTAGTGCCCGTACCGCAAACCGACACAGGTAGATGAGGAGAGAATCCTAAGGCCGGCGGAAGAATTGCAGTTAAGGAACTAGGCAAATTGACCCCGTAAGTTCGCGAGAAGGGGTGCCTGCGAAGCAGGCCGCAGAGAAATAGGCCCAAGCAACTGTTTAGCAAAACACAGGTCTCTGCTAAAGCGTAAGCTGATGTATAGGGGCTGACGCCTGCCCGGTGCTGGAAGGTTAAGGGGAACACTTAGCGCAAGCGAAGGTGTGAACTTAAGCCCCAGTAAACGGCGGCCGTAACTATAACGGTCCTAAGGTAGCGAAATTCCTTGTCAGGTAAGTTCTGACCCGCACGAATGGCGTAATGACTTGGGCACTGTCTCGACAAAACTCGGTGAAATTGTAGTACCGGTAAAGATGCCGGTTACCCGCGAGCAGGACGGAACCCCGTAGAGCTTTACTGTAGCAGCATTGAATTCCGGTATTGTCTGTACAGGATAGGTGGGAGACTGGGAAACTAGGGCGTCAGCCTTAGTGGAGTCAACCTTGGGATACCACCTTGTAATGTTGGGGTTCTAACCTTGATACCGTAATCCGGTATGGGGACAGTGTCAGGTGGGCAGTTTGACTGGGGCGGTCGCCTCCCTAAAAGTAACGGAGGCGCCCAAAGGTTCCCTCAGTGCGGTTGGAAATCGTGCGAAGAGTGCAAAAGGCAGAAGGGAGCTTGACTGCGAGACCTACAAGTCGAGCAGGGACGAAAAATCGGGCTTAGTGATCCGGTGGTACCGAGTGGAAGGGCCATCGCTCAACGGATAAAAGTTACCCCGGGGATAACAGGCTAATACCCCCCAAGAGTCCCACATCGACAGGGGTGTTTGGCACCTCGATGTCGGCTCGTCTCATCCCGGGGCTGAAGCAGGTCCCAAAGGGTTGGGCTGTTCGCCCATTAAAAGGGGTACGCGAGCTGGGTTCAGAACGTCGTGAGACAGTTCGGTCCCCTATCCGCTGTGGGCGAGGATATTTGAGTGGAGCTGCCCTTAGTACGAGAGGACCGGGGTGGACATACCGCTGGTGCACCGGTTGCAGTGCCAACTGCATAGCCGGGTAGCTAAGTATGGAAGGGATAAGCGCTGAAAGCATCTAAGTGCGAAGCCCCCACAAGACAAGATATCCTGACCGAAAGGTGAGAGATCTCTGGAAGACGAACAGTTAGATAGGTCGGAGGTGGAAGTGCAGTAATGTATGGAGCTGACCGATACTAATCGATCGAAAACTTAACCAAGAGAAGGAGATAATCGGAGAGAAGTGAGAGAGGAAAGATTTTTCATTGTTTGAGTTGAGAGGAAAGAGAGAATGAAATCCGGTGATAATGGCGAAGAGGATCCACCTGTACCCATCCCGAACACAGAAGTTAAGCTCTTCAGCGCCGAAGATACTTGGCGGGGAGACTGCCTGGGAAAATAGGTCATTGCCGGTTTTGAGAGAGGTGATTGCTTTACGGAGACGGAGAGCAGTCCGATTCTGGCCCCATGGTCAAGCGGTCAAGACATCGCCCTTTCACGGCGGTAACCCGGGTTCGATTCCCGGTGGGGTCACCATGAAAAGCCTTTGAATTTTATTCAAAGGCTTTTTATGTTTTTTGGAACCTGTGAAAATTGAGAAGTCTTTATCTTGACGGTTATTGTTTTTCCGTTAGACGCATCAGCGATTTGCAGGAGATAAATCCAGTGGAGACTTGAATGGACCTTTCCGGGGGTATTCGCAATTGATTAATGATCTTTAAAAGCGGTCGTATCTCCTGATTTCTTTCCGCGTGAAAAATTGTTTTCTGCTTTCACTCTGAAGTGAAATCTAAAGAATGTCTAAAATTTTCGAGTATCATTAAATAAAACTTTTACTTGTAGTCGAATGACAAAGCACCGGTAAAGTTTTATAATATATATGGAATATGTATCAGACAGTAATAGTAATATAGTAATCCGTAAAAAGAACAGTAAAAAATAGAACGAAGAACATGTCTTCAGGCTGTGAATATATTGCAGCGCATGCAGAGATAATTATTCAGAAAAGAAAGTACAATTTTTCAACTTATGTTTCCTCTTTTAGGGATGTGGTTTTCTTTGAGCACCCGTTCTTTGAAAGGCTGTTCAAATCGCTGTCATCTTCAGGTTCACGATGATCCAGTGCGTAGCGGCAGCACTGAATGACAAGTTTATTTACTGAGATATTGTTCTTTTGCGCAAGGATTTCCAGTTCTTTCAGCATGTCCTCCGGAAATCGAAATGTTTTAGTGATCATATCGACTCGTTTAATCTGAAACATAATATTCCCTCTATTTGATTTAATTGTCGAAACGATTCGGCAATTTTAATTATACCCGCTGATTTGTAGTAATAATATACACCGAAAATTCATTGCGGTTTGCATCAATTAAGCAGTGTAAATTATATTGGACTGTACGAGAGAGTGTTACCGGAGGTGGGAAGAAATATTCTTGTCTCTGTCCTTTTCATTTCCGAGTCTGTATATCTGAATACGATTTTGCCGGAGGCGTTTTTAGCGGAGAAGGCAAGGAACTGACCGGGTACAGACCTCAAGCTGTCTCTGGCAGTCTCCTTTTCAGCAGGCGGCAGACGGCGGTTGATTTCCTGTTGGGGTGAGATACACTGTCCGTAAAGAGATTTAATACAGGAGGAAAAAGTTTATGTTATTTGTTGAATATCGAAATGTACGACCTGTAAAAAGGCGAAAAAATGGCCCAGAAGAAAACGGGTTTGAATTTGAGGACCGGGATATTAAGGGCGATCGGCCGAGAAAGAGGAACTGAAAAAGTGGCATAAGGAAAGTGGTCTGCCTCTCCGGCGTTTTTAACACCAGCGGTCAGCTTTATCGCGAGATGGGGCTGAAAGAACGTCTCGCAGGCATGACAGAAGAGGAACAGTATGAGCTCCTGGCCAGTGACGGAATGCTGGTAAAACGGCCGATCATCGTCAGCGACCGAAGGGGGATCCTCGTAGGCTTTAAGGAAACGGAATGGAGTGAAAAGCTGAAGTAGATGGACAGTATAGAACATCGTTTTGACAGAAACCGGCGAATTTTCGGCACGGAAGGTGTTTTGCGCCTGATGAAAAAGCGGGTGGCTGTCTTCGGGATCGGCGGTGTGGGCGGACACGCGGCGGAGGCTCTGGTGCGCAGCGGAATCGGTGCGATCGATCTCATTGACGGCGACAGGGTAAGTGTCTCCAATATCAACCGGCAGATCGTCGCGCTCAGCAGCACAGTGGGTATGGCCAAGGTAGATGTCGCGGAAAGACGATTTTTCGATATCAATCCGGCTCTCAACGTGCGTAAATTCGAATTGTTTTTCGATGAGAAAAGTGCGGAGCAGATCGATTTTACCGTGTATGATTATGTGGTGGATGCCATCGATACGGTATCTTCAAGCTGCTTCTGATTGAGAGCGCAAAAGCAGCCGGAATTCCGGTAATCAGCGCTATGGGGGCGGGAAATAAGCTGGATCCGTCGAAGTTTAGAGTGGCAGATATCTCGGAGACTTCTGTCTGTCCTCTGGCGAAAGTGATGCGAAAGGAACTGAAGCGCTGGGGGAATTACTTTCAATGTACGCACAGTCTATTCTACGGAGCCGCCTGTGAGTTTGCCGAAGGGCGTGCGAACGGTGGGAAGCACTGCTTTTGCCCCTCTGCCGCGGGTCTTCTCCTGGCCAGCGAGGTGGTCAGGCATTTTCTGAATTCTGAGTGAGGAGAGGATTTGTTCTCTCTGAACCGGGAATCAGATCGGATGTCTGTGAAAGCTGGAGGACGGAGATTCGGGCGGTACAGGAGCGATATTGAAAAACGGGATTTTTTATGGCATGCGGCATATGAAATTATACGCATTTCTTCTTGACATGTAAGGGATCAGATGTTATTTTATATATGTGGTTAGCAAGGGCTAATCACATATATTTTGTGATATAGTTAGTTAAATATAACTTTTGATTTTACTGTGATAAAAGCAGCTACGGTGTTCTCTGCAGCTGTTCTATAAAAATATTCTGAAAGGAGGGGGCTCATGAGTGTCGTTATCGTCGGAGGAAATGAATGTATGGTCTGCAAATATCAGGAGACCTGTAAAAGCACGGGTGCAGCGCTAAAGTATACGTCAAGGAAAAGGGCGGCTTTTCAAAGAGAATGGGCGTACCGGATCTGATGATTTTATTTACCAACACCGTATCTCATAAAATGGTGACGAGCGCCGTAAACGAGGCGAAGAAGAATAAGATTCCGATCGCGAGGTCGCATTCGAGCAGTATATCGGCTTTGAACGATGTATTGTCGCGCTACTGCGCCATGGGGACGTCCTGACACGATGATATACAGAAAAGAAAGCGAAATGTATCATCTGATACGGGAAGAAGGAGGGCAGATTGATGCCTTTAGCGATGGCAGAGGCCGGAAAGGTCTATGTGATTAAAAGATAGGAGGGAATCCGGATACGCGCAAATTTCTCGAGAGTCTCGGGTTTGTAAACGGTACGTTTGTTTCTGTCATATCTTTTAATAACGGTAATTTGATCGTAAATGTCAAGGATTCGCGGATCGCAGTGGACAAATCGATGGCGATGAAGATTATTGTCTGACAAATTCGATAAGAAGATTGACGATAGCCGGCGGAGATGAGAGCAGATGCGGATTGTCTGTCTGTTCGGCTGATCAGGGGAAAGGAGAGTACGATGAAGACTTTGAAAGACATCAAAATCAGGAGACTGCGGTAGTGAAGCGTCTCAATGGGGAAGGAGCTGTAAAAGCGCAGAATTATGGATATGGGAATTACGAAGGAACTTCTGTCTATGTCCGCAAAGTGGCTCCGCTGGGAGACCCTATCGAAGTGACGGTGAGGATTTGAACTGTCTCTGCGTAAAGCTGATGCGAGCAGTATTATCGTAGAAGGCTAAAACGCATAAGCTCGTGTTTTTACATGAGGCTGTAGACAGAAGAGGCAGTAAAAAGCAATGCGGTATTCTGATTTATTTTTTTACGCAGAGGTTAGTGGGAACTCACATGATGTGTCTGTCCTGTTTTCAGGCGGGATTTAGAGTGAGGTATCGGCGCTGTTGTAACGGAATTATTTTTTTCTCTGTATACTGCATAAGAGAACGAAAAGATGAATCAGAATAACGGTATGAAAGGAAGATTTGATGATTAAAATTGCACTTGCAGGAAATCGAACTGCGGCAAAACGACGCTGTTCAACGCTTTGACCGGTGCAAATCAGTTTGTAAGGAAACTGGCCGGGCGTTACGGTAGAAAAAAAAAGGGGAAGATTAAAAGGAAGTAAAAGAAGTACATATTGTCGACCTGCCGGGAATTTATTCCCTTTTCTCCTTATACGCTGGAGGAAGTGGTAGCCAGAAACTATCTGATTCAGGAGAGACCGGACGCGATTCTTAATATTATCGACGGTACGAATCTGGAGCGCAATCTGTATCTGACCACGCAGCTGTTGGAGCTGGGAATTCCGATGGTCGTCGCCGTCAACATGATCGACGTCGTCAACAAGAGGGGCGATAAGTTTAACGCGAAAAAGCTGTCCGCTGAGCTGGATGCGGTGATAGAAATTTCCGCACTGAAGGGGCACCGGTGTAAAACAGGTGACGGAAGAAGTGGTGAATGCGGCAAACAGCAAAATACACCATTCCGATGCACACCTTTGCGGGAAGCGTAGAACATGCCATCGCTCACATCGAGGAAGCGGTGCTCCATGATCTTCCGGAGGAACAGCAGCAGAGATGGTATGCGGTGAAACTGTTCGAGCGAGATGAAAAAGTCAGAAATGCTGAAGATCGATCAGATGACATTATCGCATATCGAAAATGACATTCTGGTGTGAAACAGAATACGACGATGATGCGAGCATTATCACAAATGAAAGGTATACTTATATCACATCGATTATCGGAAAGTGTCTGTCGAAAGCTTAAAAAAACGAAAAAGATAATCTGACGACATCGGATAAAATCGACAAAATCGTTACCAACAGATGGGCGGCGCTGCCGATTTTTCGCAATTGTAATGTTTATCGTCTATTATATTTCCGTAACTACAGTAGGTACCTGGGCTACGGACTGGATGAATGACGGTGTCTTCGGTGAGGGATGGGGTTTCTTCGGTCTGAGCATTCCAGGCATTCCTGTGGTGCTGGAACAGTTCCTCAATTTCATCGGATGTGCTGACTGGCTGCAGGGATTGCTTCTGGACGGTATCGTAGCCGGCGTGGGCGCCGTTTTGGGATTCGTTCCCCAGATGCTGGTGCTCTTTATCTTCCTGGCATTTCTGGAAGGATGCGGATATATGGCGAGGGTTGCGTTTATTATGGACCGCATCTTCCGGAAGTTCGGCCTGTCCGGGAAATCCTTTATTCCCATGCTCATCGGCACCGGCTGCGGCGTACCTGGAGTAATGGCTTCCAGAACCATTGAAAACGAGCGAGATCGCCGTATGACGATTATGACGACCACGTTTATCCCCTGCGGTGCAAAACTCCCGATTATCGCTCATTGCAGGTGCAATTTTCGAAGCGGTGGGTCGCTCCGGCGGCATACTTCCTCGGTGTAGCCGCTATCATCGTTTCGGGATTATTTTCCTCAAGAAACAAAAATGTTTGCAGGGGATCCGGCTCCGTTTGTCATGGAACTTCCCGTCTTATCACCTTCCGGACAGTGGGGAAGTGTGCTTAGAAGCATGTGGGAGCGCGGCTGGTCTTTCATTAAAAAAGCGGGAACGGATCATCCTGCTGTCCACAATCTTCGTTTGGTTTACGTCGTTCTTCGGTTTCGTAGACGGTCAGTTTATGATGCTGGATGAATCGCAGATGGATCACAGTATCCTGGCATATCGGAAAGGCGATCTGCTGGATCTTTATTCCTCTGGGATGGGGCAAGTGGCAGTCTGCAGTGGCAGCGATCACAGGCCTGGTAGCCAAGAAAACGTAGTAGGTACTTTCGGAATTCTCTACGGATTTGCAGAGGTTTCTGAAAACGGTTCCGAAATGGGGAGCAATCTCGCGGATACCTTTACTCCGGCGGCAGCTCTGTTCCTTCCTGGTGTTCAATCTGCTGTGCGCTCCTTGTTTTGCCGCTATGGGCGCCATCAAGCGTGAGATGAACAATAAGAAGTGGTTCTGGTTCGCTATCGGTTATCAGACGGTATTTGCCTATGTGGCGGCTCTGGTGATCTATTGGGTTGCAAAACTCATCGTAGGCTGATAAGATAAAATAACGAAAACAGAATAAAGGAAAAATGGAATGTACGACGGATAATGCGGGAAGAAGATCTATCAAAGGCTGTCGCATTATCTGCCCTGGAGAAACTATTTGCAATATTCAGAGAAACGTTCAGGAGGTGCATAGATGACAAGTATTTTATCGACGATTATCGTGGGGCTGGCAGTGCTGGGTCTCGCGGCTCTCGCAGTCAGAACGATCCGTAAAGCCACAGAAGGTAAAATCCTGTACGGGCTGTGGAGGAAGCTGCGGAGGCTGTTCCGCCTGCGGCGACTCTCTGTACAGCGAGTTGAATTCTCTTCATCTGAAAAAGTAAGAAAGATGAAATAAGACGCAAGCTTTCAGGGAGGAAAAAAAATATTTTGACCAGAGATTGTCCCGCAGTGACGAGTTTCGCCTCGTCACTGCGGGGACCCTCTCTTATTGTATTCAGGCAGAAATTTGAAGCGAGGCGGTAAAGTCAAATATCTTACGCGAGTGAGGAAACACCGCGGGGCGAGATTTTACCGCTCCTGACGAATGGCGTCTTTCATGGATTTTATATCTGCCGATAGGTTCCGGGCGTTTTTCCGTGTTTTTCGAGCAGCTTGACGATCGCTGAGCCGACAATGGCTCCGTCGGAGATTTCAGCCATCTTTTTCGCCTGCGGGGAGTGGAGATCCCGAAACCGACGGCGCAGGGAATGTCTGTATTTTGTCTGACGATATCGATGATCGAAGATAGATCGGTTTTGATTTCGCTCCTGGTGCCTGTGACGCCGAGGCTGGATACGATGTAGACGAATCCCTCCGCTTCTTTTGCGATCATGGCGGTACGATTTTCAGATGTAGGGGCGATAAGCGATATTAAATCCACACCGTATTTCTGACAGATCGGAGAAAATTCGGATTTTTCTTCGAAGGGCAGATCGGGGAGAATCAGACCGTCGATGCCGCTGTCCGCACAGGCGGAGATGAAGCGCTCTGAGCCGTAGGAAAATATGACGTTGGCGTAAGTCATAAACACCAGAGGGATCTTTACGCTGCGGCGGAGATCCCGAACGAGGCTGAAAATTTTGTCTATAGTTACGCCTCCGTTTAATGCGCGGGAGATTTGCGTCCTGGATAACAGGGCCTTCCGCCGTGGGATCGGAAAAGGGATTCCCAGTTCGATGAGATAAATATGACTTCATGCCGTGGAAAATACCAAGACGGCCTGTATTTACTGTGGCTGCAGTCTCAAATGTATCTATTCCTCTTCCTGCTGCCTCGCAGCCGATGAGCTCAACTCCCTCATCCTCTATGAAGTTGTAAAAGCTTCCGATGGCATTTGAGCCGCCGCCCACACATGCGATAACCGCATCAGGCAGTCTGTGCTCCTTTTCAAGCATCTGCTCCTTGATTTCCTTTGAGATGACCGCCTGGAAATCTCTTACGATGGTAGGGAACGGATGTGGTCCCATAACTGCAGTAATGTGTGTCTGAAATTCTCTTGGTCCACTCTCTCATTGCCTCCGATACGGCATCCTTTAATGTGGCTGTGCCTGATGTAACCGGGATAACCTCTGCTCCGAGCAGACGCATGCGGTATACATTGAGCGCCTGACGCTTTGTGTCCTCCTCGCCCATGAATACAACACATTCCATACCCATAAGGGCTGCGGCCGTTGCTGTTGCCACACCGTGCTGACCGGCTCCGGTCTCAGCTATCAGGCGGGTTTTGCCCATTTTCTTTGCAAGAAGTGCCTGACCTAATACGTTGTTGATCTTGTGGGCTCCTGTATGGTTTAAATCCTCTCTCTTAAGGTAAATTTTTGCTCCACCGAGATCCTTTGTCATCTTTTCTGCGTAGTACAGTCTCGATGGTCTTCCTGCATAATCGTTGAGAAGCTCTGTGAGCTCTCTGTTAAATTCATGATCGTTTTTGTAATAATTGTATGCTTCTTCTAATTCTTTAACGGCATTCATGAGGGTTTCAGGAATGTACTGTCCTCCGTGAATACCAAATCTTCCGTTTGGATTTGTCATGATGTTTTCCCTTCTGATGTATATTTGTAAATATTTTGTTTTCTGTACTGAATAGTTACAGATATTCTTAAAACCTTGAAGATAGCTTAATCGCAATTCATCAAGCTTAGCCTTTTTGTCGTCCGCTCTCATCAGTGTCTCTCCGATAAGCACTGCGTCAGCTCCGATTTCACGTATTGCCCTGATATCGTCTGTGCTCTTTACACCGCTTTCCGATACAAATATGATGTCATCCAGAATCAGGTCGCGCAGCTTTCTGCTGTTAGCTGTATCAACTGTAAAATCCTTCAGATTGCGGTTGTTTACACCTATTATTCTGGCACCGGCTCTTACCGCCATCCCTGCCTCTTTTTCATTGTGTATCTCCACAAGGGCGCTTATGCCAAGGCTGTCACAGATTTTTATGTATTCACCAAGCTGCACCTCTGACAATATTGAGCAGATTAAAAGCACCGCAGCGGCACCGAGTGTCTTTGCCTGATATATCTGATATTCATCAACCGTAAAATCCTTTCGGATGCACGGAATCGAAACCGTTTTTGCAATCTCCTTAAGATACTCATCCGAGCCTAAAAACCACTTCGGCTCTGTCAGTACCGAGATGCAATCCGCACCTGCCGCCTCGTATTCCCTTGCAATTTCAAGATATCTGAAATCCGGCTCTATAAGCCCCTTTGACGGCGAAGCCTTCTTGCACTCGCATATGAAGCTCAAGCCATCCTTTTTGAGTGCTTTTTCAAATGCAAAATCACAAAGCTTTTCGTTTTTCGTCTGAATCGCGATATTTTTCATTTCCTCAAGGCTTATTTTTTTCTTGTCCTCTGCCACGCGGAGCCTTGAATATTCTGCAAGCTGGTCTAAAATATTCATCGCTTTTCCTTTCCTGTTTTGTGTGCTTAGCTGTTGCTTACCTCAATGAGCTTATCGAGTGTTTCAAGTGCTTTTCCTGAATCAATGATTTCTGCTGCAAGCTCGATACCCCTTTTCCCTGTTTCATGCTGCGTTGTCGGTACTGCATTTCTCTTATTGCCCTTCTGTCCTAAGATATAACGTGACGCGCCTGCATTTTCAGGTGTACCGCCTTTTAAACTTTGCAGCGCTTTCCGGTGAAATTACTTGGTTCTGAACCATCCGTCTTTGTCCGCATATCTAAGATATCTCATCGATTTTTGCCATATTTTCCTTTCAGGCACCTGTAGCGGTTCCAAGCCATTTTAAATCCGGTGAACCCGGATTTGTGAGCGGCTAAAAATTGAATACCTAAAACCCTCCTGATAGGTCCGACAATTTCATTGATGTGGTTCTGTGAACCACAGAGAGGTTGTTGAAAGGGCTCGGTCTATGTTGACGCCGAGCGCCTGAAATACCGTAATGAAATGCTGCCCTGTTTCCGTGCTTTGCATTGTCTCCGCCTGTTCCTACGATTTCGAACACATCCATACCTGTTTTCACCTGTACCGCATGCTCTCTCATGGCCGCTGCACAGCCTGCGATTTCGTCTGTTGTCTCAGCCTTTGCGCTCTTTGTGGAAAGAGCTGCAAGAAAAAGCTGCATTCTGGGTTGGTGTTGTCTCACCGCCCATGATCTCATTCATAACTGTATATGCCTCGTCATATGTGAGGTCTTCCTTATTTACAATTTTTACGATCGCTTCTTTGATCATGATTATGTCCTCCTGCATTCCGATGATATTTCGTTTATAATTTTGTTTATGATTTTGTTCTGCTATTTGTTTTCAATTCAACAACTAATATATAAATTCATTAAACGCTGCAACCAAGCTCCTTTGCCACAGCTATTATCACGCCCGCATCCTCAGGCCTTCCGGTCCCGGTGATAAAATGATGCGGTCAGGCTTTAAAGTCCTAATCTCTTCAACTGTCATCTCATCATTTCTGATTACTCTGATATCAGGTTCCTCTCGGCCTCGTGCCTGCCAGCGGGAATGTGTGAAGCACTCCATTTTCAAGCTTCACAAGTGTCTCCGGAGATGCTCCCGCAACCTCCACATCGGTTCCCGAAAAAATAAAACATGTACGGCGAAGGATTTATCGTTCGAAGCACGCGATAGGTATCAAAAAGGCTTCCCTCAAACGGTGCGCTCAATCTGTTTGATAAAACTATCTGGAAAATATCCCCCTCTTTGATATGGTGCTTTGCCTTCTCGACCATCTCACAATACTGCTCCTTTTCAAAAGCGGTGTGACCTCACCCAGCAGCTTGCCACCCATATTTTGTTTTTCTCTCCGTGCATCAGAAGCTCCCTAAGCTGCTTTAGCTCAACAATCGCTTTGTTGTAGCCAGTTTCGATGAGCATCAAGTGACATATTTGCGATTAGTATTATCTTTTGGCACAGATTGTCAAATGCTATTACCTTATCAAAAGCATCAGATCAACATCCTTGAAATCCTCTGTGTCCTTGCTTTTCCTCTGATGCTTTTCTCCTTGTAGCCCCGGATAATCATACGAAAAATAACCTACAAGGCCACCTGTAAATGAAGGCAGATAATCAAATTTCGGACTCTTGTACTCTGAAA